>OBLI01001061.1_pt1 | contig 28023 bp, 25 predicted proteins | sample 1519701 | NCBI WGS metagenome assembly OBLI01 (sample SAMEA3663005, study PRJEB22513) | pig gut metagenome | biome: pig gut; feature: pig-associated habitat; material: faeces | place: France | collected 2012 | reverse complement strand
AAATTTTTCTTAGTTTTAAACTTTTTCATAATTAATTATATGAAAAAAGACTATTTAAAATAGTCCCAAATTTAAATATTTGTTTAAAACAAAAACTGATATTCCTAAAATAATTATTACAAAAATAAATATTAATATTTTTATGGCAATAGAATTAGAATTGATATCATCCTGAATTTCCTTAAAATCATCATAATCTTTTTCCTTTATTGCTAGTTTACCTGTATAAAAAGTTTCTTCATTATCGTCTTTTTCAGCAAGTTCTTGAGCGGCAATTAAATTTGGAGTATCAACATTATCATCAGGTTCAAAATTGCTATCTTTATTTTTATTTTTTAATTCTAATTCTGTAATCGTATTAATTAAATTTAAAAGTTCTGCCGCCTCTTCACTTTCTTCTTTAGGTTTGTATTTTCTATTAATTTCATCTATCAACTTCTCACTAGAACTCGTTTCTATACGATTAAACCTGTCCTCCTCATAAGAAACCTTTCGATTTTGTTTTGCTTTATCAAGTATCGCATTTAAATCATAATCTTTTTCTTCACTCTTCTTATAGGCAACCCCAGCATCCACATTAGTTGATTCAACACTTATCGATTTTCTTTTTGGAATATTATCTCTATATTTTTTGTCTAGCATTTCTCTTATTTGGTCAACATCAATACTTCGCGCATTATCTTTAAGAACAGAAACATTTGAATCAACATCGAATTTATCATAATCATTTGAACTATTACTTTCATACAAACCTGAATATTTATCGACTCTTCTCTTTAATTCTGGCGTTTCATCTGCATATTTATCCATTCGATTCACGTTATCACCTACTCAATATTATAATAACATATTTTACACTATTTTTATAGTTTTTGTTGAATTTATAAAATCTTTGGGTATAATGATATTGGAGGAACTATGGAAAAAGTTACAGTAAATAAAGATTTATGTATCAAATGTGGCATGTGCGTAAGTATGTGTAGCGAAAACTTTTCATTTGATAAAGATGGTAAAAGTGATGTTATTAATGAAACAGTAACAGAAAACACAAAAAATACAGCAGAATGTTGCCCAACAGGTGCTATTGAAATAAAAGAAGTTTAATTTACATAAGCACCCATTATTTACAAAAAAGCTCTAGAAAATAATCTAGAGTTTTTTATGATTCCTCAATAAAATTTTTTCCTTTAAACGGCTCATCTAACAGCAAATTCATATAATTATTTTGTCTTAAAGCCTCATAAAGTGCAATTGCCACAGAATTGGAAACATTTAGTGCTCTAACATTATCACTCATTGGAATTCTATAACAATTATCAAGATTCTTCTTCAGCAAATCCAACGGTAACCCAGTTGATTCTTTGCCAAAAATCAAATAAATATCCTCTTCATCATTTAGTACAAAATTTGCGTCAGAATGTGGCTTATGCCCATACCTTGTAAAAAAATAATATTTTCCTTTACACCTCGTAAAAAAATCGTTTAAATCATCATACAGAAAATAATGACAGTTTTCTAAATAATTAACACCACTTCTCTTTAAATATTTTTCACTTAAACTAAAACCAAGTGGTTCAATAAGATGAAGGTAACATTCCGTTGCTGCACAAGTACGCATTATATTCCCAGTATTTCCAGGTATTTCCGGTTCAAATAATACAATGTTTATTCTACTCATTATCTTTTACCTCATAAGTATCCAAAAGATTATTAAAATCACTACAATTTAAAGTATGCATAGAACTATCTAAAATCTCTAATACACTACCATTTTTTAAATAAACTATCGCTGGAAACCTTTGAATTTTCTTATCAGTATCAAATAATTCATTCGCTGTGGAAACCTTCATTTTATTTGCATCTACATATAAAAATTCATCTTCCATATGATAGTTTATAACAGATTTTTTTAACTCCTTTTCCATTTTATAAAAATTATCATCGCCTGTAACGCCAAAATAGACAAATGTATTATCCCCAGACTCAACTATAGCATTAGATAAATCATTAATCGAAATATTCGTGACATATTTTGCAATATAACTATTATTTAATTTGTTATTTTCATAATTTCTATATATATTACATACTAAAATAGTAGCAATTATTGTTATTAATAATATAGTAAGTAACCTAATATATTTATTTTTTCTCATTCTACACCTCTACTTAATTTTATCATAACGCCAAAAAAAAATGAAGATTATTTCTTCATCTCTTTATATTTTTTATATAATGTTTTAAACATATTATAATGAACAACTTCTCTTTGTCTCAAATATAATAAAACATCAATAACATCCTCATCATCAGCAATGTCAATTAAATGTTCATAAACTATTCTTGCTTTCTCTTCTGCTGCCATATCCTCAGCTAAATCAACTACAGGATCACCAGTCGAAGCAATAGTTTTAGCATCAAAAGCTACTCCATTAACGTCCATTGGATAAATACCAAATCCGTGTTCTACGTACGTCCCTGTTAAACCAGCATTCATAAGTTCTTCCTTACTAGCACCATGAAGAAGTTGGTGTACCATAACACAAATCATCTCAGCATGACCAATTTCCTCGGTCGCAATATCATTTAACAAAGCACGTCCCTCATCAGTTGGCATTGTAAACTTTTGACTAAAATATCTTAAAGCTGCACCAAGTTCACCAGCATAACCACCATATTGTGTAATAATATATTTTGCAAGTTTAACATTCTTTTTTCGAATATTTATTGGATAAGGTAGTTTTTTTTCATATTTAAACATCTTTCTTTACCTCCCATGGCCAAAGACCACTTTCCCAAGTATAAGAACCATTTACATCCTTACTTAACTCTAAAACTTCATATTTTTCTGAATATAAGCAAGTTAATTCGTTTAACTCAATAACATATTTTTTAAATAATTCATATACATCGCGATCATCTGGGCACAAATCCAAATACAAATTTAAATCTGCAACTGCATGTGATAACTCTCTTATTTTAAGCATCAATTTTTCTTTTTCAGTTGTTGCTACAAGTTCTCTCGGCTTGTAATTTTTATATGGCTCATACATATCAAAAAACATATTACCTAAAATCAATCCTTCTTTAGGCTCTAACAAATTATTTTTCTTTTCCAAATTAAAATATCTTTTTAAAACATCTTCATTATTAACACTAAATAACATTTTTTACCTCCAATATATCATATGAACTCTAGGCATTTTGATATGGGCATTAATCACGAATGACTAAAATTTTAAAATTTGCTCACAATAAATATGAAGTGATAATCATGAATTTATTTTATTTATGTCTCAAAATATTTAGTGCCAGAATTATAGATGTCTCCATGAATACCATTCGAACAGTTTACATTGTAAAAGGAAAAAGACTAATATCAACAGTAATCGCTTTTTTTGAAGTGCTCATTTGGTTTGAAGTTGCTAGAACTGCCCTTAATACAGAAATAAATTCTTTTCTTATCCCAATATCCTATGCTGGGGGATACGCAACTGGAACCTATATTGGAACTTTAATAAGTACAAAGTTTATTAAAGGTCACTACACTGTAACTATAATATCTAATAATATAGATAGTACAAAGATTAAAAAAATAAAAAAAGAAGGCTATGGAGTCACATCAATTGCAACCGAAACAAATTCCAAATATTTAATAATTGAAATCAATAAAAAAGAACTTAATAATCTAAAAACTCTTATAAAGTCCTTTGACAGTAAAGCATTTATTTACATTAATGAAACAAAAACTATTGAAAATGGCTACATAAAATAATTAAAACGTATCACTATTATACTTTGATTTATAAAACCATTTGCGCAGTAAATCAACTGGTATAACAGTAAAACTTATTAAAAGAATTTTTGCTAACTCTATAAATGTTAAACCATACGTTCTAAAAATCGAGCCACCATAATAGATAAATATAATTTGAATTAAACAAACAAACATAAATATCATAATAAACATTTTATTTTTATTTATTAAATACAAAAGATTATATCTTTCTGTCCTTGCATTAAAAGCATTAAATATTCCCATAAATACAAAAAGTGTAAAAAAAGCTGTCATAAAATATCTATTATCCGGATTTTGCCTTATCAGTAATTTAAAAAATGGTAATTTCAAAAAAAGAAGACATAATAAAGAAGAATATAAACCCGTAACAAAAATTTCATTATACATATATCTATTAATAATATGCTCCTTACGACTTTTTGGCTTTTCATCCATATATCTTAATATAGGTTCCTCATACGCAAAAGCAAGCCCAGCTAGAGTATCCATAATCATATTAATCCAAAGCATTTGCATTGAAGTAACGGGTGTATCTATTCCTACAAAAGGCCCAATAATTGATAAACTCATTGCTCCTATATTCATTGTTAACTGAAATACAATAAACTTCCTAATATTTTTAAATATAGTTCTTCCATACAAAATAGCAAGACTTATACTCTTAATATTATCATCAAGTATAACTATATCAGAAGCTTGTTTTGCAACCTCAGTACCACTTCCCATAGCAAAGCCTACACTGGCTTTTTTTAACGCCGGCGCATCATTTATCCCATCACCAGTCATTCCAACAATAAATCCAAGTTCTTCAATTATTCTAACAAGCCTACTTTTATCATTCGGTTTAGCCCTAGCAACTATCCGCACGCGAGAAATAATTGCCTTTAACTCTTCATCACTCATTAAAGACATTTCATTACTAGTCAAACAAATATCACCCTTTTTAATAAGACCAAGTTCTCTACCAATAAACATAGCAGTATCAATTGAGTCACCGGTAACCATAATAAGGCGTACACCTGCTTTTTCAATAAGTGTAATTCCCTCTTTAGCATCCTTACGTATTTCATCTTTTAAAATTGCAAATCCTGCAAATATCAAATTTGTTAAATCGTCATTTTTAGAAAATGCCAAAACTATAACTCTGTATCCTTTGCTTGTATATTTAAGTATATTATTATTAATTTGTTCCATGTCCAACAACCTATCAATTTTTCCATTATTATAATAAGCAGTACATTTTGGCAAGATAACCTCAGAAGCGCCCTTGAAGTATGTATAAGTCTCCGTTTTTACGCTTGAATACTTCTTATTACTGTCGAAAACTTCTTTTGAAATAACTTTATCATCACATTTAAAACTCATAAAAGAATATAAAGCCTTATCTGTCGAATTACCAGATATTAACTTACCATCACTTACAATAGTATCATTATTTAAAATAATCAAGCGACCAATTAAATCAAAAAAGTCAGGATTTTTATTAAGTACAACCTCATTCTCATAAAGTTTTCCGTCATATTGCACAATTCCATTTACACTCATTTTACCATTAGTAATAGTACCAGTCTTATCACTAAGTAAATAATTAATAGAGCCTGCCGTTTCAATACCAACCATTTTTCTAACTAAAACATTCTGTTTTATCATCTTTTTCATATTCGTCGATAGAACTAAAGCAACCATCATTGGTAACCCCTCAGGAACACTTACAATAATTATCGTAACTGCCAAAGTAATTGCGGATATAAGATATTCACTCATCAAATGAACATTAGTAATAGTATCCTTAATCAAAGATATATTAAAATTATTTTGAATAATAATGTTTGAAAACAGATAAGAAAAAAATACCAAAAAAGCACCAACATAACCAATATTGCTTATAATTTTCGCTAAGTGCCTAAGTTTATACTTTAATGGACTTTCAGCAGTATCTTCTTGAAGTTCAAGTGCAATTTTTCCATAAATCGTATTTGTTCCAACCGACTGAACTTTCATCAAACACTCATTATTAGAAATAATCGTTCCTCGGTATAATTTATTATTTTCGTGAGCCCTACCATTGACAGCAGTTTTAAATGTATCGTTAGACTCACCATTTATACAGGCTTCATTTACAAAAACACTACCACTAACTACTACTCCATCTGCGGGAACAATATCACCACTATTTAACGAAACAATATCATTAACTACAATATCATTAATATTTATTAAAATAACTTTGCTATTACGTTTAACTTTGACTTCTTTTAAACTATTTTTAGATAATAAACTCTCAAAAGCCTTAGAACTTCCATATTCACTTATACTTGATATAAAAGACGCCAAAAATATGGCTATTAACACTCCCAAAGTTTCAAACCAATCATTATCAGCAAATAAAAAAACAAATTTCAAGGCCAAAACTATAAGAAGAATTTTTATCATCGGATCACCGAGCGACTCCAGAAACAACTTAAAAAAAGAATCCTTTTTAGTTCTTTTAATTTCATTATCACCATATAACGTACGATACTTCTTTACTTCTTCATCACTTAATCCATTATAAACGTTCATATGTCCTCCACTTAAACATATGAACTTACATAAAAAAAATATGCGACATGCATATTATTTTTTTTCTAGTATTTCTAAAATCATTGGAACAATCTGTTTCTTTCTTGATACAAAGCCCTTAAGTAACTCACCCTCTTCTATACTTGGCAAACTATAAGCCTCAGATAATATATCAGCAGCAGACCTATTAAATAAAGCATAAGAATTATTATTTATAAAATCCGTTACAAATAAACAAACAACCTTATCATTATTTACGGCAATCTCATCTAATCTATCTACATATTTTGAAATATCATCCTCATAATCATCAAAAGTTGTTGTAAACACCTGACCGATACCTATCTTATATTCACCAGCAACATAATTTTTAAAGTCTTTATAAATAACATCATCAATACTCATACCTTTAATACTAACTCCACTAGCAAGTAAATCCATGCCATACTTTTCTAAATCAACTTTAGCAATTTTTGCAAGACTTCTTGCTGTCTCTCTATCTAAATCAGTTGTCGTTGGACTAGCAAATAAAAGTGTATCAGAAACAATTCCACTAAGCATCAACCCAGCTATTTCTCTAGGAATCTTAACCTTATACTCATTAAATAAAGTATAAATAATTGTATTAACAGACCCAACACTCATATTTCTAAAATTAATCGGATTATGTGTAATAATGTTGCCTATGTTATGATGATCAACAACCTCAACAATTTCAGCCTCATCTAATCCTTCAACACTCTGAGCAGGATCATTATGGTCAACTAAAATAACCTTTTTTCTCATAAGTTCACTCGTATCAATAACACGAAGCATTCCTTCACAATACCCATTATTATTTAAGAGTGGATAATTAGTATGTTTAAGTTTATTACTAATATCTAAAAAGTCACTTAAGTAATCCTGTGTATTAAAGCATACAGCAGATGCTGCCCTTTTTATATTCTTAATTGGATTTGAAAGAAGTATCGTCCTTGCAGTTTTAAAAGTATCATAAGGCGTAATAATAACATTAACTTTATTTTCTTTAGCAAGAAGAAGTTCTTCAGGAGTTAAACTTCTATTATTAATTATAATAAGTAACTTAACCCTCCTTTTAATCGCATGATCAATTATATGTTCTCTATCTCCAACTATAACAATTGACTTATCCCCCAATGGAACGCTATCTATAAACATTCTATATGGCAACGCAACTGCTAAAGTATTACCACATATTTCATCATCAAACTTAATATAACTACTAGCATTTAATGTCTGTGCAATATTATCAAAAGTAGTATCTAAATAATTTGAACTACTAATAATAAGTTCACTAGCAATTTCTTTTAATGAAACATAACCAATAAACTTTTTAGCATCATCAACTATCGGAATACCTGTAATCTTCTTATCAGAAATATAATTATAAGTTTCGTAAATTGATGTATTTTCATTAACATAATATTTTTTCTTATACTTTACATCTTTAAGTTGTAACTTTACATCATTTAAATACTTCGGTGTCTCTACTCCAAAAGTTTTAAGTGCAAACTCAGTTTCTTTATTAATCTCACTTAAAACACGAGGCTCAGATGCTACCCCAATCGCATTTTTTAAATAACTTAAACTTATCGCACCACATACACTATCTGTATCTGGTTTACGATGTCCAAAAATTAAAACTTTATTCATTAAAATCACTTTCCTATTTCCTATATTATACACTACTTTATTAAATAATAAAATAACAAACCACTCTAATTATGTTATAATTAAAATAGCGAGGTTATCATGACAAAGAAAAAATTCGAAAGAAGACTAATTATTTTGCTATTCATTATAATTATATCAATCGTTGGTATCAAATCATATAAAACATACAAATACCATCAGACATATGAATACAAACTATTAGAAAAAAATTACACCAAAGAAGAAACAGACTTACTTCTAGAAAAATTAGACAAAACAAGAATTGAAAAACTACTAACCACAGAAAAAAATGAAAAACTAATAAACATTTTAAACCAAAAATACTTTTTAATCAAGAATTTAGATAAATATATTGCTTATAGTGATAAAAATCCAGAAATAAGTTTAACCGAAGTCATCGCACTAGTAAATGTTCACAGAGACCACGACTATTACGAAAACATGGAGGTAGCCGACACTTCTAAAGGAAACACCATGCTCGTAAATAAATATAATGCCTTAAGTAAAGACTATGAAGTAGAAGACTTAAAAACCATAAGTAAAACCTATAGCTATGGAGATAATAAAAAACTTAATAAAGAAGCTTATGATGCCTTTATTAGTTTAGCAGATGATGCTAAAAAAGAAGGATACACAATTCTAATTGTCTCATCATACAGAACCTACCAAGACCAAGAGGATGTATGGAAAGACTACAAAGCATCATTTGGAACTAAAAAAGCAGATGCATACGCCGCAAGAGCAGGATCTAGTGAACACGAAACTGGCTTAGCAATTGACGTTGCTGATTACAATGATAAAAATGACAAATTTGAAGCCACTGAAAGTTTCAAGTGGATGCAAACAAACGCCCATAAATACGGTTACATTTTAAGATACCCAAAAGGTAAAGAAAATATTACCGGTTACTCTTATGAAGCATGGCATTATCGTTATGTTGGAATAGATACTGCAACTAAAGTATATAATGAAGGCATAACATACGATGAATATTATGAATACTACTTAAAAAAGTGAGATTAAATTCTCACTTTTCATTTGCTTTCATTTCAAACAATATATCCCTTAATTGCATTGCTCTTTCAAAATCAAGTTCCTTTGCCGCCTTACGCATCTCATTTTCAACCTTTTGTATCATCTCACGAGACTCCTTCTTGCTGAGTTTCTCTTTGCTTTCATCCTTGACCTCATTAGAAATTAAATCTCTAATTTCCTTGACAACTGTCTTAGGTACAATACCATGTTCCTTATTATATGCCTCCTGGATACTTCTACGCCTTCTAGTTTCCTTAATTGCTTTATCCATCGCATCACTAATCGTATCAGCATACATAATAACATGCCCATTTTGATTACGTGCTGCTCTACCAATAGTTTGTATCAAACTTCTCTCACTACGCAAGAACCCTTGCTTATCAGCATCCATAATTGCTATCAAACTAACTTCTGGAATATCTATACCCTCCCTAAGAAGGTTAATCCCAACAATAACATCATACTTACCAAGTCTTAAATCACGTATAATTCTAAGCCTTTCAAACGTCTTAACCTCATTATGCAAATAAGCAACTTTTATATTAACACTCTTTAAATAATTAGTAAGTTCTTCAGCCATCCTAATTGTAAGCGTCGTAACAAGAACTCTCTCATTCTTACTAACTCTATCATTAATCTCTCCAATTAAATCATCTATTTGACCTTCAGTCGGTTTAACCTCAATTTCTGGGTCTATTAGTCCAGTTGGGCGAATAATTGCTTCCGTAAATTTACCGCCAGTAAGCGATAACTCATAATCACCAGGAGTGGCTGATATATATATAGCCTCTTTAATCTTAGCATTAAACTCATCAAATTTAAGTGGTCTGTTATCAAGTGCACTAGGAAGTCTAAAACCATAATCAACAAGTGTTTGTTTACGCATTCTATCACCATTATACATAGCTTTGACCTGAGGAAGAGTTACATGTGATTCATCAACAATAAGTAAATAATCATCACCAAAGAAATCCATCAAAGTAGATGGTGTCTCTCCCTCTCCTCTAAGTGCTAAATGTCTACTATAATTTTCAATACCATGGCAAAAGCCAGTCTCCCTAAGCATCTCTAAATCATACTCACATCGTTCTCTAATTCTTTGCTCCTCAATTAACTTACCATTGTCATGAAAATACTTTACCTGTTCATCTTTTTCCTTCTCAATCCTCTTAATTGCTTCAGCAAGTTTCTCATCACCCGTAACAAAGTGACTAGCCGGAAATAAAGTAATATGCTTAATATTTTGAATAACATTTCCACTTAAAACATCAAACTCACAAATGCGATCAACTTCATCACCAAAAAGTTCAATTCTAATACCATTTTTTCTCTCACTCGCTGGCACAACATCAATCACATCACCATTAACTCTAAAAGTTCCACGATGAAAATCCAGCTGATTTCTCTCATAAGTCATTGACACCAATCTATCAATTATCGTATTACGTTTAATTTTATCCCCAACACTTAAAATAAGCATATTATTCTTATACTCTTCTGGCTCTCCAATACCATAAATACAAGAAACAGAAGCTACTACAATCGTATCTTTATAATTAATTAAAGCACTAGTCGCTCCATGTCTAAGTTCATCTATCTCGTCATTAATACTAGAATCCTTCTCTATATAAGTATCCGTAGATGGTACATATGCTTCTGGCTGATAATAATCATAATAAGAAACAAAATACTCTACATGATTATTTGGAAACAACTCTTTAAACTCACTATAAAGTTGCCCCGCTAAAGTCTTATTATGAGCAAGTACTAATGTGGGTTTATTAACCCTTGCAATAACATTAGCAACCATAAAAGTCTTACCAGTACCAGTAGCACCCATTAAAACTTGTGCTTTCTTTCCTTCCTCTACCCCTTTAACAAGTTCATCAATTGCCTCAGGCTGATCTCCACTAGGTTTATACTTCGAAACTAACTGAAACATACGCTCATCTCCTAACACCAACTATATTAATACATTTGTTTGCTTAAGTCAATAAAATTTTCATCAAGTAAAAAACAAACTAATAATGCTTAAAAATACAATTCTATTATTCCCATCTTTTACTAGTTCATTCAAAAAAATAACCCTTAAAAAAATTGGCTTTTTCCACCAATTTTATATTAATCTCTATCTCTTCCAAATATAGCAAGTAATCTAATAATCTCTAATGCACTAGATAACACACCAGCAACGTATGTATAAGCTGCTGCTCTTAGCATTCTACTTGCTCCGCTTGCGTCAGTATTATCAGTAAGCCCTAACTCATTTAAATTATTAAGTGCTCTTTTACTAGCATCTATCTCAACTGGTAAAGTAATAAGCTGGAAAACTAAACCAAGACCATATAATGCTATCGCAAGCATAATTAAATTATACATTTCTAAAATAGCTCCAATAATAAGTAACACATAAGCAAATGTTGTTCCAAGATTAACTACCGGATAAATAAAACTACGCAATCTCATAAAGAAATATCCGTCCTTATCTTGAATAGCATGCCCACATTCATGTGCAGCAATAGCAAGAGACGCTACACTATCACCATGAAAAACCTCTGTTGATAATCTAACTGTCTTTCTAGTTGGGTCATAATGTTCAGTCATCTTTCCCTTAGTCTCAACAACATATAAATCTCCTAGACCATTAGCTTCTAATATCTTCTTAGCAGTATCAAGTCCTGTTAACCCCTTACCATTCTTAACTACTCTAAACTTACTATAACTGGTACTTACATAAATCTGAGCTATTAAGGGAATTAAAATAGCAATTAAATAAAGTAAATCCATCTATACCTCCTTATAGGTAGTGCCTTCCCTTGTATCAATCAAAATAATTCCCTTTGCTTTAAGTTCATCTCTAATTGTATCTGCAAGTTCAAAATCACGTTTCTTCTTCGCATCATTTCTAGCCTCGATTAACTTCATAATCTTATCATGATCTGCATTTACCTTCTTCTCAGCAACTAAATTCAAACTTAAAACTTTATCAAAATTTCTAAGTAACTCTAACTTAGTATGACCATTAACCATCTCATCTTTAAGTAAATCATACACTAAAGTTATTGCATTCGCAGTATTTAAATCATTAGACAAACTCTCCATAAACTTATCATTATAAGAAGCAAACTCTCCTTCATCTAAGTCTCCCTCATCCTTAATTAAACCGATACGATTAATAAGTTTATCATACTGTGCTTCAACTTGATTAAGAGCTTCATAAGAGAACACTAACTGCTTACGATAATGACTCTGTAAGCACATAAGTCTAAATGCAAGTGGATTATACCCTTTCTCCATAAGAACGCTTACTGATAATACAGCACCCTTACTCTTACTCATCTTACCAGTCTCATCCATCAAATGTTCATTATGAAACCAATAATTACACCACTTATGACCTAAATAAGCCTCACTTTGTGCTATCTCATTAGTGTGATGTGGAAAAATATTATCTACTCCTCCACCATGAATATCTAAGTGTTCGCCTAAATATTTTAAACTAATACCAGTACACTCAATATGCCATCCTGGATAACCAGTTCCAAAAGGTGAATCCCACTTTAGATCTTGATCTTCAAACTTACTTTTAGTAAACCATAAAGCAAAGTCTGCCTGATTACGCTTACTATCATCATAATCAACACCATCTCTAACACCAACAACCATATCATCTTCTTTATGATTGGTTAATTTATAATAATCTGTAAGCTTACTAACATCAAAATAAACATTTCCTCCAGACTTATATGCATAACCTTTATCAAGTAAAACATTTATTATCTTAATATATTCATCTATATTATCAGTAGCTGGACTAACAACATCTGGTCTTCGACAGTTAAGCGCATCAAAGTCCTTAAAAAATGCATCAGTATAAAACTTAGCAATATCCATTACACTCTTATGCTCTGCCTTAGCACTCTCAACCATTTTATCCGCACCACTATCACTATCACTTTTTAAATGTCCAACATCAGTAATATTCATAACTCTCTTAACATCATACCCTAAATATCTAAGTGTCTTATCTAAAATATCATGTCCAATATAATTACGCATATTACCTATATGAGCATAATGATAAACAGTCGGGCCACATGTATAAAACTTTACCCTTCCTTCTTCATAAGGAATGAACTCTTCTACAGTTCTAGTTAATGTATTATATATTTTCATAATGCCTCCTAACAAATATTATAACACAAGCCCTAACTAGCCGCAAACCCCACTTTATTATTCACCTCTTCATCAATCAAAAACATCACGGCCTTATCTAAATAAAGTCTTTCATTCATACTATTTTCAATATACCCTTTATCCTTCATCATCCTAATTATATTATCCAAAACCCTTCCCCTCTTATTATAATTATCAAATACCACCAAAGAAAAAGGATTCTCACTAATTTTATTATATAAATAATTAGTACTAACAAACTTATTTAAACTATACTCATCATTATAAAGAGCGCAATCTATATCAATCACATTAACCCCTAAACACTTACCTATATCAAATGGAGCACGTCTTTTATCATCACTACCACTAAATACCATATACTTACTTTTATCCCTGCACTTAAACATCTTAACAACATTATCTGCAAGCACCTCTGAATACTTATCACTAAGCACCGCCCTTACCTTATCCAAATTCTCATCACTAACCAAAGAAATATTACACCTCTTGCTTATTACTTCATACACATCTTCCTTTGTAAGTATACGTTTCTTACCTTCTAAAGCAATTTTAGATAAACTAGTATCTAATATATCTATAGACTTATCAGGATTATAACTATTAGGCAAATACTTATCACACAAATCTACTAAATACTTAATAACATTAGAATTAATCTTCAAATTATAAAATTCTTCATAACTCTTCTTTAACTTATTTAATATTGTAACAGTATCCTTTAAACTAGGCTCATTAACAATCACCTTCGCAAACCTTCTCGCAAAAGCTCCATCTTTCTTTAAATACTCATCATACTCCCTTTTAGTAGTAGCACCAATAATCTTTAAATCATTCCTAGCTAAATAAGGCTTTAAAATATTAGCACCATCAACTCCAGCCTCACTAGAACCCGTCTTCATAATCGTATGAATCTCATCAATAAATAAAATAATATTCCCATTACGAATAACCTCATTAATAAGCCCATTTACTCTCTCTTCAAACTCACCACGATACTTAGTACCCGAAACCAAACTAGAAGTACTAACCAAATAAACCTCTTTCCCCTTTAATCTATCTGGAACATTTCCACACTTTATCCTCCTAGCAAGTTCATATGCTATCGCCGTCTTGCCAACTCCGGGATCACCAACAAGTAAAGGGTTATTCTTACCCTTCCTTAAAAGTATCTCCATCACTTCATCAAGTTCCTTATCCCTTAAATAAATCTTATCTATTTCCTTATCAGTTAAACACACTCCAATAGATGAAAGTATCTTCGGTTTATCAAGTTCTTTAACAAGTGCATCTGTATCAACTCCCATATTATAAGCCACTCTAAGTGCTATCCCATCACTTTCACCAAACAAAGAAGAAAGTAAATATAACTCATCCATCTCCTTATGCTCATCATAACTTTTATTATAAGCATTATCAATAACTAATTTAAGAAGTGGTGTATATAAAATAACTTCACTTTTCTTAGAAGCCTGACCAATTAATCTAACAAGTTCATCCCTAAAACCAGTATAAGTCAAGTTAAACTTATAACATATTTTCTTTACTCTATCCCTTTTTAGCAAAGCAAGAAGCAAATGTTCCGTCCCAACATAAGGATGCCTTAAATTAAGCATCTCTCCCTCTGCAGACTTTAATATCATACAAACATCTTTATTAAAACACTTGTCCATAAAAAAATCCTCCTTTTATATCTTATGATATAATGCGGAAGATTTATCAAATATATTCAAAAACAATTATCTAACCTTAATCTATCTGCAAGAGTTGCTATAAACTCAGAATTAGTAGGTTTAGCTCTATCATAATCTACAGAATGTCCAAACAAAGACTCCATCAAATCATAATCCCCTCTACTCCAACTAACCTCAATCGCATGTCTAATTGCTCTTTCAACTCTACTAGACGTCGTATCATACATTGAAGCAACCTCTGGATATAACTCCTTTGTAATTGCTCCTATCATTGACGGATTCTTATACATCAAACTAATACTATCCCTAATATAAGAATAACCCTTAATATGAGATGGAATACCTAAAGAATGTAACATATCAGTAATCGCCCCATTTAAAGACTTATCATCAAGAAATAATTCCTTACTACCAGTTCTATAAACCTCTTTCACTCTTGAATACAAAGAAGCCATATCATAAGGCTTAAGCATAAAATAGTTAACACCCTCATCCATACATTTATTAATAACTAAAGTAGAGTTTATATTAGTAGTAACAATACTCTTAACATTTATCCCCTTCTTACGAATAGTTTCTAAAACACTTAAACCATCCAACTTTGGAATAATTAAATCCATGATAAGTACATCAAAATCATGTGCACGCTCTTCAATTATTTTAACTGCCTCTACTCCATCATTTGCACTTAAAACGACCTCAATATCCCCACAATCACTAAAATACTTCTTTACGTCACTAACAGCATCACTACTATCATCAACTATAAAAACACGTATTTTATTCATTCTTTAATTTTCCATATCGTACTAACACACAAGTCAATTATAATACAAACTTCGTCATAACCCTAGAAATTATTTTGTAAACTATTGTAAACAAACGTAAACTTTTGTCGAATTATAATTTGTTTACACACTCTTTTACATCATCTTTACTAAGGTTTTTACTCATAACTCCTGTAAAACCATCATTAAGAAGTTCCTTCTTCATATTAAAATTAATCTCATTACAAAGCACAACCACTGGGCACACTATGCCCTCCTTCTTTATCTTATAAATAAAACTTCTAGCATCTATTTTCTCCATATCCTCATCAATAAATACTAAATCATAACGTACCTCACTTCTAAGTTCATTAAGTAAATCCAAAGTAACATCAAAAATATGAACATCACAATCTCTCTTTAAAGTATTCTTAATAACCTTTATACTCTTATCACTTAAACTAACAACCCCTATACGTTTCTTACTAAGTAAAGTTTCATTATACTTATCTATAACCTTATCCTCACTAGACTTCTCCCCAAAAGCTATTCTTTGATCCAAAATAATTTGTACCTTTGTACCCTTACCATTCTCACTATTAATTGATATAGTTCCTCCAAGTAAATTAAGCATCTTGCGAACAACAGAAAGACTAACTATCTTATTATCAATATTTTCAATATCACTATCACTCATCTCATTATGATTAGTCATAATCTCGTTATGTTTTAAAATATCAATACCACATCCTGAATCCTCAACAACCAAAATAAGTCTGCAAACATCATACTTAATAATCGCACTAGCTCTAAACTCAACAAAACCCTTATTAGTATACTTTAAAGCATTATCCAAAACAGAATTTAATATCTGCTTAACCTTCATTGAATCTCCAAATAAATACTCTGGCATTCCTTCACTTAAAACAAATCTATAATCAACTCCATCATGTACTTTTTCTTTGCTACTTAAATATACACCATCCAAAAGTAACTTTACATTATACTTATTCTTAATATCCTTAATATACTTAGAATCTAATGATGAAATATCAATTGTCTGCCTAATATTATTTCTAGAAACATTAACAATATTGTTAAGCTCACTTACTTCATATAAAATATCTTTATTCTTAGTTAAAGAAGCAATATTATTACTTATAACCTCTACTTTATCAAGTTTATCCTTAATATCCATTGTAACAACATTTAGAAAATTACTCTTTTCATTACTAGTCTGTTCAGATAAATTTCTTGCCTTCTGCACCTCCGCAAGTAATTTTAAATCAGGATTCTCAATAGTAAAATACATAATAAATAGTACTAAAGTTTCCATAGAAGTAGTAAGAGTAACCTGCGGATTAAGTCTTTGAATAAACACAATTATAATGTTAAAAAACGTAAAAGCAAAAAATGGAATTGCTTTTGTAATATCAATCTTCTTAAAACAAACTAACGTCGTAATAATACTAAGCGTAATAAGAACTGTACCTACATTATAAACATAATCACAAGATGGTCCAGTCGCAAAACCTACCGCTGTAGTAATCGGTAAAGCAAAAATTACAAAAATACTAAAAATCAAAAATGCCAAACTAAATTTTTTCACCTTATCAAAAATGCTTTCTTTATCACTTAAACACAACGAATAAATATAAAGACTCATCATAATGGTAAAACAAGTTAAAGTACTCATAAAAATCTTTGTAAAAAAATGAGATATCGGACTATTTTCTGGAAAAGTAAACCCAACAATAGAACACAAAATCTCTCCAATAAGCCCAATTAAATTAACAATAAGCAAAATAGAATAATATTTTGTCTCCCTCGTCTGTAAATGATTCTTCTTAAAATAAACCAAATTTAAAACAAACGAATAAATAAGTGAAAAACCTATAATATAAATATACTTCATACAAGCCTCCTATAATAAAATATTATCACAAAAAAAAAGATAAGTCTATTTCTTTAAGACTTTATCTTTACCTTTAGTATTAACATATAAAAGGTTCTTCACACTTAAACACTTAGAACTATAACCTTCTTCAATCAAAGGATGAATATCTCTCTTACCACTAGGTGCAACTGGAAAACCTTCTTCTATACTTCTAACACGTACATATAACTTATCTAACAACTCTGGGCTAAACTTAGATTTCAATCTCTTACTTAAACTAGCAAGGGCTTTTTCTTTATTTGCTTCAGGCTGTAATATAATATGCATAACATAAGCTTCACCAATATACTCATCGTTAATCTTAACAAGAGAACCTGTCATAATATTCTTAGTATCATCTAAAACTGCATCACAAATCTCATATACAGGAATAACCTCTCCATTATCAAGAATAACATTATTATTAAGTCTATCCTTTATCTTAACACTACCACTTTTAGTCATATAAGCAACATTACTCATAACTAAAAATCTTCTGCCATCTTCAGCCTCAATATATGGACTATCAACATGCAACTTAGCAAAATCATCACCACTATAATAATAACCAATCATATCACAAGGACTCTTAACACCAATAAGCCCTTTATCACCAGGTTTACAATAATGTCCCTGTTCATCCAAAATTACAACCTCAGCAAAAGGTAACACATTAAGACCTATTCCTTCCTTACTAAAAGTATAAGGAGGCAACTTTTCCATATAACTCTTAAATAATGTTGTAAATACGCCACTAGCTTCTCCAGTTCCTCCACCAATTGAATAACAAACTGGAAAATGTAACTTCTTAACTCCAAACTTATGCTTACGTGCCACTTTATTAAAGTACTTCTCACTACCCTTATCCATACCTTCACCAGTAATCGTTGGAGCAATTAAATCGCCAAGTTGTCCATTACGATAACCATCACCAGCAAGTCCATCGCATAATCTTCTAAACTCCTCATCATGCTCTAAAGCATAACACAAATCATAATTAAATCCTTGACTACCAGGCTGATAATTAGCCCTATGCATTATAACTGAATACTTAAAGAAATCCTTATCATAAACTGGCTCCAAACATAAAGTGCATCCATGAAACAATCCATCCATCATAGAACACAACTCCATATGTGTATAAACTGGAATATGACACAAAGACTTAATACCATCCATATTAGTTAAATTAGTTATATCTCTATCCTTAAACCTAGCAATAGTTGCATAACTTCTATTACTATGAAGTACCCCTTTAGGAACTCCAGGATTAGTAGTACCACTAGTATAAGTAATAACTGCAGGATCATCTAACTCACTATCATTAACAACAGTATCATCATAATTTATTCCAATATCCTCAAAATCCTTTGAAGACATAACTTTTTTACTACTTTCTTCCCTAATCTTAGAAACTTTACTATCAAATAATCCAGGATGAAACTTATCATCAATCTCCTCATAAGGATTACCGCCCTTTAAAGAATCAGCTAAAGACAAAACAACTACATTACTTATACTACTCTCATCTATCTTATCCTTAACCATATCATAAACATCATCACTAATAAAAACAGTATTACTCTTAGAATGTTCTAAAATAAACTTAGTATAATCCTTATCAAACCACTCACCCATAGAATTAAGTTTAGCCCCAATTAAATTAGTAGCTAATAATAAATATACAAACTCTGGAATATTAGTAGCACAAACAGGAACCTCACTACCAGCACCATAACCCATAGTTTTCAAACTCTTCGCATAAGCATACACCTTATCAAACATATCACCATAAGTAATCTTATTACCACGATAAAGAAGTGCAGTCTTATCTAAATTATCCTTATTTCTTAAATAAACCTCAACCGCAAACGAATGATTATGAAAAGCATCCATATCAGCTATAACCATCTTAGCTCTATCACTAATCTTTAAATCAGTTACATAATGTCTCTTCCACTTACGTGAATTCTTTAAAGTCTCATTAACTTCACTCGCAAATTTCTCCATATATTTTTTCTTACTACTTATCATAAAATAAGCCCCCAATCAATGATTTTATAATAACAAACTTTTATAAAAAAATCAATCAAACAAAAAAGTGATCCATTAAAATCACTTCTCTGTAATAAAAAATCTCTGATACCAAGTTAAAAACGCATAAATAGTATAAATCTGTTTTCCATAAACTGCACCATGGTAATGCTCATCCAATAACTTATTAATCGCCTCATTATCAAAAAATTCTTTTGAAAAATCACTATTAAATAAATCCTTAACTTTATTATAATACTTTTCTTCTCTTATCCACTTACCAAAAGGAACTGGAAATCCCTTCTTCTTACGCTTAGCCCACTCCTCTGGTATCTTCTCATCTGCTATCCTTCTAAAAATATACTTAGTCTGTCCATCACGAACCATATACTTTGTTGGTATCTTTTGTGATAACTTCCAAACCTCTTTATCTAAAAATGGTACCCTAAGTTCAACAGAATTTGCCATACTCATCTTATCAGCCTTAAGTAAAATATCATTAGGTAACCAGAAATTCAAATCAATATACATCTTTCTTTGAACATCATCCTTACCCTTAACCTCATCATAATAAGGAGTACATAAATCAAATGGTGATAAATCAGTTCTATACTTAGGCTTAAGTATTGCTTGTGCATCCTTACTTAAAAACATCTCTGTCTTATTATAATATCTCTCCTCTAAAGGTTTACTATACTTAAGAATAGTATGTTTCCCCTTAAAATAAGGAAGATTTTTCGTAATATTACCAATACCTCTTCTTAAAAATAAAGGCACCTTATCATAGAATTTCTCTAATCCTTCAAGATTATACTCATTATATCCACCAAACATCTCATCAGCACCCTCACCAGAAAGGACAACCTTAACCTCTTTTCTAGCAAGTTTACTTAAAAAATATAACGGCACTGCAGACACATTCGCACTAGGCTCATCTAAATGATACTCTACAGTAGGTAAAATATCAAAAAACTCATCAGCACTTATCACCTTAGAATAATGCTTAATCTTAAAATAATCAGACAAATCCTTAGCATACTCAATCTCTGAAAACCCTTTACCGTCAAACCCTACAGTAAACGTCTTATTAGGTCTAGCCTCAGCAACTACATAAGATGAATCAACTCCACCACTTAAATAAGAACCAACCTCAACATCACTAATCTGATGATACTTAATTGAGCTTTCAATTGTCTCCTTCAAAACATTCTCATATTCATCAAAAGGCTTATCTTCTTTCTCATACTTAAGCTTAAAATACTCCTTAACCTCTAACTTATCATTTTCATAAACAAAATAATGCCCAGGTCTTAACTTATAAGTATATTTAAAGAAAGTCTCTTCCATATGATTAGTTCCATACGATAAATACAAACTAAGTACCTTCTCATTTAACTCTTTCTTAAAATCAGGATGTGATAAAAAAGATTTAATCTCTGATGCAAACATAAATAATCCAGCATTCTTATAATAATAAAATGGCTTAATTCCAAAAATATCTCTTGCCCCAATTATTTTCTTCTTATTTATATCATAAATTATAATTCCATACATTCCACGTAACTTATTAAATACCTCAGTATCCCACTCTTCATATCCATGAACAATTACCTCAGTATCTGTATTAGTTCTAAACTTATGACCACACTTAATTAACTCATCACGCAAACTTTGATAATTATAAATCTCTCCATTAAAAGTTATTGCAATCGTATTATCTTCATTATATATAGGTTGACTACCACCCTTTAAATCAATAATAGATAACCTTCTAAAACCAAGTGCAACATCATTATCAACATAATAACCATCACTATCTGGTCCTCTATGGATAATCCTATCCGCCATACTCTTAATAATCTTCTCTTTGTCTTTCTTAGACCTCTTATCATTAAATCCGCAAAATCCGCACATTAATCCTCCTACACATTAAATCTAAAGTAACAAATATCCCCATCTTGCATTAAATATTCCTTACCCTCTAAACGCATCTTACCAGCTTCCTTAACCTTAAGTTCACTTCCACAATTTTTCAAATCATCAAATGACATAACCTCTGCTTTAATAAATCCACGTTCAAAATCACTATGAATTATTCCTGCACACTCAGGTGCTTTCATGCCCTTCTTAAAAGTCCATGCTCTGCACTCATCCTTCCCAGAAGTAAAAAATGTTTGTAACCCAAGTAAATCATAAGTTGCATATATTAGTTTATCTAAACCAGAAGAAGTAATACCCATTTCTTTTAAAAACTCCTTCTTATCATCCTCATTTAACTCCGCAAGCTCACTTTCCATCTTCGCACACACAACAATTACACTAGCATCCTCTTTAGAAGCATACTCACTAACCATTTCTGTATACTTATTATGACCTACTATAGCATCATCCTCATTAACATTAGTCATATATATAATCGGTTTCAAAGTAATAAAGCAAAAAGCTTTTAAAATTTGTCTCTCTTCCTTAGATAAATCCAATCTTCTAAGCGGAATATTTTGCAGTAACGCTTCTTCACACTTCTTAAGAGTTTGAAACTCTAAAAGTTCAGCCTTATCCTTAGTCATCTCACACTTTTTCGCAATCTTACCAATCCTATTTTGTACAATCTCTAAATCAGAAATTATTAACTCAACATTAATTATCTCAATATCCCTAATTGGATCAACACTACCCTCAACATGAATAATATCACCATTTTCAAAACATCTAACAACCTCAACAATCGCATCCACTTCTCTAATATGACTTAAAAACTTATTACCAAGCCCTTCACCATTAGATGCTCCCTTAACAAGCCCCGCAATATCTGTAAACTCATAAGTAGTTGGTATAGTTCTCTCTGGCATATATAAATTTTCTAAATAAGTAAGCCTTTCATCTGGTACAGTAACAACCCCTACATTCGGATCAATCGTCGCAAATGGATAATTAGCTGCTAATATATTCTTCTTCGTAATCGCATTAAATAACGTACTCTTACCAACATTAGGTAACCCTACAATTCCTGCCTTTAACATAACATCATCTTCCCTCTATCTGCCCCTTTGATAAGCAATAATCTCCTTTTTTACCTTCTCTAAATCTGGTTTAACCCCTCTTTTATATAATACTTGTACAAGATCCATACCAGGGCCCCTATTTCCCTCAATAATAAGCGGTCCATCTTTACTAATCGCAACATCCCATCCAATAACATTAACATTATCATTTACCTTAGCAGCCTTATTAACCATCTTCTTAATCTCTTTCCAGTATGGAATCTTATAACCATTTACTTTAACATGAGTAACACTAGTCTCTTTAGAAACATTCCCCTCTTTATCTATTGCTTCACCCTCTAAAATTCCCTTAGCAGTATTAATCTTTACACCAACACCACCTTGATGAAAATTATCCGCAATTGTCTTACCAGCGCCTATCCTAGCTACTGCAAACAAAATCTCACTCTTACCACCAATACACTTAGTAACTATCCTAAGCGTATTAATACTATTAGGATTTAACTTACTCCACTCCGCATCTTGAACAACAAGCTCCTCAAGTAAACAATTTTCTTCCTTTAACTTCTCATAAAAAGTCTTCATATCTTTAACATCACTAGAAGCTAACTTAACAACATCCTGTCCACCTAACCCACTAATTGGTTTGCGAACAAACTCTTTATGGCTACTAATAAAATCTTTAACTTTAGAAAACCCGTCATCATAAGATACGAACTTTCTTTTAGTAAACTCACTAAAATTCTTATGAAAATTAACCTTATTTGAGAAAAAAGGCGCATACTTAACATTAGCCGCTAACTCATAAAACTTATTTTGATAACCAATCGTCGCATAAGTCTTTCTCTCACTAAAACTCTTATTATAAAATTCATAATTTAAATAATCCTGAAGTCCAGACTTAAATACGAGTGCTGAAACCGCAGTATCTATAAACATTAAAATTGTACTCTTACCAGTTTTTTGAGAAACCTTCTTTAAATTATTATAATGTCTCTTATAATTACCTTTAAGAGCAAATCCAATAAATCCCATGCTATCACCTCCCAAAATTATAACAAAAAAAAGGCCTCTTTAAAAGCCTTTATTCTGCTGTTTGACTTAAGGTTATCGTTTTTGTTTCAGTTTTAGTTCCTCTAACAAATGTAATTTCAACCTTATCACCAACATTATACTTATATAAATAATATTTTAAAAATGATGAACCCTTAATATCATAATCACCAAACTTAGTAATTACATCACCTTTTTCAAGCCCAGCCTTATCTGCTGGTGAACCCTTTTGAACATAACCAACTACTGCACCTTCAGTAATATTCTTACTTAAAGATATTCCATACTCTCTAATTAAAGCATCAGTATTACTTACATCTAAAGTACCAACTCCAAGCATAGGACGCTCTATCTTACCACCCTTAATTAAAGATTCAGCAATACTAACTGCATCCTCTATAGGAATCGCAAATCCCATACCTTCTACACCACTACTAACAAGTTTCATATTAGTAATACCAATAACCTCACCATTAGCATTAGCAATAGGTCCACCAGAATTGCCACTATTAATAGCAGCATCAGTCTGCATAACATTCATAACCCAAGAAGCTACACTAGAATTACTAGCATTTACCTCAACTAATCTATCCTTACCACTAATAATACCTCTAGCAACTGTCCAAGAATACTCAGAAGCAAGTGGTGTACCAATAACAAATGCTGTATCACCTAAACGAGTATCAGCAGCCTTACCAATCTCCGCAACCTTAATAATTTTATCTTTATCTATAGATAAAACCCCAATATCACTATACTCATCACTACCAACTACTTTAACAGTCTCCGTCTTATTATTAGTAAACTTAACCTTAACTTCACTAGCACCAGATATAACATGATTATTAGTTAAAATATATGACTTCTCACCTTCAGTCTTATAAACAAATCCACTACCACTACTTACCATAGTACCTTTTTGATAAGACTCAACTACAACCACTGCATCATAAAGTTTCTCAACAGCATCAGCTATACCATTATCAGTAACTGTTACCTCTTTCTCTAACTTATTAACTACTGTCTGATTAAGTGGTTTAAAATATCTAATCGCATAATACATCCCAACACTACCAATACCTAAAGCCACCATAAATATTACAACATATACAAGAACATTACTTTTATCCTTCTTCATATTTCCTCCTACAAATCTAATATTTCTCTAAAATTCCTTGGAAATCCCATTGTATCTAGGACCTTTCCAATGTTAATAACTTTAAGTTTTCCACAAAGAATATCTATCTCATAACTTAACTCATTTATAAGAAGACGAAACTCCTCAGGCCTTAAAAGCTGCTTTAAAATAATGATTAAAGCAAAAAGATCATCCTTACCATAAATATACTCACCATCAGTAGTTGGTATATCAAGCCCATCATGATACCTAGTATCACCAATTATCTTCTGCGTTCTATGATCATATAAAATATCTTCATGAGCACACAAATTACGATAATTAGAAAGTATTGGAAGATAAGTTAAAAGATTATTAATCGATAAATCATAAATATTTGCAATTTCCTCTTGATCTTCCCTCTTCATAACAGTATAAAGTTCACCAACGATACCAAAAGACAAAACCTTCACAACAACCCAAAGTGGAATATAACCATAATTCTTTAAATAATGACTAGTAGCTGAATGCTGCGCACCATTAACCCTAATCTGACGTTTCATCTTCTTTAAAGTATCATTAAGTTGTCTCTGTTTATCTGGTACCTTAGTAAAATTTTCTGGTCTCAAGTAATCTTTCTCTCTAAAACCATATTTCTTTGATAACTGATAAGAAATAATACTCTTCAAATTGTTCTCAATAATCAGCAAATTTTTAAAGACAATATTTCGTACCTGTCTATCAAAATTGAATAATGCATATAACTCTCTAAAAGTTGTACCCTTAATGAAATTACGATCCTTAGGACTCTTTAAAAACAAATGACGATAACCACTAATAAAGAAATAATTCTCACGAATAAGAATATCTTCTGTAAAAAGATAGTCATCGATAATAAGACCTTTGCTTTCAAGGATACTTATTTGTTCTTGAATTGTTTTAAAGACCTTCATCTTCATAGTCTCACCTATTATCAAATTATATCACACATTCCTGATAAATCATATAATTATATTATGAAAATTTTATGAATTTACGAATAAAAATAATTTATAACACCTTGAGTTATTTTCAAAGAAAGTTTTTTAACATACCCTTCATTTAAAAGATTAGTTCTATCAAAATAATTAGACAAAAATCCACACTCCACCAAAACCCCTATAGGATTAAGCCTATCATACATATACTTACCACGCATCTCTTTTATCTTTCTATTAGTTTTTGTAAAAGAATTTAACTCACATTGGATAACCTCAGCTAAATGCTTATTATAACTATTATTACTAACATAAAAAACTTGTGCACCCCGATACTTAGAACTCTCAAAAATATTTTGATGAATAGATAAATACATATCAGGATTAGTATTATTAATAATCTCTATCCTCTTATCAAAATCACTCTTCTTCCTTCTAGATACTCCATCTTCACTTAAATCATCATCACCAGTTCTCGTTAAAATAACATTAGCTCCCTTTTCCTCTAAAGTATCCTTAAGAACCTTAACAATCCTTAAATTAACATCCTTCTCTTTAACATTACCCACTTCGGCACCACCATCTTTACCACCATGTCCCGCATCTAAAATAATCGTTTTACCTAACAAAGGAAACGTACTAGAAGCACCATTAACCACCAAAGCCAAAGCAATTAAAAACAAAAAAGCAAACAATATATACAAACACTTTCTCATACAATAATCTATGAAAACTATAAAAAAAAAGACTATTAAATAGCCGCACGAAGTTACTCTTTAAAATCACCTAAAATCCACATAACCATATCTCTAACAGTGTCAGTAATATCTCTAGTTACTAAACCTAGATCTCTCTTTGCTTTCTCATTACTAAAATTCGAATTAGAAGATAACGTATACAAAGAATACTTAGTAAAAAGTAGTGTTTTCCCTTTCAAATTATAATATATCTCATAAAAAGGTGCTACTATCTTAGCAATCATAATAGGTAACACAACATTAATTCTTTTTTTGACAACCACATCACAAGCCAGAATTATTCCTTTTGCAACATCCCTAACATCAACAAAATCATATCCTCCCTTAACACACATTGGAAGTCTGCCATTTACAATTTCACTAACAACCGCAGCACAATGAATCACAAAGATTTCTGCGCCATCACAACCATCAAAAATAGAATTAAGAGTATCAGCCTTTGTGACATCACCATAATAAATAAACATTTCAAATTATTAAGTGAACTTATAGACTCCCCCCCATTTAATACAAAAGTTCTTACCTCTGCATTATCATCATGTTCTAACATCCTAATAATATTATTACCCAAAAAACCACTAACACCTGTAACTATATAAATTCTTTTCATAAATCACTCACCTACCTCATATTATATTTCCCATTATCTATCTATATAATGTCACTTTTTTTACTAATTCTGTGCTAACTAACAAAAAAAGTGCCTAACTAGCACTTTCAACAGCATAATACTTACCATCACTCTTAATTAAAATTAAAGTGACTTTAGTATCATATCCCAAATCTTCATTATAACTTAAAGTTAAACTTACCTTCTTAGCATCACTTTCATTATCACCAATTTTATACTTAGTATCACTAATCTCATCAGCACTAACACTAACAACCATTGGAAGTATCTGACCTCTCTTTCCATCAGAATTATCCTCTAAATACTTATACAAAGTATCTTGAACATTTACCTTAAAATTATCTCTACCACTTTCTAAAACATATTCAGTGCCACCAACATCATACTTATTTACCTTATTAGACAAAGTATATAAATCAGTAACAAACATCTTAGATATTATTTTAGCATAAGCATCATCATTTATATTATCATTATTTAAAATAGTCTTAAGTTCATTAAAAAGTTCTTTCTGTAAATTAGTAGCATTACTCTTAAGAACATACCCATACTTATCAATCATATCTATACTTTTAACACTATTATCTACACTATCCCTATGAGTTATATTATAATAAATACCACCAATAGAATACAATAACACTAATACTAATATCACTAAACCAATCTTTTTCTTTTTCATTTCTTATCCCTTTCATCACTAGTAACCCCTATTAAATCATAAACAATTATATCATTTGAAATATCAATTAACTTATCTGCTTTA
>OBLI01001060.1_pt1 | contig 28023 bp, 21 predicted proteins | sample 1519701 | NCBI WGS metagenome assembly OBLI01 (sample SAMEA3663005, study PRJEB22513) | pig gut metagenome | biome: pig gut; feature: pig-associated habitat; material: faeces | place: France | collected 2012 | reverse complement strand
TGTTGCCCTGTTCCAGACTGTCATTCAACTTGTATTCAGCCACAAGGGTTGTACGCGAATTATTGGAAACAAAAGCAATGGCGATATTGCTGTTATCATGGAAATATCTGTAGGCATCAAATACCAGCTTACTCACCTCCGAAGAATCGGAAGCTATACCATACTTTTTTAGCTCAAAAGCCAAATCTGCACGAAGATAAGTCTTGTTCTCCTTACAGAGCTCATCAGCAATCGTCTTGATGTTCTTGTATATTTCTAATATGTCCATAGTAATAATATTTAGAGTATACGTTATTCTAAAAATGGTATCTTAACCCAGCGTTTGGAATTGTTTATCTTTGGGAACGTAAATACCGATTTATATTCCCTCATCCACTTCTCGAAAGCCTCATCCGATGGCTTTCCTAAAGCCGGGTACAATGCGTTCTGTTCCACTTCAATCTGAAGGGGCTTTTCTTTGCGATAATCCTTGGTAGAATCTTTCTGAACCTCAAGGCGACGCTCCGACCAAAAGACGATAGACTTGTAATTTCTATCCCTTGCCTCCTGCTCCATTTTCTCTCTGCCCTTTGTAAGATACAGTACATATCTATACCTCAGATTCACCCATGCAATTCTTTTTGGTTGAGCAGTTCCATGAATGAAATCACGATAAGCAGGAAGCGTAAGGTAGCAAGCCTCGCAGACCAAGACAGAATCTCCATTTGCCAGCAAAGTCAGGTCTTGCAGCATCCGTTGCATGGTCATAGTCTCCGATTTTCGCCAAATCATCCTTCTTTCAGAATACTCTTCCCTTTCAGCTTCTTTCTGCTTTTGCCTATAGCCATGAGGGTTCAAGAAGAACCAATAGCCAAATAATACTACCAGCCCGGCACTCAATACCACAGCCAACCTACATACTCTTTTCTTGATGTTCTTTTCCATTGTTACATTACCTTATATAGTTATACATTTGATTTCGGCTGCGAAATAACTATATAGAGATGTCAAATGGTGACAGAACATCAAGAAAAAAGTATATGCGGCTTACTTTTTCTTGGTAAACAAGCTTATCAACCAGCCAGTAAAGCCTCCGACTTCAGGAGCTGGATCTTCACAAATCCCGCCTCTTCGTCTCAACTCCTCTAAGATTTTATTTTCATTCTTTGCCATAATTATTATACTTAAACATAATTACTCATCTACTTCTATAGCTTCAATGAAGTCTGCATATTCCGCATCCAATTCACTGATCTTCTTAATCGTAATATCATTCTTCTTAGAAGCTTCTATCAACTCCGTCTTAGAGTGATTTATCTCTTCCAGTTTATTGGTATAATTACCAAATACCTGTAATAAATACTTTTCAAATTGCTCTGCAACCTTATTTATTTCTTCCTGATAAGTAGAAACAAACTGATTCTTTGCGCTTTTTATCTGCTCCAAACGCTTATTTTCTTTAGAATCTTCTCTAAACTGCATCCAAATCTCAATACCAGCAGAAACTACCGGTATTCCAAACTTTGCAACTTTAGCGATATTACTTGCCCATCTAACTGCTTGCCAAGGTCCGAAGGACTTTCCAAAGAAATGTCCGACATCTAACACCATTTTATGAAGCGCAGACCCTGAAGCTTGGCTAATACCACCTGCTAATTTAGTTACATTAGGAGCCATATTTCCAATCTGTACTCCACCACGCTTTAAAAAGTCTAAAGCTTTTTTCTGCATAGACAGATTCTTCTGTTCCTCTATGCTGATATTGGGCGAAGCCAATTTCATATCGATTTCTCCTGAGTATTTAACTAACGAATCCTTACCACAGAAATCATTGACGTCATTCAACAATCGCTCATAATTTGAGTTGATTGTGTCTTCTATCTTAGCAGAAGTATTAGATATAATGCTCTGCAATTCAGAATTCAATGCCTCTTGCCTATATTTCCAGTCATTTTCGTCAATGCCTCCAATATCATTAGATAAAGAAATGACTTTACTCATAGCCATAGAAGCAAACGAAGACAAATCGTTTCTTGTATCTCGCTTTAGGTCAGACAGACTATGACGTAATTTCTGCTCAAACTGATTAAAAAAGTCAGATAAAGTCTTGTCTACGGCAGTAACAGCGATATCCTTAAGATAGCTTTGAAAGACTCTAACAGGAGTATCAAATTGCTTTTTTATCATTCCCTTGCGAGCGACAAAGATATTGAGCATATCTATGAAATGTTCAAAGTTGCTTAATTGGACGAACTCATTGTCGTTTTCATCTATACCAGTCCTATAGTCTGATGCATCAATGAAAGCAAGTGGAAAGTTCTTCAATTCATAGCCTCTTTCTGAGAATATTTTTTCCAACGAAATGGTATAGTTGTCTACAAGCTGGTCAAACTCTCCCAACTCCATACTCATTTTATTGATAACGATAAACATCTTGTCAGCAAAATGCTGATTGTAAGCCAAATCGATGAAATTATTGAATAATACATCATCGAAAAGTTGGGAGGTCAAGACATAAAATATCAAATCGCATTCTTTTAAAGCTGCCTTAGTACTCTCATCATGCGATTCTACTTTACCTGCAAGAATACCCGGAGTATCCATAAGAACAATGTTATTCCATTTATATTCCGATACATGATCTGTAGCGACATTTGCATCAATCTTGATGTCTTTTCTACCTGTCAATGCAGAAATAATAGTAGATTTACCTGCATTATATTGTCCTACAAACGCCAAGCGTAGTTCTTTACGGTCTTGCAAGCCTGCAAGTTCCGAGTCCATCTTACGAGTCAACTCTGTATTGTTGGTTTCTTTCAACAACGCTCGAGTTTTAGCTTCCAATCTACTAAGTCTTTCTTGGTAGACTGCATAATTAAATTGTTGTGCCATATTATTTTGTTTTTATTGTCATCTGAGTTGCTTTTTCTATCTTTTGAATATTCTTATCTGTAAGCCCTGTGTTATATAGGAACTTAATAGATTGCTTTTGCCAATCTCTTTCAACAGGATATCCATCACATAACACTTGGTTACTCATTTCATTTATACTTATTTCTTTTACAGGATTCTTGCCAACAAAATCAAGAATTCGAAGACTTACCAAAGAATTGATCGCATTCTCTTTTTCTTGAACTTGCTTAACGAGTCTATCCATATCCGTTATTATATCGTCGGCATTTTTAGTATAAGCTTTCAACACCGAATCAATAGATTTATAAGTATCATTTATTGACTTTCTGGTATTCTCAAGAACTTGTTTTAAATTCTTATCAATACCAGAATCAATACTATCACATAGTTGCTTACGCAAATTTTCTGTAGCCTTTCTGATCTTTTCTGATTTTGAAGTAAATAGACTCGTAAGGAAAGAACCAATAATTCCAACAACAGTTAACACAGCCATGCTCCAACATAACGGATTCCATACAAATAGAGCTGCTGATATTACACTAACAAACACATTTGCTGCTAATCGCGTATTAGTTACAGACTCACCAGAAACATTAGAACCGATATTATTTGTAGCAAGAGATATACGCATGTCCATAATCATCTCTTCCAATTCTGATTTTATCTTTTCATTCAAATCATTAAACCTCTCCTGTATTTGTTGTTCAAGTCTTTTGTTTATAGACTTCACAACCATATCCTTGCTCCATGCTTTTCCTGCATCTTCGTCATCATAATGCTCACTTGCAAAAGCAGAAGCTCGATTATGAAGATCATCTCTTGTTCCTTGGAAAATGGTCTTTAAGTATTGTTCGACTTGAGTTAACTCATTCTTGAAAAAGGTATAATTTTTCGCTTGTTTCTTCTTCAACACCTCATTACCTTCCTTCAGACTTTTCAAGTCAGCGTAAATCTTATGCCATATTGTATTTATCTGGTAAGAAGTACCATCAATAACGCTCAAACTTTTCTTCAAACTACCTGATAACTGCACTTCTTTTTTTACTGAATTTGTAAACTCAGATATATTAGAAGCTTCAAATAGTATCTTAGAAGTCTTAGAATCTTGCTCTCCAGAAAGGGCTATTTGCGCAGCTAACAGATGAATAGGAATAATACGAACGGCATCCATGTTATACTTACCATCAAGTTTATCATGAATGCGTTCTATATGTCCCTTAATAGATTGAGGACCATCACCAAGTCTCCAATCATCCGGATTTGCAATAAACCTTTTTAAACGAATAGCTTGATTAAGATTGCTTTTGACATTTAAGATTATGTATAACGGCTTATTTCTTTCCTTTATAGTTGAAAAGAAATCGAACTCTGTTTCTTGAATAGAGTCACTCGTCACAACATAGCAAACCACGTCAGCTTCATCTATAATAGACTTGGCTATCTCGGTATCAGCTTCACCACCAGGCGCACCAATGCCAGGAGTGTCAACAATACGAAGTTTGTTCCAATACCAACTTCTATTATATCGTGTAGTACGTAATTTGCCTACTCCTATATCATCATTTTCCTGTTGAGTGATGACTTTATGAAGAGTACTCTTTCCTGCCTTTGTCCTACCCATAAAAGCAATAGTAAAGTATCGAATATTCCTTCTTTTCTTATCCAATACTTCTCTATTACTTGTCAAACTATTATCTATTATTTCATTAAAACTGCGTCGAATTCCTTGAATAATTTCTTCTATCTTCAAAACTTCCTTAGAAACTTTCTTCGAAGAAGGTTTGATACTTGCTAAATGATTATACTCTTCATTCAACATGCTATTCAAGTCATCTATTATTCTAGTAACACGAGCAAGATCATTCTCAGCATCTTCTGTGATTTGCGCTATGGATGCAGAATAACCAAGACCACCCAACATCATATCTACAACACTTTTCTTATCAGAATTTGCAAAACTCTGATAGATAGTATTCTCCATTTTTCCGACAAAACGTTTTAAAGAAGAGAGTTGAGAAGAGTCAATTCTTTTATTTGACTCAGATTGGGTTTCTTCGATGATTTGTTCTATATCGAGTTTTAAAAGTTTACCAACCTTAATAAGCAATTCCAATTCTGAACTTGCCATATAATCATCACCATAAGCTATTCGAGCAAGAAGGGTGACTATTTCCGTTTTCTGAGCAACAGAATAATTAGCCATAACCAACTTGTCAAGTAAATCCTTAAGCTTCATACGTTCCTCATCATCAGAGAAGATTTGCGTCCTCTGATGATAAAGTTCATCTTCCTTTGATAATGGCAAATAATTATCAAGGACATCAACCTCCATCTGATTGATTTCCTTATCAACTATTACCATATAGCATCCTAACAAATATGCTATCTTTTTATAATCAATTTTATCCATTGTTTCGGTTATTGATTTCTGCAAGACTTTAATAGATAACGGCTTTCATTAACACCCATTATTATTTGTTCCAAGTGACTTTATCTTTTCTTTATATTTTTTTATTTCTTCAACTGCAGTTTTGTTGTCTTTACAGTATTTACAGAAATAATCCTTATCACTATAAAAATTCTTGAAATCATCTTTTACACACTTCGCGTAATTATCGCCCTTATCCAACCCATACCCATCCATAAGATTTCCTTCTATGATTTTCTTTATATCTTTACTTGTGTTTGAGTCAAATTCTTCTCCATTCCATCTTTTCAATGGATATTTAGCTCCAAACCAAACGTACTGATAATGTTTTAAGAAATCATATATGAATTGTACATTTGCCCCATTTATTTGGATACAAAATTCTATCTGACGAGAACTATTTAAACGATATTCCGTTATTTGTGTTTTTTCCTTAAAATATTCAAGATAACGTTCACACAAATAATTTTCATAAGATTCAATAACCTCATTTAAGGTTTTCATTTTTTGCTTTAGCTCATCAGTTTTTTCGACAAGAGCAACCGGGTTAACAATGGAGTCCATTGTTGCAGAAAAATCCAATACTTCTTTCTCGAAATTTTCAATGTCCTTGTCATTCATTATTTCCATTCCTTTAAATAATTCCTCTATATAATTACAATACTGAACTAGTGCAGATTTTAAGAGTTCATTATCTGTATCTGTTTCTTTACACTTACGTAACCAATTAAAGATATGTGTTTGATAAGATATTTTTTTATACTTTCCGTTCTCCTCTAGCTCCTGCCTTATTTCTGCTGGCAAACTATTTTCTGAAGGATCTTTATCATTATCAGACCTTACCAGATAAAGAACATAAATATCTTTGCTGTTCAACGAGTCTATATAACGTACTAATTGCCTATCTTGATCACAAGCATGATTGACTTTATTCTCGACAATGATGTATTTCACCCCATCATAAATAAGTACATCAATATGCTTATATTCTACTTTTACCTCAACCTTTTTTATATCAAGTTTCAACCCCACAGATTCAAGAAACATCTTTAAAAACTGATGTTTTTCTTTACCATGGGCACATAACAATTTATATAGAATTCTGCTGTGTGCTGTCTCATGAATGTTTGTTGAAAGGCGTAAATCATTTATCAAAGATATATTATTCACCATCTCTGAATTCCAATAAAACGCATTAAAATTCTGCAATATACTTTTAATTTCCTTCCAATTAACGCCCATAGTCAGATACTATATTTATAATAGATTTTATATTCTAAATCATTAGCGTCCCGATATTAATGGGACACTAATGATTAAAAGAAAGTAATTCTACTTTTTGTCTCCAAAAGTTGGTTTACCACCTGTCAACTTTACAATGACATCTAAACCCCATTTTACAAAATTAGAAATTGTGTCTGCCTCACCTTGAGAAAGTTTGTTAATTTGCGGTTTAATTTTTCCCATAATTGAATTTATTTAAAGTTAAAAAATTTGTTCTCTTTCTGAAATCAAGAACATAATATTTCTTAATCCAAGAATGCAAGATGTATATATTTAAGCAAAATCGTGCCAAACCATAAAAGGTGATTTTGCACAGTTCTTCTTACCCTGCCATTAGGAATAGAGAAACATTTGCATTATTGCTTTAGAAGTCTGTCTTCTATTGCCTTAGCACGCTCCTCGCTGATTCCAAGGGATTTGCGAAGACGATCCAAAAGACGACGTTCGCGGTCGCTAATTGTCCCATCCTCAAGACAAGCTTTCAACTCCTCTTGATATTCTTTTTCATCATCACTCATATTATTTACCGAAGTTTCGAGTTCTTTAGCTCTTGCTTCTGTTATACCAAGAGACTTGCGCAACCTGTCTAACAACCGTCGTTCTCTGCTTGATATTTCGCCGTCATTGTCAAGGCATGCTCTTATTTCTTCCAAATACTCCTGCTCCTCTGATGTGACAGATGCGGAAGAAGACGAATGCATAGAAGTGTTTTTCCCACAGCATAACTGTTTCAACTCTTCTATTTGTTCCGGGATTCTTCTATTCAAAAATTCTTCGTCTGTCTTATCATCACATTCGCTGAAAGCAAGAACTTTATCTGCGCAATCTGTAGCGCCCACAAAAAATTCTGAAAGCTGTTCGTCTGACAATGCATCTAATTCTTGCTTGTTTTCAGCAAGATAGAAGAAAAAAGCATTATAGATACGAGCCTTGAACAGATAGAGAAAGTCTATGTTGTAGACACTGCCGTCCTCTGCAGTACTCTCTTCTTTCCAGAAATTGTCCACCAATTCCAAAGCCTTTAGTACATCATTTACCTTGGAGGTCGTAACAACATGCTCGGGATCACGAAGTGCATCTATCTCATCTTGAAGAGATCTCATTTTGCGCCAATAGCTGACTTTAGCTATAGTGGATTCAAATTTTTCCTGTAATTCATATGTCATTAATTCCAGCTCATCATCATCAGCTTCGAGTCCATATTTATCGCAGGCTTCAATAGCTTTATCTACTTCTGTTTTACAGCTAAAGTCGCTTTCAGGCGATCTTCCAGGGTCATCATACTTTGCTAACAAAATATCAGCTTTGAGGTAGAAATAAAAGTAATCGAGATCCACTTGAAATCTACGATAATAGTCATGGAGCATTTTTAAAGCACCTGCATAGTTGCCTTCCTCTTTGAGCGATTCTATTCCATCACGCAATTCATTCCATGTCTTTTCATCAAAGGAATTCGTTTCAGCCTCATCACTTTCATACTCATCGTACTCGTCACTTTCATTTTCCTCCCCGTTGCTACCGAAGAGTTTCTTTCCTACATTACCGACACCTTGCACAAGATTAACGGCATCTTCCATTGTTCCCTTAACGCCTCTTTCGCTGACATAACCTTTTGCAAGTTCTGCCGCAAATTTTGTAATAATACCCATAATAGTAAAATTAGTCCAACTTTTTAAATTCAAAATCATTCTGGTTGCAACATGCCTTCTTGTAGTCGAAAGCATAGATGCGCATGTAGGCTTCTTGCACCTCCTTGGCTCCATTGTAAAAAGGGGTGGCGGTGTGCTGCATGGTTGTTACTGTCACTACCATATCGGGAGTGAGGACTGTACCGTTAGAGCGTTTAAGGCGCTTAGGCTTTACTTGAAATACCTTGCTCATAAGCATTCTGTTTTTAAGTTCATTATGTATTACTGCTCCTGCTTTTCTGCCGAAACAGCTAGTTGTTTACTTTCAAGGGGCAAAGATTATGCAAACGAGCGCAATGAAAGCTTGCTTTCAAATTGCCGAGTGCAGCTAATCTTCTGCAAAAGTAGGAAAAATCTGCGAACCAAACAAGTTCAAAATGGTTCATAAATGAAAAAAGATGGTGCGAACCCCTACTTTCTTCACTTTCTTGTAAGTTAGGCTCTGGTAAAACCCGTAGAAAAGAAAATGCGAAAGAGGAATCCACACCTATGACGGTGTAGACTCGCTCAAACAAATTCTCGTTCTTTCTACGTTTCAATTTACCAGATTTCAACCTACAGAACTGAATAGTTTGCTCGTGTCCACAAGATTATCTTGTTTCTCTGCATCGTAGCGACTTCAAGCGAGGACTTTCACCTGCCCTGTCACTAACCAATGGCAAATGTATTAAAAATCTGATGAGCCACCAAACTTTTAACAAGAAATCTTATGGATTCCTCTTATATATCTTATATTGTTTCTTCTCTGCTTTTCCATATACGTCGGTAGATACGCTTGTTCAAGCCAAACAATCCACCAAGTGGTAGACATACATTAAATCCGGATGGATATGTATGCCATCCGCCACACTTTGGACATTTCACAGGAGCCGGATATACTGTACACATCCACTCCATATCTGGACCAGTAAACTTGTGACCGCAATCGTCGCAAACGAATTGTGTAAAACCTCTAAACATAAACGGTTCCTTTCTTAATGTTTTGTTTTCGATTGCAAAGTAAACATACAGATGTGACAAAAAGTGACAGAGCTAAGAAAAAAAAGTATTTGTAGCAGTTTTTCTAGATAATCGCAAGAAAAACCCATATTAGAATCGAATTTAATAATTACAGGTATAACAACTGGGTAAGTAGCTTTCGTTCAGTAAGTTAACTATCTTAGTTCGTATTCGAAGCATGACCGTTTATTATGTAAAATACGAAATCAACTGATCCATGCTCTTTTCAATACTCTCGATAGTCGGTATATCTTTGTAGGCAAGGTCAGGAAGTTCTTTTGCATAGACGTTACTTAACGCAGACCATACATTATGTAGGTCACTGATGATTGGAGAATCCATGATGTCTTTGTTTTGCCATCCTTCGGGCTTGTCGAATCTCTGTTGGTCTTGTGCAAACAAGTTGCTGAAGTCCGATTTGAAAGCATCACTTTTCAGATAGTCCTGTGTCTCTGCGTCATTCAAGAGGAAATGCAAATCATAGAAATGGCGTATCTTGGCTGTCAATTCCGGCATGTAGTTGTCGGCTAAGGAACAGCGAAGCAATGATACCAATTTCTCTGTCAATGTTCTGCGCCTGTCGAGAACATTCACCTCGAAAGGTTGCATATCATATTCCTCTATCAAGTTCTCGTTGCCTGTCTTTTGCAAGAACTCGGTCAAGAAGCTTTGCAGTTTACATTTCTGAAATGGATATGGATTGGCAAAGGAATTGATTTCAACAAGCAACAGTCCTGCCTTGATAGCACCTATTTGTAATGTATCAATAGCTCTTGGATAAGAATAGTATGCCTTGTGATAGTGAGAACCTTTGCTGGTAAAACCAGGCATATCCATTTCCTGGAGACCTTCCGTCATGCTTTTAGCAGTTCTCTTGATCAGCATCTTCAGTTGGTTGCCGCTGAGCGTCCATGCCTCAGAGATAGCAATATCTATGTCTTCTGAGAATCTACTACCGATACCATATGCTTTTGTAAGACTTGTTCCTCCTTTGAAAATGGCACGGTTATCCTTGTCGTTCGCAGCCATTAAAGCCAACGAGCGACAAATCCAATAGTCCTTCTCGATGAAGATGCTCTTGATGCCAAGTCCTCCATCTTCTACAGGTTGTGATGCTGCTTGCAATGCGTCAGAGAATAACTCCCAGTTTTCATGTAATCTCATATGATATTCCAGTTTCTTTTGTTTGATAATACTTTGTCTGAGATTGGCAACTTGTAACTGGTCACTCCATTCAATGTTTTGCTGATGGTTTCCGTTTCCAGTTCCATGTTCTCGTAGATGGCTCCAAGCAAAGCTCTTACATAAGGTGTGTATGCCAAGGATAGTTCTGCCAATTCTCGCTTCTGTTCCATTGAAAGAGCATTGATCGCTTTGCAAATGTTCATCACACAGTCATCAGGTGAAGTGGCAGGAATGTCCTTTATAAGGCGCAGAGCATCCAATATTCTAAGTAGTGGAATATTGCTTGATGTTATGGCGTTCTCTTGTAACAAAAAAGAAATTTTTACGCCATTTCTTGTGATGGGTCTCCGATATTTATTTGTACCGACAAGGATGGATGAGCTTATCTGTGTTGTCAGACCCATAGCTGCAAATGCGGCAGTTCCTGTAATGTAACCCACAATCTTGCCATTTTGCTCCAGAAAGTCTTTTACAAGTTCAGAATCTGCAGGTTTCAGATTTCCAAAAATGGTCTTCTTCGGAATATAGTATTTCCCCTTTGCTATCTTTTGCAGCTCGCCTTGGAGCACAAGACGGTTGAGAGCTTTGGCGAGTGCCGGCTGATACCGCATCTCCACCCCAAAGTCTCTTGTTGTCAATACAACCCCAGCAGGAGTCGATGACAATTTTTCCTTTATCAGTCTTGCTATAACCATGTGTATCTCCTTTTTTCGAGTGCAAAGTTAACAAAAGTCTTGTTTTTTACGCAATAAACTTGACTTTTATACATTTCTTTAACCATTTTCATGCTATAATCCATCCCATACCCTTCATCCTCCCTTGTTTTTCCTTAGCAAATTTAGTTCAGCCCACCAGTTCGTAAAGTACTGCCTTGCTATTGTGAGGTGTTTTCATCAGCAGGCTTCCACCAATCAAAGATTGGGGTATTCCGAAGAAATAACCTCCCAATTCCTTGCCTTGTCTGCCTCCATGCCCGAACTCTTGATTGCATGTAAAATCAAATTCCTCGATGAAGTTGTAAAGGCTTCGAGAATAAGGAAGAAAAAGAAGTTTCATAATTTATTCAACAGAGTTTGAGGATAAGGTGAAAATCATTCAACCAACCTCAGGCTTACAGTACAAATCCATTCAACTTTTTCTAGGATAGTACAAACCTTTGCAAAGCATGCTTGCAAGCCAAAACGCCACCACTTGAAGATTGTAAGCATGGCACTTAGGAAGCGTAAACACGGCACTTAGGAAGCGTAAACACGGCACTTAAGAAGCGTAAACATGGCACTTGCGAAGCGCCTGAGCACCCACGGAGCGCAAGGATGTTTGAAACTGCACGAAGCGTAAAAATCCATTGAGCCCGCAAAAGCTGCTGCCCCACAAAAGCGTCATAGTAGAAAAACAAAAAAGCTTCTACCCTCCTAAGAGAGCAGAAGCCATATCATTATGAAAAATGTCGGGGCGACAGGATTCGAACCTGCGACCACCTGGTCCCAAACCAGGCGCGCTACCGGACTGCGCTACACCCCGTAAGTTGCAAGGTTTCCGATTTTGCGAGTGCAAAGGTACTCATAAAATCTGAACCTTGCAAATTTTTCTATAATTATCTTTTTAAAAAACAGATAATATCTCAAACTTTGTTGCGCGAAACGTTGTGGTTAAGCAAACGCCCATTTAACAAGCAGCTCTTCAAGCCATGACTCATCAACAAACAGCTCTTTAAGCCATGACTTTAAACCAAGCCTCGATAACAAGCCCTTAAGCCAAGCCTCGATAACAAGCCTTTAAACCAAGCCTCAATAACAGGCCCTTAAGCCAAGCCTCGATAACATGCCCTTAAGCCAAGCCTCGATAACAGACATTTAAACCGCGCTTCATCAACAAGCAGCTCCGCTTAAGCCAAACATTATTCTTTTATAATGTCGAGCTCCACAAACACCTTCTTCAAGATGTTCACGGCACGCTCCACCTCGTCCTTGGTGTGTGTTGCCATAAGTGCGAAGCGCACGAGCGTGTCTTGAGGAGCACAAGCAGGCGGAATTACGGGGTTTATGAACACGCCATACTCGAAAGCCTTAGCCACAGCCACGAATGTCTTCTCCACATCGTGGATGTAAAGCGGAATGATGGGGCTCTCTGTCTCGCCGATCTCGAAGCCCTCCTCGCGGAAACGCTTGAGAGCATATCTTGTTACGTCCCACAGCTTCTCTATGCGTTCTGGCTCCTGCTGCAAGATGTGCAGAGCCTCAAGGGCAGCAGCTGTTGCAGCGGGTGTGTTAGATGCGCTGAAGATGTAGGTGCGGCAGGTGTGACGCAGATAGTTGATGGTGTCGGCATCGGCAGCGATGAAGCCGCCGATAGAAGCCATCGACTTTGAGAAGGTGCCCATGATCAGGTCCACCTCGTCGGTCAGTCCGAAATGGTCGCACACGCCACGGCCATGGTCACCAAAGACGCCAATGCCATGAGCCTCGTCAACCATGATCGAGCAGTTATACTTGTGCTTGAGCTCAACAATCTTAGGCAGATTGGCGAGGTCGCCCTCCATAGAGAACACACCGTCGACAACGATGAGCTTCACAGCCTCCTGTGGCAGGCCCTTGAGCAGGTTCTCAAGGTCTTCCATGTCGTTGTGCTTATAGTGGAGCTGACGGGCGAACGACAGGCGTCGGCCGTCAACGATGCTGGCATGGTCGCGGTCGTCGCAGATGATATAGTCGCCACGGCCCACCACCACGGCAAGCACTCCAGCGTTTACAGAGAATCCGGTAGAGAAGCAGAGGGTGTCGTCTTTGTGCACAAACTCGGCAAGCTCTTTCTCCAGCTGCACATGCAGGTCGAGCGTTCCGTTGAGGAAGCGGCTTCCTGCGCAACCAGAACCATATTTGTCAAGCGCAGCCTTTGCTGCGTCTATCACGCGCTGGTCTCCTGTGAGTCCAGTGTAAGCGTTTGAGCCGAACATGAGAACTTCATGTCCGCCCATTTCCACTTCCGTGCCTTGCTTACTTGTTATCTCACGGAAATAAGGATACACACCGGCCTCCATATATTTTTGAGGCAGACGGTAGCTCTTGTATCTTTCTTGTAATTGTCCCATTATATAATTAAAATAGGTGTATAAAACCTTTGTTGTAGTTTCAATTAATTTCAATGTGCAAAGTTACAAAAAAGATAGAAGAATTTGTCATTTTTACTAAAGAAATGTCTTGTTTATACATTTTTATAGATAAAACAGCCACTATTTAAAAGGATTTTCGTAATTTTGTCACAATAGAAGAGTTGGGTTTCCAAGGTGTCCCATCATTTTCCAATTGTCAAAGAAGGCGTTTTCAGCAACCTTCTTTCAAGAAACGATAACAACAAACATTATAGGCGACAACAATAAAAGACAGATGAAAAAGAAAGCAATTTTCGTAATGAACCTCATATCAGGCACCTCAAGCAAAGCCGGGGTGCCAGACCTTATTGAGAACAATCTCGACAAGGAGAAGTTTGACTATGAGATTGTCGTCACCGAATATGCCGGACACGCCTCCGAGATTGCGTCACGCGCCAAGGACAACGGCGTGGACCTTGTTGTGGCCGTGGGTGGCGACGGCACCGTGAACGAGGTGGCCCGCGCCATTGTACACTCCGACACCGCCCTGGGCATCATGCCTTGCGGATCGGGCAACGGGCTGGCGCGTCACCTGTTGCTGCCCATGAATCTGCGCAAGTCGCTCGACATCATCAACGCGTTCGATGTGCGCGACCTCGACTATGGCATCATCAACGGCCACCCGTTCTTCTGCACCTGCGGCATGGGCTTCGATGCCTTTGTAAGCCAGAAGTTTGCGGAAGCAGGAAAGCGCGGCCCTATAACTTATGCCGAGAACATCCTGCGCGAGGGTCTTAAATACAAGCCCGAGACTTATGTGCTGGAAGACGAGAACGGCACGAACCAATATAAGGCGTTCCTTATATCGTGCGCCAACGCCTCACAGTATGGCAACAACGCCTACATCGCCCCTCAAGCCTCGATGAGCGACGGACTGATTGACGTGATCATCATGGAGCCGTTTGACGTGTTTGAGGCCCCGCAGATAAGCATCGACATGTTTAACAAGACGCTCGACAAGAACTCGAAGATAAAGACGTTCCGCTGCAAGAAGCTTCACATCCACCGCAGCAAGCCAGGCGTCATTCATTATGACGGCGACCCTGTAATGACGGGCGAAGACATTGACGTGGAGCTTCAGGAGAAGGGCATAAAGATTGTCACGAACCCTTTTGCCGACCGTAGCGTCCGCAAGCCCAACGCCTTGCAGAACGCTGCTGCCGACCTGTTTAACCAGCTTAACGTCATGCGTGAGGACATCACGAACCAAGGACGCCACATCCAAGCCATAAGCAAGGTCATTCAGAAGAAGCTCAATCTTTAAACAAAAGAAGCTCAACCTTCAATCAAAGGAGAGAAGCATTAAATTTTTATCTAACTGAACTTTCGCATTTAAAATATGGAAATTATCTCAAGCGAGCGTCGCCGCGCTCGCTTGAGAAGAGGATCAATTGAAAATGTGTTTATTATGCACTTGTGAAAGTTCAATTATCTAATATAAAAGTCATGGGTCAGCGCATCGTACCATTCGGAGCGCTGACCATTTGTTTCTTGTAGCACCACCTCCGTGCGCTCCATCTCTCCCCCGGCCCTGCGCGAGAAGGCAAGCAAGCTGCGGCGCGGCGCCTTGCGTGGCGTTGTGCGCACATCGCAACGGCGAACGACAGAAAGCCCATGCAGGCTGCCTTCGGCAATGAACGCCGACACACACTCGGTGGGAATGACTGCGCTGAACACGCCGTCGGAGGTGAGCAACGCAGCCACCTTTTCAAACAGCACGCTGAAGGGCAACGAGTCGGAATGGCGTGCGGCGGCACGGCGCGTGTCGGGGTTCTTCAAGCTGTTTTGAAAGAACGGCGGATTGGACACTATGCTGTCGAAGCCCGCAGCATCGTGAAACTGCTGTATTGCCGTTTCAAAGACCTCCACCCTACCTGCGAACCTGCTGTTTGCCACGTTTTCCCTTGCCTGACAGCAGGCATCGCGGTCAAGATCCACAGCCTTTATTTCGGCATCGTCAAAACGTTGCGCCATCATCAAGGCTATCAGTCCTGTGCCTGTGCCAATGTCAAGAATCCGTTTCCCCCCATTGGCCCACGCGCCTATCAACACGCCGTCGGTTCCAACCTTCATGGCGCATCGTTCTTGCTCTATGTGAAATTGTTTAAATGTAAAGCCCAAAATGTTATGTTTTTTATAGAACTTTCGCAAGCGAAAGAAATTATTGGAAGTTATTGGAATATAAAATCATCCTTGAAGAACGCATGTTTGCGTTCAGCATATTCGATGAGCCGTCTGAACGTTGTGTCGCGGCGCAGCAAGGCAGCATAGCCCACCAGGACAAGGCGCTTGCGTGCCCTCGTCATGGCCACATTGAGCTTGCGGTCTATGATGGCATTGTCGGTCTCGTCAAAATATTCGGTGTCGGTAAGGAAGCTCAACTGATAAGGCCGTTTTGCCGTGAAGCCATAGACTATGACGTCGCGCTGACTGCCCTGATAACGCTCCACGGTGTCGATGGCGATGTCGTGCAGGTCGTCGAACCCCGCCGAAGCGGCAACGGCATCGATGGCCATGCGCACGGTAGAGATCTGGTTACGGTAAGGCACGATGACACCTATCGACGACGCCACATCATAAGCCTCTCCAAGCATCTTTCGGGCTGTCACCACCACGTCGGCGATGACGCTTGCCTCAACCGAGTTGACCTTATCTGCCTCCCCCGCCTTCAGACAAGGTTCACAGTCGATAAACGCCAAGCGACGGGTGAGAAGCAGGTCTTCCAACTTGTCGGCACCCGTTCCCTCGTCTGCCGTCGGTTCCTTCTGATGAGGCAACGGCACGGGTTGCAGCATGTTGTTATAGAAAGCCACGTTGGGGAAGTCGGCAATGTCGGGGTGCATGCGTCCCTGTCGGTTCAGCAAGAAGCTGTAGGCAGGGTCGTCCTTGCCCAAAAGGCGCAACATGCGTTCGAAGAACGACAAGCGACAGTCGGTCAGCCCGATGGCGTTAAGCTCCGCCTCCTCCACCTTCGACACCTCCTGCTCCTGTTGCACCACGGCAGGAAGTTGCTTCTCATCGCCGATGAGCACAAACTTGCCGACGGCAGGCACCCCGTCGTGACAGACTGCGAGGAGCGGCATGATGTGAGGTTCAAGAATCTGCGAAGCCTCATCCACGATGGCGAGGTCAAAATGTTTTATGGAGAACAGTTCAGCATGTGACCCAAAGGCCGTAAGGGTGCCGCAGACCACACGGGAACGTTCCAACATGTCGCGCACGCTGTCCACACGCGGCGCATCCATGGCCGCCACGCGGTTGGAGAGCAGATGGTCGCGGTAAGGGGGAGCACAACTGAAGTCGCTTCCAAGCCTAACGAAATCGATGTCGCTCTCCACCAGTTTGCTGCAAATCTCGTCGACAGCCCTGTTGGTATAAGCCGTGAGCAGAACTGTTGTCGTGGGATGCAACAGATGCTCCTTCAGCACGTTGAGCATGCCATAAGAGGTCTTGCCCGTGCCGGGAGGCCCTATAACGAGATAGAGGTCTTGAGCTTGAAGAGCATGCAGAACGAGGTCGTTAAACGCCGACGATGCAGAGCCTTGGCTATAGTTGCCCATAAGCTGCAACGACGTGTCCACGACGGGTTTGCGCTGTCCGAGCACCATCTGCCGACGCTCCTTGGGAGCGCTGAGAAAAGCATGCAGGGCGCGATAGAGGGCCGAGTAGGACGACTCCATGAAATCGTGCTCCACAGCCCACCACACGCCCTCGTCGTTATAGCGTTCAAACACTTTGGTGTTCTGAGGGTTACGAAGGCGCAAGAAGAGCTTGTCAGCCCTTATGTCGGTGACCGTGCTGCGGAAGACGAGCGTGGCGGTGGCATCGGGTTCATCTCCATGCCTGTAAGGATAAAACATCACGATGTCGCCCACACGAAAGTTGGACATGTCGGCATCGTGGCCGCCGTCGAACCTGAACACAATGTCTTCTTGTTCGTCGCACGGCTCCATGTGCTCCATCACGAGCCGTTCATAAATGTTGCCCGCCAGGCGCTTGTCAGCCACCGACGAGTTCCAGACCGTGGCAAAGCCCGAATCTTCCTTCGTCCGGCTGCCCACCTTCGAGAGCATGTGCTCGGCAGCCACGAAGCGCATGAAGCGCAGATAGTAAGCACGTTCCACGGCGTCTGCCTCACGAACAGGTGCAAGCAGCGCCTCGATGGCAGGCTTGTTGTAACGCTCCCACAGCGGGGCGTGACAGGCAGGGAAAATGCTGTCGGCGGTGAGCGTGGCGAGCACATCCATGCCGTGCTGCGCATACCACCGTTCGCTCCACGCTATCTGGTTGCGCATGCGCACAGCCTCAAACAGCAGTTGGGGAGCGGAGCCGAGCTCCACCAACCCTGAAGCATATTTGGAATAGAGCAGATACGACGCCATGGCGCTATATTCAGTCTCGCCATAAGCATAATGGAGCATGGCGCGGTAGAGCAGCAGCTGCACATAGTGTTTCTGCTGCTGTCTCACATAGGTGTCGGTCGACCCGTAAGCCGCCTTGCCGCCCTTCTGCTCCACCACCGTGTCGAGCGCCACATGAATGAGGTCCATACGTCCTTGAAGGCCAAGCGTCTCACAGAAGAACGAGGGTTCAAGAATCAGTTCGCCCGACTGCACAGGTCGTTGTTCCTTCTTGTGCTTCAGCGTGTTGGCCATGATGTTGCGAATGTTGGCGCGTTGGCGTTGCGCCTCACGGTGGAAGTCGGCATCAAGCTCATCAGGACAACAGGCAAAGGCCAGGGCGTGCCGGCTGAAAAAATGTTTCAGGCTGTCAGCATATCCGGTGTCAGCATCATAGACCGCCTCGTCGAGCAGCTGACCGGCATAGTTGCCGAGCAAGATGGCCTTACTTGCAGGAGCGGGCTTGAGCTTGTTCACCAGGCTCAGACGTGCCGAGCAGCCATACTCCTCAAAACAGGCAGCCACAGCCGTTACGTTTATCAGGTTGTCGGGGTCGAGCACAAACAGCTCGCCATACAAACGTCCCTCTTCCTCGCGCGGCTTCACGATGTTGAGCTGCGCCCCCTCATAAAGAAGAGCAGAGAGGTAACCCCAGTTGCCCATGCTGTATTTGTTCTCCTCCACATAGACCACCTCCACATCCTCGCCCGTGTCGCTTCGCGAGGCAAAGACGGTGGTGTCGTTCCACCGTTCAACGGTGCAACGCAACACGGCAAGCGCCTCGCCCTCAGCATCTTTCAAGCGGCGGCGCCAGGTGCGGAACGTCTCGCGCTCATAATGGCGTTCCAGCTCCTTAGGCACGGTGGCGCCGCCATAGACCACGCTCACAAACTTGCACACCGCCTTCAGGTCGCCCGCAAAGGCTGCTTCGAGCTCAGCGTCGCCGGTGGTCTCAATGTGCCGCAAGCGGTTGCGCGTGTCGTTGATGGCCTGCACAAGGGTGTGGTCCTTAGAGTTTTCGCGTATGCGGCACTCGCGAACGAGATATTGTATTTTCGGATACAACCCCGCAAAGCACACCTTCACGCCCTCAAGCCTCTGGTCCACAGCCAGGCGCAGCACGCGCCCGAGCACAGCATAGCGTTCGCGCACCTTCATGCCTCCGTTGGCAGCTGCTGACAGGTCGCTGAAGAAATCGTCCACACAGGCTCTTGCTCCCACCTTGCGGCCTGGTGTTGCGGGGTTTGGTCTTGTTGTTGTCATCTTTGTTTGCGGTAATATGCGGTCAAATGAACAATTAATATTCGATAAACTTGATAATCATGAAAACAAGTTTCAAAATTACGGTTTTTCATCGAGACTGCAAAACATAATGCCACATTTCGTTCTTTTTCACATCCCCGCCTGCCCAATGGTTTCAAGCGACACGCAAAGCATTCAAAAATTATGTGAAAACACATAATATAATAGAGTTTTATTCGGTCAACTGAAAAAAAAACACTAATTTTGCAAGTCAATTGCATTAAATCAAACACAATTGCTTAATATAACGACAGATGAATCGCAGAACAAATACTTCAATACAGATGATTGCCGACTTTGACGGCGACATCTCCACCATCTTCAACAAGCACACAGACGACGAGCTGCCCATGCTCATAACACGCAACCTTGTGGTGTTTCCCGGCGTGCTGACCCCAATAATCATCGGACGCAAGCAGAGCCTTGAGCTCATCAACGCCATAAAGGGCAACGAAGAGAAGCTGTTTGCCGTGTTTGCACAAAGAGATGCGTCCATAGAGATGCCCGGAGAGCAAGACATCTTTGAGCAGGGCGTGTTTGCACGTCTGGTGAGGCTAATCGACATGCCCGGACCCGGCGAAAACATAACAGCCATTGTGCAGGGCCTCGGCCGATGCACCCGCAAGGACATCACCAAGACCCGCCCCTACCACATGGGCCATGCCGTGTTGTCGCCCGAAGAACTTCCTGCGAAGGGAGACAAGGAGTTTAAGACGGCTCACGAGGACCTGCTCATAAACGTGAAGAACTTTGTCAACATGAACGAGGACATTCCCGACGAAATGCTCTTCGCGTTAAAGAACATACACAACGAGGTCCTTTCGGTCAACTATATCTGCATGACCCTGACCTTCAGCATAGAAGACAAGGAGTCGTTGCTCAACACAAGCTCCGTTAAAGACCGCGTCATGCTCGCCCTCAAGCTACTCTATCGCGAAGAGCAGCTGCAACGCATAAAGCAGGACATCCGCATGAAGACACGCGAAGACCTGGACGAGCAGCAACGCGAATATTTCCTTCAGCAGCAGATCAAGAACATCAAGGAGGAGCTGGGCAACGGCGAAGGCTCACCCGAGCGCAAGGAGCTGCTGGAGCAGGGCATGATGAAGAAGTGGAACAAGGCGACGCTCAAATATTTCATGAAGGAGCTCGACAAGCTCGACACGCTCAACCCGCAAAGCCCCGACTACAGCCAGCAGCTCAACTATCTGCGCACGCTGGTGAACCTGCCGTGGAACGAATATACCACCGACAATCTCGACCTGAAACGCGCACAGCGCATCCTCGACCACGACCATTACGGCATGGAGAAGGTGAAGGAGCGCATTCTCGAATATATGGCCGTGCTGAAGCTGCGCGGCGACCTCAAGTCGCCCATCATCTGCCTCTACGGCCCTCCGGGAGTGGGCAAGACCTCGCTGGGCAAGAGCATCGCCTCAGCCATGAAGCGCAAGTATGTGCGCATGTCGCTGGGCGGTCTGCACGACGAGAGCGAGATTCGCGGACACCGCCGCACCTACATAGGAGCCATGCCCGGACGCATCATCAAGAACATACAGAAGGCGGGCTCGTCAAACCCCGTGTTCATTCTTGACGAGATTGACAAGGTGACACAGAACACCATCAACGGCGACCCCTCATCGGCGCTGCTTGAGGTTCTTGACCCTGAACAGAACAACGCGTTCCATGACAACTATCTCGATGTCGACTATGACCTCTCGAAGGTGCTCTTCATTGCTACCGCCAACGACCTCAACACCATTCCGCGTCCTCTGCTCGACCGCATGGAGATCATTGAGGTGAGCGGCTACATCACGGAAGAGAAGATCGAGATTGCAAAACGCCACCTCATACCGCGCGAGCTCGAGAACACGGGTCTCGACAACCTTCAGAAAGATGCTCCCGAGGCGGAGGTAGAGACAGAGACGATGGACATGTTCGGAACGCCTGTGACGGTGGAGAAGCCCAAGAAGAAAAAGGCCAAGACAGAGAAGCTACAGTTTAACAAGGCTGCCATAGAGAAGATCATAGAGCATTATACCCGTGAGAGCGGCGTGCGCCAGCTGGAGAAGCAGATAAACAAGGCGCTTCGCAAGATGGCACTCAAGAAAGCCATCGACGGCGAGCTGCCCTACGAAAAGATCACGCCCACGCAGCTTGAAGACCTCCTTGGCAAACCGCCGTTCAACCGCGACATCTACCAGGGCAACGATTATGCCGGTGTGGTGACAGGCTTGGCGTGGACAAGCGTGGGCGGCGAAATCCTGTTCATCGAGACCTCGCTGAGCAAAGGCAAGGCAGGCAAACTCACGCTCACGGGCAACCTGGGCGACGTGATGAAAGAGTCGGCCGTCATTGCTCTCGAATATGTGAAAGCCCACATCGAGACGTTAGGTGTCGACTACCGCATCTTCGACCATTGGAACATCCACATCCATGTGCCCGAGGGAGCCACACCCAAGGACGGCCCGTCGGCAGGCATAACCATCGCCACATCCATCGCCTCGGCGCTCACACAGCGCAAGGTGCGCAAGAACACAGCCATGACAGGCGAGATAACGCTCCGTGGCAAGGTGCTCCCCGTGGGTGGCATAAAGGAGAAGATCCTTGCAGCCAAGCGTGCCGGCATTACCGACATCGTGATGTGCCAGGACAACAAGAAAGACATTGACGAGATTCCCGAAATCTACCTCAAGGGTGTCACCTTCCATTATGTGGAGAACGTGCAGGACGTATGGCAGTTTGCACTCACCGACGAGAAGGTGAAGGACCCCATAAAGTTTGACATCGAGGAAGAAGAGAAGAAGGAGGAACAGAAATAATGGCATTGACATTTCAACTTCAACATACCGACTCCAACAGCGACGCGCGAACGGGTCTCATAACCACCGCACACGGACAGATAAAGACACCTATCTTTATGCCCGTGGGCACATGCGGCTCCGTGAAGGGCGTTCATTTTAGCGAGCTGCGCGAGCAGGTGAAAGCCCAGATTATCCTTGGCAACACCTACCACCTCTACCTCCGCCCGGGCCTTGACACGCTGCGCAAGGCGGGCGGACTGCACAAGTTCAACACCTGGGACCGCCCCATCCTTACCGACTCGGGCGGCTTTCAGGTGTTCTCCCTCACGGGCATCCGTAAGCTCCGTGAGGAGGGTTGCGAGTTTCGTTCACACATTGACGGCTCGAAACATTTCTTCACACCCGAGAACGTCATGGACACGGAGCGCATTATCGGTGCCGACATCATGATGGCGTTCGACGAGTGTCCTCCCGGACAGAGCGACTACCAGTATGCCAAGAAGAGCCTCGCCATGACGCAACGCTGGCTCGACCGCTGCATAAAGCGCTTCAACGAGACGGAACCGCTCTACGGCTACGACCAGACGCTCTTCCCCATCGTGCAGGGATGCACGTTCAAGGACCTGCGACGCGACGCCGCCAAGTATGTGGCCGACAAGGGAGCAGCCGGCAACGCCATCGGCGGACTGGCCGTGGGCGAGCCTACAGAGGTGATGTATGAGATGATTGAGGTGGTGAACGAGATCCTGCCCAAGGACAAGCCGCGCTACCTCATGGGCGTGGGCACACCGCAAAACATTCTTGAGGCGATAGAACGCGGTGTCGACATGTTCGACTGTGTCATGCCCACACGCAACGGGCGCAACGCCATGCTCTTCACCTACAACGGCACGATGAACATGCGCAACAAGAAGTGGGAGCAAGACTTCTCGCCCATCGACCCCGACGGCTGCGACATCGACCGCATCCACTCGAAGGCGTACTTGCACCATCTCTTCAAATCGCAAGAGCTGCTGGCCATGCAGATAGCGAGCATACACAACCTCGCTTTCTACCTCCGTCTTGTCACCGACGCACGCCAGCACATCGAGACAGGCGACTTCGTGGCATGGAAGGCAAGCATCATCGACCAGCTGGGCAGAAGAATGTAATGTTTAAAAGGTAATTATGAAATTTGCGACAACAAGACGATTGCACAAGCCGCTAAAGGCTGCAAGGAAAACGGGACAGGCGCTCAACAGGGTGGCGCGCCTGTTACGACGGGTCACGCCGCTCTTGGCGTGGCTCGGACACAAGCTGTCCTTCCTCGGGTTCCTGGACCCGCGCCGCTACATCAAACGTCTCGACCGGTACATCATAAAGAAGTTTATCGGCACCTATTTCTATGCCATAGCGCTCATCATCTCCGTGTCCATCGTGTTTGACGTGAACGAGAATCTGGCGAAGTTTTCAGAGTATCACGCGCCGCTAAAGGCCATCGTGTTCGACTATTACCTGAACTTCATACCCTATTTCGCCAACCTCTTCAGCCCGCTCTTCGTGTTCATTGCCGTCATCTTCTTCACCTCAAAGCTGGCGGGCAACTCAGAGATTATCGCCATGTTGGCATCGGGCGTGTCGTTCAAGCGCCTCATGCGACCCTACATGTTCTCATGTGTGCTCATCTCGGCCCTGTCGTTCTACCTCGCCGCCTTCGTCATTCCACACGGCACGGTGGTGAAGCAAAACTTTGAGAGCATGTACAAGAACAAGAAGCGCACAACGGCAGCCGACAACGTCATGCTGCAAGTGGGCAAAGGCGTCATTGCCTACATTCAACACTACGACAACCAGATGAAAAAAGGCTACGGCTTCTCGCTCGACCGCTTTGAAAACAAGAAGCTCGTGAGCCACATGACAGCAACGGAGGTGCAATATGACACCATCTCCGACTCAAAATATCATTGGACGGCGACCAACTGGAAGATCCGCGAGCTGCGAGGCATGCGTGAGCACATAACCAGCGGCATGAAGAAAGACACGCTCATACAGATGGAGCCTACCGACCTTGTCTACTCAAAGGGTCAGCAAGAAACGTTCACCAGTCCGGAACTTAAGGCTTACATCTCTAAACAGGTAGACCGCGGAAGCAGCAACGTGGTGCAATATCAGGTCGAATACCACAAACGCATAGCCTCATCGTTTGCGTCGTTCATCCTGACCATCATCGGTCTGTCGCTCTCCTCGCGCAAGCGAAAGGGAGGCATGGGCATGTACCTCGGCATAGGTCTGGCCCTCAGCTTCGGTTACATTCTGCTGCAAACCGTGTCGGCAACGTTCGCCATACAGGCCGACACGCCGCCCGTTCTCGCAGCATGGATACCAAACATCATCTTTGCCGTGGTAGCTTATTTCTGCTACCGTAAGGCACCAAACTGATTTTAGCAAAAGGACAACTATTGTCTATCGTCACTTTTAAAAAAGGACAACTATGTATTTCGACGAATTAGATTTAAACGACAACGTTCTCGACGCTCTCTACGACATGCGCTTCGAGACCTGCACGCCCGTTCAGGAGCAGTGCATACCAGAGATATTGAAAGGCAACGACCTCCTGGGCGTGGCACAGACAGGAACAGGCAAAACGGCTGCTTACCTGCTGCCCATACTAAGCAAGCTCGACGACGGCGGCTACCCCAAAGACGCCATCAACTGCGTCATCATGAGCCCTACACGCGAGCTGGCACAACAGATAGACCAGGCCATGCAGGGCTTCGGCTATTATCTTAACGACGTGAGCAGCGTGGCCATCTATGGCGGCAACGACGGCAACCGCTACGACCAGGAGCTCAAGAGCCTTAGCTTGGGTGCCGACGTGGTCATAGCCACACCGGGCCGACTGATCAGCCACATAAGTATGGGCAATGCCGACTTTAGCCGTGTGTCGTTCTTCGTGCTCGACGAGGCTGACCGCATGCTCGACATGGGCTTCTCTGAAGACATAAAGAAGATCGCACAGCTGCTGCCGCCAACCTGCCAAACCATCATGTTCTCGGCCACCATGCCCGACAAGATTGAAGAGCTGGCAAAGACGCTGCTCAAGAATCCCGTGGTGGTGAAGCTCGCCGTGAGCAAGCCGGCAGAGAAAATCAAGCAGACAGCCTATGTGTGCTACGAGACACAGAAGCTCGGCATCATTCAGGACATCTTCAAGCAGGGCGACCTCAAGCGCGTCATCATCTTCTCTGGCAAGAAGCAGAAGGTGAAGGCCATAAACCGCGCACTCATGCGCATGCACGTCAACAGCGGCGAGATGCACTCGGACCTCGACCAGGCCGAGCGCGACCAGATGCTCTACAAGTTTAAGAGCGGACAGATCGACGTGCTCGTGGCTACCGACATCCTCGCACGAGGAATCGACATCGACGACATTGCCATGGTCATCAACTTTGACGTGCCTCACGATGCTGAAGACTATGTTCACCGCATAGGCCGTACAGCCCGTGCCGACCGCGACGGTGTGGCCATAACCTTCATCAACGAGGAAGATGTCCATTTCTTCAAACAGATAGAGAAGCTCCTTGAGAAGGAGGTCGAGAAGCTGCCTCTGCCCGAGGAGCTGGGCGAAGGTCCCGAGTATAAGGAAGGCCGCGCACAGCGCACATCGGCAAAGAGCCGCCGTCGTAAAGACCGCGACGCCACCTCGCACAAGCGCAAGCCGCGCCGCACAGAAAACGAGCGCAAGGAGAAGCAGCCTAAGGACAAGCAGACCCAAGACAAGCAGCCCCAAGAGAAACAGACAGCTGAAGCAGCTGAAGGTTCAAACGCCAAGAGCGCTCCCGTGACAGCAGAGGACCACCAGACCGACAACGCTCAGCAACAGGAGCAGCGCAAGCCGCGCCGCCGCCGTGGCAACAACAAGCCCCGGCAAAGCGAAGCCAACCGTCAGAACCAGCCTACAGGCGACGCTGACAACGCTTCAAACAATGCTTCCGTCAACGCCGACAACGCTTCTGAAAGCTCAGACAACGCTTCCGAAAACCGTTCAAGAAGAAACGGCAACAAGGCAAGACAAGGCAAAGGAAAGCAGAACAACGTTAAGGAAGGCGACAAGCAGGAGAGCAACGCTCAGCAGGGAAAGGCTCAGCAGGGCAACAAGACCGGAAAGGGCAACGACAAGCAGCAAGACAAGCAGCCTGCAAAGCAAGGCAAGCAAGCCAACGGCCAGCAAGCGAAGCAGGGCGACAAGCAGCCTGCAAAGCAAGGCAAGCAAGCCAACGGCCAGCAAGCGAAGCAGGGCGACAAGCAGCCTGCAAAGCAAGGCAAGCAAGCCAACGGCCAGCAAGCGAAGCAGGGTGACAAGCAGCCTGCAAAGAAGCGTTCACGCAAGCCGCGTCAGCAGCGCAGCGAGCAAGAATCGCAGCCCGTATCGACCAAGTATGCAAAGTCCGCCGGCATGTCGCCCGTTGTCAACCCATCGCAAGACAGCGTCTTAAAATCGCTGCTTAAAAAGCCCCTCAAGTGGCTCAAGAAGCTGGGAAAATAAAAGCTTGGTAACAAACCTTGGCAAGCAAAGCAAGCGATAAAGCAAACACAAACTCGTTCTAAACATTATAGCGCTCCGTAGGTATCCAGACGCTTTGCGGAGTTATTTCCATTAATTGAGCATTGATTAACCGTCAATTTTTTTCGCGCGAAGCGCGTATTAACGACAATTAATGTTCAATTAATGGAAATTAATGTTTATAAAAACAACGAGCGCAAAGCGCGACGTAAAAGAAGCTTATATATAAAGACCTTAACGATGAAAGATTTCGCAGCAATAGATTTTGAAACAGCCAACAACGAGCGCTCATCAGTTTGCTCCGTAGGCATCGTTGTTGTGCGTAACGGCGAGATCGTAGACAAGTTCTACTCGCTCATAAAGCCCGAACCCGAATATTACACCTACTGGTGCAGCCGTGTGCACGGCCTAAGCGCCGCCGACACGCAAGACGCTCCCGTCTTCCCCGAGGTATGGAAGCAGATAGAGCCAAAGATAGCAGGTCTCCCCCTCGTAGCCCACAACAAGGCGTTCGATGAGAGCTGCCTCAAAGCCGTCTTCCGCGTTTACCAGATGACCTGGCCCTCCTACCCTTTCTTCTGCACCTGCGTAGCCTCACGCCGAGTGTGGCCCCAAGGTCAGCACACCCTCGACGTCATCGCCGCCCGCTGCGGCTACGATTTAACGCGCCACCACCACGCCCTGGCCGACGCCGAAGCCTGTGCCGCCATTGCGCTGAAGATATTGTAACGTGTTGCAGCCCTCTCTCTGCACCCCGTCATTAGAAAACGAAAATGACACATTTTGACCTTGACACATTTTGACACCCCTCGCATGCAGCAAAGCATTATTTTTTTTTGTCATCAAAACTAAAAATGCAAGTTTTTCATTTTGTAATCTATCCGATTTATGTTACCTTTGCATTATGATTGATTCGCCCACGGGCGATAAGGTCTGTTTTTGTGGATTTTAAATAATAGCGTTTGCTGTTTATTCGATAATAATGTTCCTGAAGTTTGGCCGCGGAAGAACATGTATGACAGAATAAATAAGTAAGCGTCCGCGATAGCGTGGACGTAAAACTTATCTGTCATGCATAGGTTAGGCCAAACACCTTGGAACGTTGGATAAGTGGACACGTCCACGTTTCTGCGTTCTGACGGGTAAGAGGCTGGTCTTGATGCAAACCTAGGTTGGCTTTGTTGCTATTGATAAAGGTGTTTGGTTTTAGCTTTTATTTTCTGAGTAACAAAGCAGTCGCATTAAAACTATATTTAAGCTTTAATGCTATGGCAAAATCATTGATTGAAGAGCTTCCTCGCATTGCAAGCGAAGGTAGGCAAGAGGCTCAGCGCATCATTGAGCGATTGA
>OBLI01001058.1_pt1 | contig 28067 bp, 25 predicted proteins | sample 1519701 | NCBI WGS metagenome assembly OBLI01 (sample SAMEA3663005, study PRJEB22513) | pig gut metagenome | biome: pig gut; feature: pig-associated habitat; material: faeces | place: France | collected 2012 | reverse complement strand
GCCGCTGATAACCTTTACGGTGGCTCTTTCAACTTGATCACCCATACGTTGGCTACCCAGGGCGTGACCAATACGATCGTCAATGTCAACGACTTGGCTGCGTTGGAAGCCGCTATCCAACCGAACACCAAGGCTGTCTATGCCGAGACATTCGGTAATCCGAACTCCGACGTGACCAACATCGACGCCATTGCCGAGGTGGCTCACCGCCATCAGATCCCCTTGATCATCGACAACACCTTCGGTACTCCCTACCTGATCCGTCCGATCGAGCACGGTGCGGATGTAGTGGTTCACTCCGCTACGAAGTTCATCGGTGGCCACGGTAGCAGCTTGGGTGGCGTCATCGTAGATGGTGGTAAGTTCGACTGGAAGGCCAACGCCGATAAGTTCCCGACATTGGCGAAACCCGATCCCAGCTACCACGGTGCGGTCTTTGCCGACGTAGCCGACGCAGCCGCTTTCGTGACTCGTATCCGTGCGGTCATCCTGCGTGATACCGGTGCGACGATCTCACCGTTCAACGCCTTCATCCTGTTGCAAGGTTTGGAGACCCTCTCCTTGCGTGTGGAGCGCCACGTAGAGAACGCATTGAAAGTGGTGAATTACTTAAAGAATAACCCGAAGGTAGCGAAGGTAAATCACCCCTCATTGCCTGAGCATCCTGACCATGCGTTGTATCAGAAATACTTCCCCAATGGCGGTGGCAGCATCTTCACCTTCGAGATCAAGGGTGGTCAAGAGGAGGCTTGGAAATTCATCGACTCCTTAGAGATCTTCTCCCTGTTGGCTAACGTGGCCGACGTGAAGAGCTTGGTGATCCACCCCTACACCACGACACACTCTCAGATGAGCCCGGAGGAGCTGGCCGCTCAGCACATCACGCCTTCGACCATCCGTCTCTCGATCGGTACGGAGCATATCGACGACATCTTGGAGGATTTGGAGCAGGCATTCGCAAAAATCTAATGACTGCAGATGTCAAACAGACATCCCGTCTATGACCGTTGCGATCTCTGCATGGAGATTGCCCTCTGAATGCTCCCCCTATAAATGAAAAAAGCCATCCATCACGGACAGCCAATCTCAAATTGTTTACCTTAAATCTAATACCATGAAAAACACGTTGCAAATATAGCGACTTTATGTTATACAGCATACTTTTCCGGCATAAATATCATCACCTTTAACACAGTTTAAACGATTAAAGGGCTTTGCAAAACCCAAAACTGCTCTTCAACCTATTTCTACTTTCTACAGATAGGTTTGCCGTTAGTTTTATCCCTTTGAATAAATAGGTTACGAAAATTCTTTCCCACTTTTCGGAACGCTACTTGTTTTTTTCATACAAAACCCGTAATATTGTAGTCAGAAATTAAAAGGGAATTGTATGAACCGCACCTTTGACAGCATCGATCGCACGGCCGAGGAGCTTCGCCCCAACTATCAGGCGGATCTCCAGAAGGAGAAACGGCGTCAAGCTGCTCCAAAGACGTCCTCTAAAGACATGCCCCTCAGAGGGCATCTGCACATCGACTCGCGCTCCCAAGCTTACGCTGACGCGGCGAAATAATTCGCTGTGTCATCCGCCATAGCTGCGCCCTACTAACCGTCCATAATCTGACTGCCATGAGAGAGGAAGGGACACACCTATCAATCAACGAGCAAAACCTACGCAAGGATTATCGCCAAGATGCGCTATTCTGCGCTTGCACATTCATGCTCAACAAGTTGAAGCGAAACGGTGAGATCCCACTCAGCGACGTGGCAGTATGGTACGAAACGGAACGCATCCGCAAAGAGCTACTCGCTTGCAACACCAACAGAGACATCGAGATCTGCCACATCCACACGGAATTGGAAGAGCAATACCGCCAGCTTTACACTGAGGAGCAGGCGCAAAACGCCGTGGTGGTCGTCTTGTTTATCCTCTTGATGCAAATGGCTTCCGCCGATCCCGGCGACGGCAGCACGCACCCCAACGAGGAGTTGCAATACGCCATCTGCCGAGAGTTGACCGACGACGATGCCGTGTATGCCTACTTTCTCAAACTGCGTCACTCCTTCAAAGAAAGCATGCTGGGCAACCGCAAGGAGCTCGTCATACCCGTGAAGGATTACATGCAAGCCGACCCCGAGACAAAGCCCGCCGACGAGGTACAAAAGACGTTCAATAGCATCCTGGAGCATACGAAACCCCTCGAGAAAGAATTGCTGTGTATCGACTGGGAGACCTATAGCCACATCTGGCTGGCGATTTGTGCCGACAAGGATTTATGGCAGAAACTGGAAAAAGATAGGCCCCAAAATAACGGATGGGAATGCAACGTAATACTTGTACTCAACGTGTTAGGTATGCTGAGAAACACGACCTTCCGGGATGCGAACGGCAAGCAGAAGAGCTGTCTCGAAGGTTCCACCCGAGAGATCGCCAGAACCATCACCAAAGAGCATCGGCGTACCTATATCGACAACCCCGTCCCCAATCCTAACAACAACAAATCTCTCTTCACCAAGAATCAGTATCTGAAAGTGAAGGGAATCATCACTGAAGTGTTGGAACGCCGTAACACCCTCTGATCCCCTTTGCGTGTGGTTCTAACCGCCCCGTAGAGACGTAGCGTGCTACGTCTCCATACCCCATGTGCACAAAATCCCCTTAGGCGGTATTCCCGAGACGTTGCACGCAACGTCTCTACGGGCAGGAATATACACATATACATTTGGCAACAACGGATTTTCACGCACGAAATCCCATTCTCCAAAATTGGAGAAAACAAGATCCAAATTGGAGAAAATGGAGCCAAAAATTATCCAAAACCTCACAAAGCACTGATAATCATTGGAGAAAATATTGGAGAAAAATCCATGCGCAATGGATCATCATTCGCCAAAGCTCCTTCATGGCATCTCCGTTACTTTGCCATTGGAAGTAGGATGGGTCGCTCCCAACCTCCGCTTCCCGGCGGATGATTCACCACAGAGACACCTCCAAAGGGAACGCGGCCAACCAGCCGACGGAGACCTTCTCGGGTGTCGTCTGTGGTTCAACCCGTCGGCCCTTTTACACATGGAAGAAAATAAGAATCTTCAAACCCCACCCGCCGAGGTGGATGCGTTAGTGAACAGTGTCGCTCAGCAAGAGAGCGAGGAGGAACGCCAGGAGCGGGAACGCTTGGCGAAGTTGGAGGCGTGCGTGGTCAGCTTACGCACGAACTATCCGCCCGACGATGATCTGCTGGAAATCAACGAGGAGCGTTGCTTTGCCCGCAAGGAGCTGATCGCCATCAAGGCGAAGGCGAAGCAGGGCAAATCGACCTTGGAGATGATCCTGATCGCCACCCTGCTCTGCGGGCAGTGGCACTACGTGAGGCGACTCGCCGACACTCGCCCTCGCATGCTCTACATCGACACGGAGATGAAACCGGCTGACACCCAGCTGATGAACCGTAAGGCAATGCACTTAGCCGAGTTGCCCGAGACGGAGGATGTGCCGGAGGCCACCTTCATCAACTTGCGCCGACAAACCGCCGACGAGTGCCAGCAGGCGCTCACCGACCTGCTGAAGAAATACCGTCCAGACATCGTCTTCATCGACGGTATTGTCGATCTGCTGCTCAACTTCAACGACTTGGAGGAGAGCCAGGCGTTGATACGCAAGCTGCTGGCACTCGCCGAGGAGTTCAACTGTTGCTTAGTCAACGTCTTGCACACCAACAAGGCGATCGACGACCACAACATGCGTGGTCACCTTGGCTCCTTCCTCACGCAAAAGGCCTCCTTGGTGTTCAACTGCAAGAAAGACGCAGCGAGCAACATCGTCACCGTCAGCTGCACGGAGAGCCGCCATGCCCCCATCCCCGACTTCACCTTCGCCTTCGATCGTGAGGGTTATCCCACCTCGGCGGAGGAGTTGCTGCAAGCCATGAGGGAAGAGAAGGCGGAGAAACGCAAGGAAAAAGCGATGAGCAAGCTCGATGAAAAGCAGGAGTTCATCAAGCAGGTACTGACGGAGCACGGCGGCATCATGGATAAAGCCGACTTAATAAAAATGATCAGTCAAAAGTTCAACATCTGCCGAGCCACGAGCTACAACTTAATCAAGAAGTTGGATCCAACGCAATTCAGCCTCTCAAAAGATGGGAAAGCACTCTTCAGTTTGTCTAAAGATTTGTCTAACGAACAAACTGAACTGTCATTCGAATGACAGTCGGCTACTCGATTTTGTCTTGTCTAATTGTCCAATTGCGTATATATATATACGCATTGGATTAGACAAATTAAATGCTTTTTTCACGTCTAATTGAATGTCTAAGTATGTATAAATACACCTTATCCAAATACGAGGCAGGCGGGCGAAACCGCTACACCTGCCCCCGTTGCGGGCAGCGGAAATGCTTCTCCCGCTATGTCGATACCGACACCAACGAGCCGTTGGAATACAACGTCGGCAAGTGCGACCATGTGAACAGCTGCGGCTATCACTACACCCCCTCGGAGTTCTTCCACGATCATCCCGCCCGAAAGCCGACCGGCTGGCAAGAGATGACAGGGACGAGGACTGCGAAGCCGCTTCCCACGCCTCCCCCACCCCGTCCGCTTCGCACGGTCGATCCCACCTATGTCCGCCGCAGTCAAAGCCCTCGCTCACAATTCGTCAGCTGGCTGACCATGCGCTTCCCCGAGAAAGCCGAAGCCATCCAAAAGGCGTTATGCGACTATCGCTTGGGAGCCACACGGGATGGAGGCGTCATCTTCTGGCAGATCGACCCACAAGGGAGGGTGCGCAGTGGCAAGGTGATGCACTACGGCACCGACGGACACCGCACCGGCAATCCCTATTGGGTGCACTCCCTACTGCAACGGCAAGGGCAGCTGCCTGCCGATTGGACGCTGACGCAATGCCTCTTCGGGGAGCACCTGCTCAGCCAACACCCCGCCGACACCGTCTGCTTGGTGGAGAGCGAGAAGACCGCCATCGTCTGCGCCCTCTTCTACCCCGCCTTCCTCTGGCTCGCCACGGGCGGCTGCGGGCAGCTCTCTGTCGAGAAGCTGAAACCACTCGTCGGTCGCAAGGTGGTGGTGTATCCCGACAGTGGAGCCTTGGCGAAATGGGAGGCACAGCTGAAAATCACCAAGGGGCTTAGCTACACGTTGGTGCGTCAGTTGGAGGCCTATCCACCCAACACCGACTTAGCCGACCTCATGCTGCACGAAGTGCCCATCCGTCAAGAGCCGGAGGAGACACCTCCCACAACGCCCTCAGAAGCGGCACAAGCGGCCTCCGACCCCGTCAGTGATTCGTTGGCCACCAACGCCGTAGCCTCCCCGCAGAGCCAAGCAGAACAGCTCTGGGAGCAGGTGCAGCGAGCCGATCCGGCCATGGCTGCCTTAGCGCAAGCCTTCGACCTGATCCCCATCAGCACGGAGGGTAACTGCCCCTTCTGATCCCTTTAAAAAGCAATGGGCAACGCTACGAAAAACGTTGCCCATCCTTTTCGAAAATCATCTTCATCTTCCCAAAAAACATTGCCCATCGTTTGCCAAAACGTTGCCGATGTTTTTTCCAAACCCTCACCATCGTTTTCCACAGCAATGCCCATGGGAAATGGCTCACACACGCACGCCATGCGTTACTGCTCGATCACACCGTCGGTCATGGTGTACTGCTGCAAGGAGCCCTCTTGCGCCTGGATGCAGAGATAGATCAAAGGAGCCTCGCCCGTACACTTCGTGCAACGGCTCACGGCGGGAGCGATCCGCACGACACTACCGGATTGCACGGGAACCTCGTTGCCATCCAAGGTGAAGATTCCCTCGCCGCTCAAGACGATGTAAAGCTCCTCGTTCAGTTTGTGATGGTGGAAGAAGGGAACGGCTTGACCCGGAGCCAATGAGCCGAAAGAGACCTCCATGCCGGTGGTGCCGATCACCTCTTTCAAGAACGCCTTGCCCTCGAAAGTGGAAAGATTGCCTACTGTGGCTACGTTGTAGCCCTTGCCTGACTGTTGTAATGTTGCCTGGTTCATAATTTCTGTGCTTTAATTGATTCTTTGACGCTGCAATATTACGACGCTTTGCGGAGGCTCGCAAGAGGTTACCTTTCCGCAAGTAGATTACGCCAAGGTTACTTTTGCTGAGACTCAACCTCCATCCGTTTCCCCTTTTAGGAATAATTAACAATGTCTTAGCGGGTATGCACCGAAATATTTCTCATGTCCTTTTGAGTCAATGATACCCAAATTCTAACCTCAGATGATATGCGTAGAGACGTTGCGCGCAACGTCTCGGAAATACCATCCAATAACCATGGAGACGTAGCACGCTACGTCTCTACAAAAGACCATCCATGTACGAAATACGATCCTTTATCCCCCAATTTACGTTCCAACATTACCATAAAAAAGGGGATCACGAATAGGATGAACCTCATATATTATTCATACCTTTGTCGAAAACAAATAAAAACCAAACCTGCTATGGAAGAACTGTTTCAAAAAAGATTCCGCATCCCCTCGGCGAGGGCATCATGGCACAATTACCGTGAAGGCATGTATTTCATCACGATTTGCACTCACCAACAAAAAACCCATTTTGGTCGCATCATCCCCCGCCCTGGATTGGCAGAGAACCAGTTAGTATTAACGGAGGTGGGGAGGTATGTAGAGGAAAATTTACAGCAAATCACCAGCCATTATCCTTATGCTGAAATTCCAGTTTTCGTGATTATGCCCAATCATCTCCATTTCATTATTATCATCGATTCCGCTGACGATTCAAACGGCAACGTCTCTACGGGCAATGGATGTCAAATACACATGAAAATTTCTCCACAGAAAGGATCTTTGTCAACTGTTATCCGTGGATTCAAATCCGCCATCACGAAATATGCCCGTGAACGAGGTATTGCATTCGCTTGGCAAACCCGGTTTTATGATCGTATCATCCGTAATCAAAACGAATTGAATGCCATTGCAACATACATCGAGAATAATCCGTATAAATAATGCGCACATCCGACACCAAAATGAGACATTTTCAAGAAACCAAACAAAGCATTAACGATTGAATTATACATACAATTCGATAACCCTATTGTCAAAAATCAATCCGCATATATCACTTACGTAGAGACGTTGCGTGCAACGTCTCAGACATGTGAAAAACGTCTCATACATGCGAAATCCCATGATTATAGTGTCTTCAAAATGCCATCCTGAATCATGGAGACGTAGCACGCTACGTCTCTACATTTGATAGGTACGTATGATTCAATGATAGATATTCTGTTGCATTTATTTCCATATAAAACAATTTATCTCCCTCAAAATAAACGCCTAAACATTTTGGTATTCAGGAGATTATTTGTATATTTGTAGTGTAACAATGAGAGAGTTACAAGGTTTATTGTTTAACGTTTAATGATTGTAAATCTATGAGCAAAATGAAAGTGAACGCGGCTTTCCAGAAAGTCGCTATCCTGAAAAAGGAAGGGTATGTCAGCCGGGCGGTCACCTACTCGAAGATCGACGGCGAGGACGTGTTGGAGTATGCGGCGCAGAACTCCGGTATCAACCAGGCGCAGTTGTCGGCGGCCATGTATGCCATCCGCCAGTCGTTTATCAACTTCCTTCTGAACGGCCACAGCGTGGAGCTGCCCGGCGTGGGCATCTTCCGGGTAGGCGTGAACGCTAAGATGGTGGACGAGGCTTCGAAGGTGTCGGTCGATCAGATCTATCGCCGGAAGATCCACTACCTCCCCTCCATCGCCCTGAAGGACAAGCTGATCCGCATCTCGTTCAGCACCGATCCGACGGAAACGACCGCCGAGGAGGAGCCTACGGAAACCGAGCCGGAGAATCCGGACATCGTGTAGCGCAAGAGGAGCTTCGGCTCCTCTCGCTTTCCGATTATCTATTTATTGTTTCACACTTAAAAAGTTAGCATCATGAAGAAATCAACTTGGGAGGTGATCCTCAAAATCATCATCGCCGTGGCCTCTGCCGTAGCGGGAGCGATCGGTGTCAGTGCCTGCGGGTTATAGAGAAGCCACGCCTAAATAGGCGGCAACTCCTTCGGCACAACGTTCACCGTCGATAGCGGCGGAGACGATGCCTCCGGCATAACCCGCTCCCTCACCACAGGGGAAAAGGCCGGCCACGGTGACGTGCTGATAGCTCTCCCGATCGCGCAGAATGCGCACAGGCGAGGAGGTGCGTGTCTCGACACCGATCATCGTGGCCTCGTTGGTGAGGAAGCCTTTGGAGACCTTGCCGAAATAGCGGAAGCCCTCCCGCAAACGGGTGGTGATGAACTCCGGCATCCAGAAATGGAGCGGAGAGGCCAACAACCCGGGGGCATAGGAGGAAACGGGCAGGTCGAAGGAGTTGCGCTTCTGGATAAAGTCGGTCATGCGCTGGGCAGGTGCCGTCTGCCTACGACCCCCATTCTGCCAACAGAGCGCCTCCAAACGCTCTTGGAAAGCCATCAACGCCAAGGGAGAATCGGGCGACACTGGCGTACCATCCGGCTCGTAGAGGGTCTCTCCGCCTGTCAAGATGGTGTAATCCTCAGGGTGCAACTCGACCACCATACCGGAGTTGGCCCACCGAGAGCCACGGTTGGAGGGCGACATACCATTAACCACTACCTGATTAGGACCACTGGCGGCAGGCACAACAAAGCCTCCGGGACACATACAGAAGGAATAGACACCTCGCTCCTGCACCTGCGTCACGAAGCTATACTCCGCTGCCGGCAGGTAGTCGCCTCGTCCCTCCTTACGGTGGTACTGAATCTGATCGATCAGCTGTTGCGGATGCTCTAAACGGACACCAACCGCCAGTCCCTTCGCCTCGATAGGAATGCCCGAGGCGTGCAGGTAGCGATAGACATCCCGTGCGGAGTGGCCAGTCGCCAAGATCACAGGGCCCATAAAGGTCTCACCGCTGTTGGTCTCCACGCCGATCACCTTGCCCTCACGCAGGATAAAGCGATCCATACGGGTTTGGAAATGCACCTCTCCGCCACAACGCAGGATCTGCTCACGCATATTCTCAATCACACGGGGCAGCTTATCGGTACCGATATGGGGATGGGCATCGACCAAGATAGTAGGGCTTGCCCCATGCTGACAAAAGACATTCAAGATTTTATCGACGGAGCCTCGCTTCTTGCTGCGGGTGTAGAGCTTACCGTCGGAATAGGCACCGGCTCCTCCCTCGCCAAAGCTGTAGTTCGACTCGCTGTTGACGGTGTGCGCCCGGCTGATCTGCGCAATGTCTTTCTTCCGTTCGTGCACGTCCTTTCCCCGTTCGAGGATGATCGGACGTAACCCCAACTCAATCAAGCGCAAAGCGGCGAAAAGGCCACCCGGCCCTGCGCCTACCACCACGACTGATTGCGCCCCTGACACATCCCGGTATTCCACCGATTGATATTCGGGTTCGGTCGGCTGCTCGTCGATGAAGAGCCGCAATTTGAGATTGACGAAGATCGTGCGCTGACGGGCATCGATCGACCGTTTCAACATACGCACCGCCTGAATCCGATTGACGGGCACAGCGGTTTCCCGTGAGGCGACCCGCTTCAACGACTGCTCGTTGGCTGCCTCCTCCGGTACTATCCTGACTTGAATTTCTTTGATCATACGTTCTTTTAATTTATCCAAACAACCGGGCAAACGCCTCTTCCACCTTGCGCACCTGCACAATCTCGATCGCCGTCTTCGACGTGTCGAAACCCTTCAGATTGTTATGGGGGATCAAGATGGTAGAGAAACCCAATTTCTCCGCCTCCATGATGCGCTGCTCGATGCGATTCACCGGGCGAATCTCGCCAGAAAGACCGACCTCGCCCGCCATGCAGATGCCCGGCTCGATGCTGATGTCTAAGCTGGAGGAGAGGACCGCCGCCAACACCGCCAGGTCTATGGCCGGATCGTTCACCTTCAACCCGCCAGCGATGTTGAGAAACACATCTTTCTGAATCAACTTAAAGCCTGCCCGCTTCTCCAGCACCGCCAAGAGCATGTTCATACGGCGCAGGTCAAAGCCTGTGGCACTGCGTTGGGGTGTGCCATACACCGCCGAACTCACCAAGGCTTGCGTCTCGATCAAGAAGGGACGGATGCCCTCGATCGCCGCCGCAATGGAAACGCCGCTCAGCCCCTCATGGTTTTGCGTCAGCAACAGCTCGGAAGGATTGCTCACCTCTCGCAAACCATTCTGTCGCATCTCGTAGATGCCCAGCTCCGCCGTGCTGCCGAAACGGTTCTTGATGCTGCGCAGGATGCGATACATGTAATGTTGATCGCCCTCGAACTGCAACACCGTATCGACAATGTGCTCCAATACCTTAGGGCCGGCGATGCTGCCTTCCTTGTTGATGTGTCCGATCAAGAGGACAGGGACACCGCTCTCCTTGGCATATTTCAGGATCATAGCGCTGCACTCACGCACCTGCGAGATACTGCCGGGTGAAGACTCCACCAACTCCGTGAAGATGGTCTGAATAGAGTCGATGATCAACAGATCGGGTTGGATATTCGCCGCTTGCGTAAAGATCTGCTCCAGGTTGGTTTCGCAGAGGATGAAGCATTGCGGATTGTCGTGCGCCAACCGATCAGCCCTCAGCTTCAACTGCCGGCTGCTCTCCTCGCCAGAGACATAGAGCGTCTTCCACTCCGTCAACCCCAAGACGGTTTGCAGCACCAACGTCGATTTACCGATGCCCGGCTCTCCGCCGATCAGCACCAAGGAGCCCTTCACCAAGCCGCCACCCAGCACCCTGTTCAACTCCACATCGTGAAGGTCGATGCGTTCCTCCGACTCCGTCGTGATGTCGCGCAACAGCTGGGGACGGTTATGTCCCCTTTCCACCATGCCCGGCACAGGGCGTTTGACGACCGGCTCTTTCGAGACAATCTCCTCCACGTAGGTGTTCCACTCGCCACAATTGGGGCACTTCCCCACCCATTTCGGCGAGGAAGCCCCACAATTGGAACAAATATAAACCGTCTTAGTCTTTGCCATTACACACCCGGTTACAGGATCACCATTTGTACAGCTCTACGGTGCCATCCGCTTTCGACAGCTCCACTAAAGCATGTTCGAAATAGAAGTTTCCTAACTTCTGCCCCGTCTTCTCGTTGTACATACTCTTCAGGTGCGGACGAGCATCTAACGCTTGGTTGGAAACCGCCTCGTCGTCCACGCAAGTAGCCTCACCCGAGATACGGATCCACTCCCGATCCTTGCCTACTGATACGATCTCGACATGCGGATCCTGCAAGATCTGCTGATAGACACCCTTGCTCTGCCCTACATGGAACCAGATCTTATCTTGGAAGAAAGTCACGACACCTGTCGGGCGTACACGAGGCAATCCCTGCTCCACTGTAGCCACAAAGAAGGGCATACTGCCTTTCAAGAACTCCATCGTCTTGTTGATCGCCTCCGCAGGAGCCAACTCCACCGCCTTTACACCCAAACCGGTCGCACCGGTTGTCGCATCGGTCATCTCCGCATAGGTGGTCGATTTCGTCGCCACCGTTTGTGCGGGAGCCGAAGCCGTGGCCTCGTCGTCGCTTGTCTCCACACTCACTTTCGCTGTGCAAGCAGCCAATAAAAGAGCTGCGCACCCTGCACTCCAAAGATACTTTTTCATACTACTCACCTTGAATGGTTTAATACATTATAAATTTGCTAATCGCTTACTGACTTATTTCCCGACGGTGACGATCTTCTGCCCGATCGCACATCCCTTCTTCACCTCGGAGCTGCCCTTCTCCTTATAGAGGAAGCCACGGAACATGCCTTGGCTGTTGTAGGGCATGGCAAAGTTGCCCTTGCGATCCACGGCAATCAAGCCACCATTGCCCGCATCCGTATTCAACTCTTGGTGAATGATGTAATCGGTTGCCTGTTCAACAGACTCATTCAAATATTTATACCGCGCGCACACATTGAAGGCGACAGCATGACGGATGTAATACTCGCCATGGCCGGTGCAAGAGACCGCACAGCTGGCGTTGTCGGCGTAGGTACCCGCACCAATCACTGGTGAGTCGCCAATGCGTCCCCACTTCTTGCGCAGCATACCGCCAGTGCTCGTTCCTGCCGTCAGGTTGCCCTGCTTATCCAGCACCACGCAACCGACTGTTCCGTTCTTCTTGCTCTCCGCCTTGAACTGCTCCACCCATTTCATGGTCTTCGGCGTAGCGAAATAGAGGTTGTCGTCCACCATCTCCAAGCCCTGCTCACGGGCGAACTCCTCCGCACCGGCGCCGCTCAACATCACATGGGGCGATTGCGTCTTCACTGCGTAGGCCGCATTGATCGGGTGCTTCACATGCTCCACACCGGCTACCGCTCCAGCGGACAGGTCCTTGCCCTCCATGATGGCCGCATCCAGCTCAAACGATCCATCGGCAGCCACGGTAGCTCCAATACCCGCATTGAACAGGGGATTGCCCTCGAAATAGTTGATCACCGCTCTCACCGCCTCGTGACCCTCGCCACCAGCCGCCAAGATCTTATCACCTATCATCAAAGCTGAATCCAAGGCGTTATAATACTGCTGCGCAATCTCCGGCTTTTGCTCCAAAGAACCCATCGCTCCGGCACCACCGTGCACCACGATCACATACTCACGCTCTTGCGCCACCGCTGCTGTAGATGCCAACAAGGCAGCAGCCATCATCCATTGTTTCCATCCATTCTTTTTCATATTCGTCCGTTTTTTTATTTGTTTGTTGTTAATTCGCAGGATAATTCAACACCACAGGTCCCATCAATCCGCTCTTCCGCAACGGGGCATTGGCTTTAGGGCCGGAAATCGTCCAGGTCTTACGCTCCGCCTCGGGCAACCCCGCATCATACACCAAGCGGTTGAACCAAGTGCTGGTCACCTCGATCGTCAACTCATTCTTTCCTTTCCGCAAGGCCGACGAGAGATCCACCGTGTAGGGTGCACACCACAAGGTGCGCAGTTTCTTTCCGTTCAACGTGACTGTGGCAATCATGTCCACTTCACCCAAATCCAACCAGCAAGGTGCCTCGGTTGCCTGCTGATCCCACTGGAAGGTAGTGGTGTAGGTAGCCGTCCCTGAAAAGGCTTTTCCCTCCACCGAAGGCAACAGGTCGCACCAAGGCTTCAGCTCCTTCACCTTCAGTTGGCGAGGAGCACCCCATCCTTTGGGGAAAGACAACGTCCATTTGCCTTCCAACACTTGCTGCTTCGTCAACGCAGGCACAGCCTTCGTCTGATCCGCCTTGCCCGGTGCATTGAACACCACGAAGCAGGAACCCGCCTCGGGCAAGCTCAGCTCCACCTGCGTGTAATCGCCTTGCGGCGTAGCGGCAAAGGCACGGCTCTCACCGGTCACCGGGTCCCAAAGCTCCACCAATCCTCCCGCACGGAAAGTCAATGTCCCTTGGAATGCCTTGCCAATTGGTGCGCAAACAAAGTACCAATCCGCACCCGCTGTCTGTCGATGCGTCCACAAAGCCCCTTCACCTTTCACGTCCGGCTCCAGCTGCAGGGTTCGTAATGCCTCCTCCAACGTACAATTTGCCAACACTTTACCTTTACCTACTGTGCGTACGCCCATCGGCTGATCGCCCCACAGCTGCCGCACCAGTTGCTGAAACGCCTGCTCCGCAGCCTCGCCACCGTTCAGTGTCGCCATGCCTTTCGGGGCATTTCCCACGACAATCGCTCCCGCCTCGACCAAAGCCAAGAGCTTCTTCACCGTAGCGGGCAACATCCGCTCCGTGTCGGGCATCCAGAGGAGACGATAACTCAATCCCTCGGGCGTCACCAAACGGCCATCCCGCACAGCAAGGCGATTCAACAGCACATCCGGATTGCAATAATCATATTTATACCCCGCAGGGAAAAGTGCCTGCTGATCAGGCTTATGATTCATCTCATCGCCCAAATACCACAATACGTCTGACACCGGTACACCTCGCTCCAGCAGATAGCCGCAACGAGCCAAGTAACTGGTCAGCTCCGGCATGTGCTTCCACCAAGTTTGCCCCCGCAAGAAAGGCGTTCCAATCGTCGATCCAAAAGAGGTGCCCGGTTGCAGGAAATCGATCTGAGGATTATGTGTATAGGTATGGAATACGTTGTGCGTCACTCCTTCCACGAAATGGAAATTGGCAATCTCTTTCAGCATCTCCCAATGCTCATCCCAAGTCAGCGCAAACGAGGTGAACGACTCCGCTGCCACCCGAGGCTTGCCATACAGACGGGCCGCAGAGGCGGTCGGCTTGATCGGCTTAAAGTTCAACGAACCGACGTAATTGGTCATGGTCGGTTGCCAAAACTCGCACATCGGCACATCGGCATACTTGAAGAACTTCATAATATCCGTAGGGAATACATCGCCCGAAGCGGTCTCGTAGGCGATGGAAAGTCCCTGCTCCTTCGCCAAGGTAGCCATCCGTCCAAAGAACTTATTGACAAACAGATCGTCGATGGTTTGCCGCCAATCGAGTAAGAAACGATCCGTCGTTTCCGGGTCATCCACCACATAGCCGAACACGGCGGGCAGCCATCGGCGCAAGGCGTAACCCGACACCCGCTGAAACTCCTGCTCCATCGCCGGTGTCCAAGTCTGCGTCTTACATTCCCAGCTATCTAACAGCATACCATTCAGCAAACCGCCCTGCAACGCCCCGGTAGCCAACTTCCCGATGTAACCCGCAAAATGGGCATTCGGCCCTGACTCCGAGAGTTTATCGCACTCCCAACCGGTGCCCTCAGGAGGAGCCGGAGAGTTCTTCATGCCCGTATTGACATGACCGATGCGCAGAATCGTCCACGTCCCCTCTTGGGGAGCTGTCCAACGCAAAGATCCGTCTGGCTGCATGGAACTGGTTATATCTTGTATTTCAGAAGCCCTCACATAAGATAATGGAGATTGCCAAATGCCATCTGCCGAGCGGTCAATGGAACGAAGCGTCCAACCCGCCTCCGACTCCCAACTGTTTTTGCGAGCCGCACTGTAAAAGCGAACGCTACTCAGTCTCAAGTCATGTGCGTTTATGATTTCCAACCGATAGCGATCTGCCCCCGAGACCTCTTGGCAAGCCATTGTGAAAGGACTGCCATCCTGCCAATTGCTCTGCGGAAGATCCGTTGAGGCCACCTCCACGGGATTGCCTAAACGAGGCAATGCCAGCAAACGCACCTTCACACCCGGCTCATAGACCCAGGCGCTGTTCATGCCGTTAATGGCAGGCAACTCCAAGGTGCGCACCACGGTCTCCTCCGGGAAACGTACCTCCACCCAATGCGGATTCGTCGCCGTGGCGGGCGACAATTTGAGACGTGTACCCTTGGGATCCGTAAAACAAGCCAGCCAATCTTCTTCGTCATTACCCTTTACCTCGATCGGCTGCAACGGCTTGCCCGTGTCGCCCAAGGGTGTCGGGAAAGCTAAAACCGTTACATCCCGATAATCGCGCCACTCTTCCACAGTCGATTCAGGAAGGGGCAACTGCGCCGTCACGACATCTCCAGTCGCATGCACATCTGTACGGCTATACACCAAATGGCGCATGGCGTTAGAGGGAGCGATCCATGGCCCTCCCGACATGGCCCATCCGGGGCAGTTTTGCATCGTCAAGCGCAAGCCCAACCGGCGGCACTCCTCAGCGGTATGACGCACGGCATTCTCCCACAGCGGACTCAAACAGGCAATTTGTGGATCCACACCCGGCCATTGCCCACCAAACTGCCCATGAAAAAGCTGTACGCCCGAGATTCCAGCCGAAGCGATCGCCTCCAAATCAGCAGTGATCCCCGCCAAGGACACATTGCCACCAATGTAATGAAACCAGGTCTCCGGATAATAAATCTTTTCAGGTTGCCGGAAAGCAGCACGATCTTGCTCCACAAAAGGACGACTCAACGCCTCTCGATCCGGTACGGCTGCTACTTGCGCAGAAACCCAGTTTCCACCACCTACCCAGGCCACAGCCACTGCCCAGCATATATGTAAACTATTCCTCCAGTTCATTGGATTGCCTATTTATTATATCTCGCAAAAATAAGACTTTTCTCTCTTTCTTTCCCTCATATTATCAAAATTGTTTCAAGAGGAAAGAGGGATTGATCCGCATACAGACGGAAGCGGAGAAGCCGGAGCCGCTGCTCGCTGAAATGGGCAAGCCATCCGCTCCTCGCAACTGGTCCGAAAGACGTTGAAAATAATCTACCTCCACCACGAAATAGAAGCCCTTACCTAACGAACGACCATACTCCGCTCCGAAATAGAGCAACTTAGGACGCAAGAAGGTTGCTCCCGGATCGGTCAATGAGGCAGCACTGAAATAGGGATTACCGAACAACGAGATGAAATCCTTCGCCTGCCAATAAGCTCCCTTCAAGCGGAAATCACGCACTTCTGCCGAGAGACAAGCATACACCCCATAACCGTTATCCAAAGGCCAAAGCGATCCGGCTTGCTGGTAATACCCCAACAGATCCACCTCGAAACCCATCCGTCGCAAATAGCGATAACCCGGTTGCCAACTGACGCCGACTCCCACCGCCCCATTCATCAAGGTCTGCACCGATTGTGTCGTGATCGTGTCGATCTCCCCTCCTCGATGCTGCACCAATGCCTGCAACGGCGAATAGAAATGGAAGAGGGCCGAAGGATCGTTGTACTTCACCCGACCGGAAAGACCAACCGTGAAAGCCTCCTGATGCGTATCTTCCTTGAAAATAAAGCTTTGCCAATTCACCCAGGCATCCAAATCGAAACGCCGTGTACGGTAAAGCACCTGCAAACCCATCTCGGGATCGCAGGTCAAGTTCAACTCCGGATTATACAACGGTGCGATTAAACGGTGATTAGCTGCGCCATAGAGATTGCCCAACACCACATCAACCTGCTCTGAGAGTGCCATCTGCGCCCGGAAATAGGGCAAGATATGTGTTCCCTTTTGATATTGATTCCCTTTCCATTGCGCAATGTCTTGGTAAGCCATGCTGGGATATTTGTTCGCCCCATGATACACCAAAAGATGCGCACCTAACTCCAACTTGACACGTTCCAACGGATAATATACCAACTTTGGCTGCAACCAAAACCCCGGTAGCGAATAGCCCTTCACCACCTTTCCGGCGTATTCATTATCTTTGAAAAAGCTGAGATTATCCAGCTCCACCGACAGTTGCCGCACACGCTCAGTCGCTATATGAGGATCAGAGATATAGGCCCCTTCCGTCCCTTGCGCACGCACTACGCCCTGCCATAGGGCACCAACCAACCAGATCGCACCATAGCACAAACCCCGCATAATCGCTCTTTTCATCGTTCCATTTCTTTGTTCATCGCCTCGCGAACTTAGCAAAAAAAGCGGGAATTACATGTTGTCATAGCGCATTTGTCCTATTTTGTTTCCTTTCGGACAAATATAGTCGCCTCAATATGTTTCACCATTACTGAAAAAGGACTACCTTCGCGGGGTTATTTTTGGGAAAAATAGATAGGTATGGATTATGCGATCATTGCCGCAGGCGAAGGATCTCGCTTAGCGCAAGAAGGGGTAAAATGGCCGAAGCCTCTGGTCAAGTTGAACGGTATAGCATTAATTGATCGGTTAATCGACGTGTTCCTTCGGAATAACGCCAGCTCCATCAACATCATTGTCAACGAGCAAATGACTGAGGTGCAAGACCATTTGAAGGCTTTGCGTTTGCCCGTTCCCTTTCATCTATTGATTAAGTCAACGCCCAGCTCCATGCACAGTTTCTACGAGTTGAGCCGAGTATGGCAGGGCGAGGAGATCTGTTTGACAACGGTGGACACCATTTTCCGGGAGGAGGAGTTCAGCGGATATATCCAAGCCTTTCGCCAAGAGAAGGCATTGGATGGCTTGATGGCCGTCACCGATTACATCGATGACGAGAAGCCGCTCTATGTTCAAACCAACGAACAGTTGGACATCGTCAACTTCCTCGATCGTTCGAACGGCGAGTGCCGTTACATCTCCGGGGGTATCTATTGCCTGCGCAAGCCAGCGATTGGCGTGTTGGAGAAGGCGATTCAAGAAGGCATGTCCCGTATGCGCAACTACCAGCGTCAGTTGATCGCCGAGGGGTTGCGACTGAAGGCCTATCCTTTCAGCAAGATTATTGACGTGGATCATGCAGAGGACATCGTGAAGGCAGAGGCTTTCGTACAAGCATAAAACTTACGACAAAAAACAGACGAACGAACAAAATGAAGGAATTAACATTAGCCGGCATCCGGAGAGGAAACCAATTCTCTCCGAATCATGTGGGAAACGATGCCGCCATTTTCGCCTTGACGGCGGAGCACCTGCGCAAATTGGGATGCAGAGTCAATGAGCACATCGAGTCAGATCTGCTCTTAGGCGATCCCAGCGAGCGCGGTATATTTAATATGGTAAGAGATTGGAAATCGATTCATAAATTGCAGGCATTGGAAGATCGAGGTTACTGCGTGGTCAATTCTGGCTACGGCATTGAGAACTGCACCCGCGAGAAGATGACCCGCTTGCTACTCTCCAACCATATCTCTCATCCTCGGAGCTTGATTCTCCAAACCACGGAGGACCCGATCGCCCCGATGGAAGAGGCGGGCTTCTACAACTGCTGGATCAAGCGGGGTGATTTCCATGCGATCCACCGTGAGGACGTGACCTATGTGCGCAACCCGGAGGAGGCACGCACGATCTTGAAAGAGTATGCCATCCGTGGCATTCCCTCCGCCGTGATCAACGAGCACTTGGTTGGCGATTTGGTGAAGTTCTACGGCGTGGCCGGTACCGACTTTTTCTATTGGTTCTATCCCTCAAACATGCGCCACAGCAAGTTCGGGTTAGAGGCGATCAATGGCACTGCCAAAGGATTGCCTTTCGATGAGCAAACCTTGCAATCGCTTTGCAACGAGGCGGCCAAGGTGCTGCACGTGGAGGTGTATGGTGGAGATTGCATCGTGGACGAGGAGGGGACGATCCGACTGATCGACTTCAACGACTGGCCCAGCTTTGCCCCTTGCCGTGAGGCAGCCGCCCCTCACATCGCCCGTCGCATCTTCGACGTCATGAGCGAGCGACTTTCATAAGTTCATACACGACAAATAACAATTTCACAGCATGAAAGAACAGCAACAGAAGCCCAGTTTGGAATCGACCTTGAAGTCGATGGACACGGAAGAGTTTATCGACATCCATTTCTATCGTCCGATTGGCTATCAGTGGGCTTTGTTTTTCAATAAATTGGGTGTTACGCCCAACGCCATTACCGTGGCCAGTATCTTTATCGGTATTGCCGCAGGTATCTGTTTTTACCCGAAGGATCTGACGATCAACGTGATCGGTATGCTTTTGCTGATCTGGGCAAACTCTTACGACAGTGCCGACGGACAATTAGCCCGTATGACCGGACAGAAAAGCGCACTCGGACGCATTCTCGATGGCACGGCAGGCGACTTCTGGTTTATTGCCATCTATGCCGCTATCTGCCTTCGCTTAACCCCCGAATGGGGCATCTGGATCTGGCTCTTAGCCGCCGTGACCGGTTGGTTTCACAGTAAACAGGCAGCGATGGCCGACTATTACCGCAACATCCACCTGCTTTTCCTCAAAGGAAAATCGGGCAGCGAGCTCTCCCACTCTCCGCAGCTGAAAGAGAACTTCAAGAAGATGAGTTGGAAGAAGGATTTCATCTACAAACTTTTCGAGATGTTCTACATCAACTATACGCAAGGACAAGAGGCATGGACACCCCGCTTCCAAGCGATGATGCAACGCATCCGCACGAAGCACAACGGGCAAGCACCAGCGGATTTCTGCCAAGCCTTCCGCCTGCGTAGCCTTCCGTTGATGAAATACACCAACATGCTCTCGTTTAACACCCGTGTGATTGCCCTCTTCGTGAGCCTCTTCATCGACATGCCCTGGCTCTATTTCGTGTTCGAGATGACCGTGCTCAACAGCATGTTGCTCTACATGATTCGCACCCACGAACGTATTTGCAAAGAAATGATTGAAAGTTTATGATTGACACAACCAAGATAAAGGGTCTTCTTTTCGATTACGGAGGAACGATCGACAGCAACGGGCTCCATTGGGCCGAAGTGATTTGGCAAGGCTATGAGGCTTTGCAAGTACCTGTGAGCAAGGAATGTTTCCGCAATGCATACGTCTATGGCGAGCGCACCTTGGGCAAGAACCCGATCGTGCAGCCTCACCATACCTTCTTGGATATGCTGCGCCTGAAATGCGACCTGCAAATCCAATGGTTGCAGCAGGAGGGGCATCTTTCCACCGAGGTAAATCCCGCTGATGAGATCGCCACATGGTGCTATGCCTATGCCCGTAAAGCCATCGACCAAGCACGTCCCATCCTAAGGCAATTGGCGGAACGCTATCCGTTGGTGTTGGTTTCCAACTTCTATGGCAATATCGAGAGCGTACTTCACGACTTTGATTTGGATGGATTGTTCGGATCGATCGTAGAGTCGGCTGTGGTTGGCGTGCGCAAACCGAATCCCGCCATCTTCCAAATGGGTGTGGATCGTTTAGGTATGCAGTCGGAAGAGGTTGTCGTGATCGGCGACTCGTATGACAAAGACATCGTGCCCGCCACCCAAATCGGCTGTCAAACCATTTGGCTGAAAAGCATAGGCTGGGCCCCCTATCGAGGCGACGAGACAGCCGATGCCGTACTCGCTGATTTCCAAGAGCTGAAAGCTATTTTCGGACTTTAGCCCCTCCCCGCTCCCATCGGAGCACACGGATAGGGCGATCAGCTCCACCTACCAACCGAGGGGAGCAGCAGGTCTCACCCATCTCCTTGAATCCGCACTTTTCCATCACTCGACCAGAGGCTGGATTATCCACATAATGGCCACTAATCAGTGAAGGAATGGTGGTCGTGGAGCATATATGTTCCAACAACAAACGCAAAGCCTCGCTACAAATACCCCGGTTCCAATAGGGTTTTCCTACCCAATAACCCACCGTCGGTTCATCCGGACGAGCCGGCAAATCACATTCACAAGAAGGGCCATAGCCAATGGCTCCAATGGGCTCTTGGGTTTCTTTCCAAACAATCGCCCAAGTGGTATCATTATGAAAAACAGTCCGGATAATCTCCAAGCTCTCCTCCACAGAGCGATGGGGAGCCCAACCGGCACGAGGTCCGACCTCCGCATCGGATGCGTACTTAAACAGCGCCTCCGCATCCTCCTCTCGCCAAGGGCGCAGCAGAATCCGATCCGTACCTAACTGGGCATAAGCCACCAAGCCTGGTTCCGTGGGATGGTCGCAAAAGACAACCTCTTTGCTGTCTGTATGAAAAGTGATCAACTTCCAAATGATCAGCATGTCTCCACCGCCACCGATCACCATCAGCAAGGCGATCACGAACCAGCCCAAGTCATTCATCGCAATAGCGATAGCCGCAGGAAGAAAACCGACCACGATCGTGGGCATCGCCGCACCTAAAATGTATTGATTGCGAGTCAGCGGTTCGGTGCAAGCGCAATAAGGGGTCATCATCGACCAGATCACGCCAAACTGAATGGCCTTGTAGCGATGCGGGGCAAACCATCCGAACACTGCCCCATGAATCAACTCATGCAACACCGTGAGCAACAGCACGACAGCCACCACGACCAAGGGAAAAAAGGAGGCATCCGCCATGCTCGATTCCTCATAATCCATAGGCGTGAGCACCGTAAACAATCCCATCAGCACCAGCACAAAGGGCATCGTCACAAGCAATCCTAACCAATTCGCTTTCGCCACGCTCACCGTCAAATCGTGTCGTACATAGCCCTCCGCTATCCGTCGCTCATTCTCCGCATCAAACGCCGCTTTCCGGCGCAACTCTGCTTTAGACAATTTTCTCTGCTTCTCGCTCATCTTTTCTCCATTTACTCAAAAACAATAGGGATGTACCCTTCCAGCTCCTTCTCGCTCCCTGTTAAAAAAATATGGGCAACGCTTTACTTTTCGTTGCCCATTCTTTTCCAAAACATTGCCCATCGTTTTTCAAAACATTGCCGATGCTTTTTCAATGCGTTGCCCATCGTTTTTCAAAATCATGGGCAAGGAAAAAATTCAAACACCGTAAGGGCAAAACCACTATTTCTGCAAAGGGATCTTGTTTACCCGACGTTGATGGCGACCGCCCTCAAAGGCCGTATCCAAGAAGGCATTGACCATACTCGTTGCGGCTACATTCGCCACGAAACGCCCTGGCATAACCAACACGTTAGCATCGTTGTGCTCACGTGCCAAGCGGGCGATCTCCTCGCTCCAGCAAAGTGCAGCACGCACGCCTTGATGCTTGTTGAGTGTCATACCAATGCCGTTGCCCGTGCCACAAATCGCAATGCCAGACGACACCTCAGCCGTCTCAATTGCAGCACCCAACTGATGAGCAAAGTCAGGATAGTCGCAGCTCTCAGTAGAGTAGCAACCATAATCCTTATACGATAACCCCCGTGCGTCGAGCACAGTCTTCACAAACTCTTTCAACTCGTAACCTGCGTGGTCACAACATAATCCTATTATCGCCATGCTTTATGCTAAAAATTCCTTTACTTGTTGATATACATGCTGTGCCGTGAAACCGAGCTTCTCATCGAGCACCTTATAAGGGGCAGAGAATCCGAATGACTCCAAGCCCCAAATCTTACCGTTAGGCCCTACCAAGCCCTCCAAGGTAACAGGCAAACCGGCTGTCAAGCCAAATACCTTGCTTCCTGTCGGAATGATAGACTCCTGATATTCCTTGGATTGCGCACGAAACAGACCTTCCGACGGAGCGGATACGATACGCAACTTGATGCCATCCGCACGCAACAACGCCGCGCCCTCTACCAATGTAGATACCTCTGAACCAGAAGCCACCAAGATCACGTCGGGATTCGCATCCTCATTGACAATGTAGGCACCCTTCTCTGCCTGATAACGATCGGTCTCAGCCGGCAAATTGTTGATATTCTGACGAGAGAAGATCAACGCTGTCGGTGTAGAAGTATTCTCCATCGCCAACTTCCACGCTACGGTAGCCTCCTCTACATCGGCCGGGCGAAGCACGAGCATAGAGCTCTTGCCCTTATGATTCTTCAATTTCTCCAACAGGCGGACCTGAGCCTCCTGCTCTACCGGCTCATGCGTCGGGCCATCCTCACCGACACGGAACGCATCGTGTGTCCAGATGAACTTCACCGGCAACTCCATCAACGCAGCCATGCGCATCGCAGGTTTCATATAGTCAGAGAAGACAAAGAAGGTACCGCAAGCAGCGATCACACCTCCGTGCAAGCACATACCGATGCAGATACAAGCCATTGTCAACTCAGCCACACCTGCCTGGAAGAAAGCACCGCTGAAATCGCCTTTCACGAACGCATGGGTCTTCTTCAAGAAACCATCGGTCTTATCAGAGTTGGAAAGGTCGGCCGAAGCCACCACCATGTTCTCCACCTTCTCCGCCAAAACGCCTAATACCGTTGCTGAACCCGCACGAGTTGCCTGATTCGGCTTCTGCTGGATAGCTGCCCAATCAATCTCAGGAGCCTTACCAGAGAACCACTGCTCCAACTTGGCCGCCAAATCGGGATGCGCCTCACTCCACGCTTTCTTCACGGCGTAACGCTCTGCCACGATAGCCTCCAATTCCGCACGACGCTTCGCATAGATGGCCTCCACCTCGGGGAAGATCGTGAAGGGATGCTCCGGATCACCACCCAAGTTCTTAACGGTCTCAGCGATAGAAGCACCTGCCGCAGAGAGCGGTTGACCGTGTGTGCTCACCTTATTCTCATAGCTGCTCTGGTCGGGACCCATAGCGCCCTTACCCATCAGCGTATCACCGATGATCAATGTCGGACGCATGCTCTCAGCCTTTGCCTCCGTCAAGGCCGCACGGATCTGCTGAACGTCGTTGCCATTGATATGCAAGACTTTCCAGCCCCATGCCTCATATTTCTTCTGTACGTCCTCCGTATCCACCTCGTCCACTTTCGTAGAAAGCTGAACGTTGTTGGCGTCATAGAACATAATCAAATTGCCCAAACCTAATGTACCAGCCACACGACCCGCACCCTGCGAGATCTCCTCCTGAATGCCACCATCGGAGATATAGGCATAGATGGTCTGGTTCATGACCTCCTTACCCAAGCGTGCCTGGAGGAACTTCGCCGCGATAGCGGCACCCACCGCATAGGTATGTCCCTGTCCCAACGGGCCTGAGGTATTCTCGATGCCTCGGCAGACATCCACCTCGGGATGTCCCGGCGTCACGCTACCCCATTGACGGAACTGCTGCAGCTCCTCCAACGTGTACTTGCCGCACAACGCCAAAACGCTATACAACATTGGCGACATGTGACCCGGATCCAAGAAGAAGCGGTCACGCCCCTCCCACTTCGGGTTCTGAGGATCATATACTAAAAACTCCGAGAACAGCACGTTGACAAAGTCCGCGCCACCCATTGCGCCACCCGGATGGCCGGATTTCGCTTTCTCCACCATAGATGCAGCCAGGATACGGATGTTATCCGCTGCTCGGTTCATCACTTGAATATCGTTCATGATTTATGTAACAAAATTATTTTCTGCCGCAAAGATAGCCATTCTATTTCATTTATTAGGAATTATTCATAAGACAAAAAGAAAAAACTCACCTTTGCGCCCAAAGCACACAGCACTTTGAGGTAAAAAATAGTACTTTTGTGAAAACAACCCACATAAAGGTGCCAGTATGTATTCCGTTGCTGAAAGCCTACGTGCTACATTTCCCCAATCTGGAGGTACGTGAAGGTATGATCAGTGGTCTGATGCCGCTGATCCTGAAGCGCACGACCGCTGATGGCAAGCTGATTGATGAGCAGAAGTTCTGAGCAAGTAAAGTCACCCAGCTCCACTGCTGAAACTCCACACTTCCTCCGTAGCTCCTCATAAGCTACGCTATTGTTCTTCTAATCCAGGAGTAGAGCTTCACCGAGTTTGGTTTAGAGGTACAGCTGACCTACTACGGAGTCACGATAAAGGAACTTAGGAGAAACAACAGCATAGATTCTTCTTATCATCCCAACAGAGGCAGACTTTTTCTTTTTCTCAAATAACTTGAAATCTCTTTTCTTTTTTATACTTTCGCGAACAAAGATGCCAAGAATGGCATGTGAATAAGTATTTCCAACTAAGTATTAAATAAAAGAAGATACATATTCAAGATAGTATGGGATCCAGAATATAATGGTGTTCGACTAACCATGTCGGCGAAGGGTGATGCACTGAACGTATCACCACGTCCTGTATTCTGTGAGGAACTAAACCTTTTAGGCCTCGACCGGATGGGGTGGAATTACCCCCCCCAGGTAGAAGAACCTCTATTATGGGCATGTGACCGTCGTTATTATTACAAGGGAGAGTTTGTCTTTGAAGTAAAGGGCGGAAACCTCTTTGATGCTCCAACTGTAATCATACAGCCAGGCTTTGGATCACTGGTTCTGGAACCAGTGAATATGGAGCGATTGCGCTCTCGCAACGAAGACACCTTATTTATTATTGAGCACGAGGCGATGGACTTCATCGACCAAACATATCGCAGGTACAAGAATATCCACAAAGTCACAAAGAATAATCCTAATATTGACTTTCAGGGTTTAGCTGACAAACTTGAAAAGAAAACGAAAGAAGAACATGTCGTGGTTAAAGAAGATTGCGACAGTTTTGACGTGATGCCGCTTAGTAAAGCGGAAGAAATGGGAAAGGCACCAATTCTAGCAAGCAATACCGATATTTTTATTACTACTTTTAGCGGAGGTAAAGATTCTCAGGTATTGCTTGATTTGGTAACAAGAGTAATTCCTGCTGAGGATTTTATTGTGGTATATGCAGATACTGGTTATGAGCTACCTCCTTCACTGAAATTATACCAGAAGGTTAAAGACTACTATATTCAGCAGTACCCTAATCTTAGATTTTACACAGCGAAAAATCATCAGTCAGTATTTCATTATTGGGATGAAATAGGAACTCCAAGCAGAATTCATCGCTGGTGCTGTAGCGTAATGAAGTCAGCCCCACTCAGTAAGTTATTAAAGGAGATTGTTGGTAAAGGCAAACAACCAAATGCTGTTCTGTTTGATGGCGTTCGAGCTGAAGAAAGCCAGGCACGTTCTTCTCGTTCGAAGATTGGAAAGAATGTTAAGCATAATAAGATTATAAATGCAAGTCCAATATTGGAATGGAATGCTACAGAAGTTTACCTCTATATTCTTATAAATCGTCTTCCCGTAAACGAAGCATATCGAAAAGGACTTTCAAGAGTAGGTTGTGTCATATGTCCTTATTCTTCAAACTGGAGTGAAGACTTGTGTGGTCAGCTTTATCCAGATACACTGAAGCCTTTTGTCGATAAAATCAGAGAGGGGTTAGTGAAAAGTGAGACAACGGGTGTTGATAATTATATCAAATCCGGGAAATGGAAAATGCGAGCAGGTGGTCGTTATTTATATTGTGATTCTAATGTTTGCTTTATGAGTACCGCACCTGATTTTAGGGCAATCGTAACATCTCCAAAAGAAAATATATTAACATGGTTACGAGTATTGGGGAGCTTGAATATAAATCAAGATGGTGATAAAACATATATAGAGTTAAATCATCAGAAGCAAATTTACAAATGCATACTTGAAGAGAAAGAAAGTACGCAAATATTTGAAGTAAAAGGTATTGATCCAAAAGATGTTGTTTTTATCAGTCACTTAAAGAAAGTCTGCTATAAAGCGACATACTGTGTACATTGCGAAGTATGCGAAGTAGAATGTCCAACAGGAGCTTTATCTGTGGTTCCTATAGTTACAATAAATAAAGAAAAATGTGTTCACTGTTTGAAGTGCTTAGACTTTGATTTCAAAGGTTGTCATGCAGCAAGTTCTATTAGCACTTCAGATACAAGTATAATGACTAATCAAACAAAAAATATGGTACAGCATTCTAAATCAGGCATCAACCGTTATAATGACGGTATGGGTATGAGAGAGAACTGGGTAGAGAAGTATTTCGACACCTATCAAACTTTCTTTGATAATAATGATCATGGACTGAATCCTAAGTATCAGATACCTCCTTTCGTCAATTGGCTACGAGAATCATATATTTTAATTCAAGACGGAAAGGATATTTCGGAAGCAGGATTATATATGTCTAAAGCTTATCCGAAAAATCCCCAAAAGGTCTGGGAAGTAATTTTCATTGGCTTGTGTGAAAATTCAGAAATATGTAATTGGTTTCAAGGTTCAATAGATTTCAATCGTACGTATACTCGTGAGGAAATGGACGTAATTCTTCAGGAATCATATCCAGATTTGAAAGACAGAACCCTTCGCAATCCATTTAATTCTCTGCTTAACACGTTCAAAGAGAGTCCTCTTGGCTCATCTATACCTGTAGGTGTTGTTTCAAAAGAGAAAAAAAAATGATACTTAACCGTAATGTCTACACAGAGATTTCCTTTTGTGCTGTAGCATACTCTCTCTTCCGTTATGCAGAGCGCAATAATCGTTATTCTTTGACAATCTCGGAGTTCTACGATGAGAATCAGAAGGAAGGCATCTACCGCCAGTTTGGCATTAATAAGGATGACTTTGGAAAACTCTTGCTATCACTTCAGGAGGAAAGCAATCATGTCCTTCGAGCAGAACTGAACATGGGATTGGACAACATTATCCTTCGTGATGACCTAAAATCCATAGACATACTTAGAATGATGTTGTAATGACCGATAAGGAAGAACTTGAACTCATACTGAGACTAATAAAGAAGCATGGGCTTCCCTTGAGCCCGATAATGGAATATTCCATACAGGAACGCTTGTCGTTTTTTCAAGAAGAAAGCGACTTCGTTTCTGATCGTCTTGGCTGTAAAGAGCGGTCTTTCCATAAAGAAAAGACACCATTAAGCGAGTACGAAGAGATGTTTTCTAACCTTTCTGTAAGTAGGGATGCTCGTAAATCAGTCAAAAACAACCTAACGATCTAATTGTCAGTGTTA
>OBLI01001057.1_pt1 | contig 28112 bp, 29 predicted proteins | sample 1519701 | NCBI WGS metagenome assembly OBLI01 (sample SAMEA3663005, study PRJEB22513) | pig gut metagenome | biome: pig gut; feature: pig-associated habitat; material: faeces | place: France | collected 2012 | reverse complement strand
GCCCGGGCCATCTCCATCCTGTACGGCGGCTCCATGAACGACAAGAACGCCTACGAGCTGCTGGCTCAGCCCGACATCGACGGCGGCCTGATCGGCGGCGCTTCCCTGGTGCCCGAGAAGTTCGTCAAGATCATTGAGGCTGCCAACCAGCCCACCGTGTAATTACCTGAATGCAATTCCGGGCAGCTGCGGATTTTCGTGGCTGCCCGATGCTTTATTCAGTTGACAGTTGATAGTTGACAGTTGACAATTATGGAGGTGTATGATGAATACACAATTACTGTCCGCTTTAGACGATCAGACGCCTGCTATCGCCGCTGAGCTGATCCGCAGGGGAGAGCTGGTGGCGATTCCCACCGAAACGGTTTATGGTTTGGGCGCCGATGGCCTGAATGAAAGCGCCGTAGCGAAGATTTTTGAGGCCAAGGGGCGGCCGCAGGATAACCCCCTGATTCTGCACATCTGGGATGCAGAGCAGATGGAGAAGTTCTGCCATGACATCCCCAAAGCGGCCTATGATCTGGCGAAGGCCTTCTGGCCCGGCCCGCTGACCATGGTGCTGCCCGCCCGCCAGATCGTGCCCCGCCGCACCACCGGGGGCTTAAATACGGTCGCCCTCCGCTGTCCCGACAATGCCGTGACCCGGGAGATTATCCGGCTGTCCGGCGTGCCCATCGCGGCTCCCTCCGCCAACCTTTCCGGCAAGCCCTCCACCACCACTGCTCAGCATGTGCTCCATGACCATAACGGAAGAATCGCCGCTGTGGTGGACGGTGGCCCCTGCCGGGTGGGCGTGGAATCCACCATTGTGGACTTGACCGAGGACCGGCCCCGGCTGCTGCGCCCCGGCGGAATCACCCCGGAGCAGTTGATTGCGGTTTTGGGCGATCTGGTGGTGGACAAGGCGGTGACGGCGCAGATCGACAAGGACGCCGTAGTGAAGGCTCCCGGCATGAAGTACCGTCACTACGCGCCTGCCGAACCAGTGGTCATCGTGGCAGGCTCCCGGGAAAAGGCGGCGGCCTACATTCACCGCCACTTTACTCCCGGCGACCGGGTGCTGTGCTTTGAAGAGGAGCTGCCCCTGTACGCGGACTGTAATCCTCTTTCCTACGGTCAGGAGGCGGACGCGGCGACCCTGTCGGCGGGCCTGTTTGCGGCTCTGCGGGAGCTGGACGACCCTGCTGTTCATCAGGTATACGCCCGGTGCCCTGTGGGCGGCGGCATTGCCTACGCGGTGCAGAACCGGCTGAAAAAAGCCGCCGCCTTCCACATCGTGGACGCGGAGGTGGAGGAATGATTCTGGGCATCACCGGCGGCACCGGCTGCGGAAAGACTACCCTGCTGCGCTGCGTCGCAGAGCTGGGCGGCCTGATTCTGGACTGTGATGCCATCTACCACGACCTGCTGCGCACCGATCCGGCGCTTTTGCGTGCTATCGAAGCCCGGTTTCCCGGCAGCGTGGAAAACGGCACCTTACAGCGAAAAAAGCTGGGAAATCTTGTGTTTTCCGATGAAAAAGCACTGGAAGACCTGAACGCCATCACCCACGGCGCGGTGAAGGCGGAGGTTTTGCGGCGGCTGGCGGGGAAGCCCAGACTTGCCGCCATTGACGCCATTGCTCTGTTTGAGGGGGGCCTCGCGGAACTGTGCGACGTGACCGTTGCCGTCACCGCCCCGGAGGAAGCCAGGATTCAGCGCCTTATGGTGCGGGACGGCATCGACCGGGACTATGCCAGGGGGCGGATGAATGCCCAGAAAAGCGCAAGCTGGTTCCGGGAACACTGTGACTATTTTCTGGTAAATGATGGCACACAGGCCCAGTTTCAGGCCGCCTGTCTTGCTTTTCTTCGGAAACTTGGTATAATGGAGGAAAATTCAAACATAAGGAGCGAGAATCTATGAATACCGATGAACTCCGGGAGAATCTACTGATGGCTCCCAAGAACGGCTATACCCGTATCACGCCCGAACAGCGGGAGGAAATGAACGCCTACTGCCGCCGCTACATGGCCTTTATGGACGAGTGCAAGACCGAGCGGGAAGCCACCGCCTGGGCCGTCCGGGAGGCGGAGAAGCGGGGCTACAAGCCCTTCGCCCCCGGCATGGAGGTAAAGCCCGGCGACAAAATCTACTATAATAACCGGGACAAGGCCATCGCTCTGGCGGTGATCGGCGCCGAGTCTCTGGCTAAGGGCGCGAACATCTGCGCTGCCCATGTGGATTCCCCCCGGATGGACGTGAAGCCCAACCCCCTGTACGAGGACTCCCAGATTGCCTACCTGAAGACCCACTACTACGGCGGCATCAAGAAGTACCAGTGGCCCACCGTTCCGCTGGCCATTCACGGCGTGGTCTACCGCAGGGACGGCAGCGTGGTCACCGTGACCATCGGCGAGGACGACAATGACCCCGTGCTGATGGTGACTGACCTGCTGATTCATCTGGCGGGGGATCAGATGCAGAAGCCCCTTGCTAAGGGCATCGAGGGCGAGCAGCTCAACGTGATTCTGGGCACAGAACCCATCGAGGGCGAGGGCGCAGATCTTGTGAAGCTGAACATCATGAAGTGGCTGAACGAAAAGTACGGCCTCATCGAGGAGGATTTCCTGTCCGCCGAGCTGACGGTGGTGCCTGCCGGACGCTGCCGTGAGGTGGGCCTCGACCGGAGCCTGCTGGCGGCCTACGGTCACGACGACCGGGTCTGCGCCTACGCGGAGCTGGATTCCCTGTTTGCCATCGAAAATCCCGGAAAGACTGCCGTGTGCATTCTGGCGGACAAGGAGGAAATCGGCTCCGTGGGCATTTCCGGTATGCAGAGCCGGTATTTTGAGCATTTTATGGGTGGCCTGTGTGACGCTCAGGGGGTGAAGCTGGCGGATTGCTTTGCGAATTCCTTCTGCCTGTCCGCCGATGTGTCCAACGCCTTTGACCCCAACTTCCCGGAAACCTGCGACAAGCGCAACAACAGCCAGCTGAACTACGGCGTTGCCATCTGCAAGTACACCGGCTCCCGGGGTAAGAGCGGCGCCTCCGACGCTTCCGCCGAGGCCATGGGCCATGTCCGCACCACGCTGGACAACGCGGGGGTGGTCTGGCAGACTGCCACCCTGGGCAAGGTGGATCAGGGCGGCGGCGGCACTGTGGCGGCGTACATGGCAAACCGGAACATCGTCACCGTGGACGCGGGCGTGCCCGTGCTGAGTATGCACGCCCCCATTGAATTGGTGTCGAAGCTTGACTGCTACGAGACCATGCTGGCCTGCAAGGCGATTTATCTGGCATGATACCAGTTTTTCATAAAACGGTTAAATACCGTTTTATGAGACCGCTGTCAAGCGGTCAGCGGCATCGCCGCTAAAAAACGTAGTCCATACATTTCTCGCCGCCACTGGCGGCCTGCGCGATAAGCGCAGGATAAAATGGTATGATTTCAGGTAGGCCTTGACAGTTCCCGGAACTGTGGTATAATTAGCATAGGAAAAGGGCGCTGCCGGTGACGGTCAGCCCCAGTTCATACGTTCTTCAAAAGAAGTAACCGCGTTCTGTGGTAGGGAGGCGGTTACTTCTTTTTCGTGATCTGAAAGATCAGACTGGCAAAGGCAATGAGAACAAGAAGCAATTGAAACAATTCTTCATATGTAACAGCATTCACTTTGTCACCCCCCTTTCCCAGTGGACAGGGGGCAAAGAAGGATCACCCCCTGAAAGAGGGGGATAACCGCCGGATTGCTGGCAGCGCCCGGCTTCCGAAGAAGCCAAGCTCATTGTAACACCGAACACGAAGACTGACAAAATAAAATACGCACGGCTTGACATTTCACCTGATTTCGTGTAGAATACAGCCACAACCTAATAGGACAGTTCGTGACCATCCTGTCGGTAAACAAAACTAGGGGATTTGATGGGGCGCATTGCGTCCTTTTTGTTTTGTTATGGGCGCGGACTGCGCCCATTTTTCATTTTTGGAGGCAAGAATATGAAAAAAACCACCAAATATCTGGTGCAGGCCGCCGTCATTGCCGCCCTGTACGCCGTGCTGACCCACCTGCAGAACCTGCTGCTGCCCGGCTCCGCCACCTGGGCCATTCAGATGCGCCTGTCTGAAGCCCTGTGCGTGCTGGCCTTCTTTACCCCCGCCGCCGTGCCGGGGCTGACCGTCGGCTGCCTGCTGTTCAACATCACCTTTGCCGCCGCCCTGCCGCTGGATTTTGTAGTGGGTTCCGCCGCGACACTGATTGCCGCCGAGGGTATGTGGCTGACCAGAAAAGTTACTGTCAAGGGTTACCCGCTGGTGGGGATGCTGATGCCCGCCATTGCCAACGCGTTTCTTGTGGGCTGGGAGCTGACGGTGTACATCGGCGGCGGGTTTGTGCTGAACGCCGTTTACGTTGCCATCGGCGAAGCCGTGGTGCTGCTGGTGCCGGGCACCGCGCTGTACTACGCCCTGAAAAAGCGGGGACTGGATACAAAGCTGTTTGCGTGATTTGCGAAACCGCCCGGAAATTCCGGGTGGTTTTTGTCTGAAAGCTTGTTTTTCCGGACAAACTGTGCTATAGTTCCACCGAAGGAAGTGTTAAAAATGATCGAATTTAAGCGGCTGAAGCTGTCGCAGAAGGAAGACTACGATAAAATCCTGCTTGCCTGCCCCGGACGGAGCTGTGAGTATTCCTTTGCCAATATGTACCTCTGGGGACGGCAGGAAGCGGCATTTTTCCCGGATTGTGTGGGGTTTTTCTCCCATTTCAACGGGAAAAGCGTCTATCCCTATCCCATGGGCACCGGCGACCGGAAGGCTGTGCTGGAGGCGGTGATGCGTGACGCCCGGGAGCGGGGCATTCCCTGCCGGATCACCAGCATGACAAAGGCCGAGTCCGAGGAGCTGGAAGCCTGGTTCCCCGGAAAGTTTCTTGTCCGCACGGACCGGGACGGCTTTGACTATGTCTACGCCATCGATGACCTTGCCGACCTGAGAGGACGGAAGCTTCAGAAAAAGCGCAACCATTTGCACCGCTTTCAGGCGGAGCACCCGGAGGCCGTCTGTGTTCCGCTGGAAGCGGACAAGCTGGAGCCTGCCCGGGAGATGGTGGAAAGCTGGTACCGCCAGCGTATCGCCGAGGACCCCCACGGGGAATATCTTTTGGAGCAAATCGCCATCCATCGGGCCTTCCGGCACTTTAAGGCGCTGGGAATGGATGGGCTGATGCTGATGGACGGCGGGGAAGTGCTGGCGGTGACCATGGGTTCCCGGCTGTCCCCGGACACTATCGACGTGCATTTCGAGAAGGCCCGGGAGGATGTGGACGGGGCTTACGCCGCCATCAACTGGGAATTTGCCCGGTATCTGCGGGAGAAATATCCGGAGGTGCGATTCCTGAACCGGGAGGACGATATGGGCCTTGAGGGACTGCGCCGGGCCAAGCTCAGCTATCAGCCCCACCATTTTGAGGAAAAATACTGGGCCTGCCTGATGGAGGAGCTGCATGGAGACGAGTGCGCTGAGGACACTCTGGACTGAGTGCTTCGGAAACGAGGACGGCTGGATCGACACATTTTTGAAGACGGCCTTTGACCCGTCCCGGGTCTGCGCCCTGTCCTGCGAGGGACGGCTTGCCGCCGCGCTGAGCTGGATGGATGCTGCCTGCGAGGGGCGGAAGCTGGCCTATCTCTACGCCATCGGAACCCATCCGGACTATCGGGGGCAGGGCCTGTGCCGGGAGCTGATGGGGCTAACCCATGAGAAGTTGGCGGGGCAGGGCTATGCCGGCTGCATTCTGGTTCCGGCGGATGCCGGGCTGCGGCAGATGTACGGAACGATGGGTTATGTCAACTTCGGCGGCATTCGGGAAATACCTGCCCGGGCAGGGAAAGCAATTCCTCTGCGGCAGGTTATACCGGAGGAATACGCGGCGCTGCGCCGGGCGTATTTGCCGAAGGGCGGCGTGGTGCAGGAGGCGGGGGCCATAGAATACCTAGCCGCCTGCGCGGATTTGTACGCGGGGCAGGATTTTCTCCTTGCGGCAGTCCCGGAAGGGGAAGCGCTGTTCGGACTGGAGCTGCTGGGCGACGCGGCGAAGGCGGGGGGAATCCTTGGCGCGCTGGGCTATGAGCGGGGAATCTTCCGTGCCCCCGGGGACAGCCCCTTCGCCATGTTCCGGCCCCTGACTGAAGGGGGCTGGACGCCCGGCTATTTTGGATTGGCATTTGAATAAAAAGTTCCGGCGGAGCACAGGCCCCGCCGGAATTGTGTTACAGGAGAAAATCTAACAGGTAAATTACCACCAGATGCGCCGGGTAATACAGGTAGAACAGCCAGCCCAGCCGATGCGTTCCCCGCTGACCGTTATACAGCGCAAGCAGGGGAACGGAGAGCATGGCCCACCACTGGGTATGCCCGATGGACAGGCACAGAACTGTCAGTCCCGCGAGAAATGCCCAGACGCTGCGTCCTCCGAAGTACACGATCACCGGCAGCATCACGCCCCAAAAGCTGTAATCCACATGGAAGCCGGGCACATACAGCGAAAGCTTTTCACAAACAAAATAGATACCGGCAAACAGGGCCGCAGCGGCAAGAGCCGCGCCGGACGACCCCTTTTTCTGCGCATTTTCCACCGCGCAGATCAGCCCTACCGACAGGGAGAAGGTCACCAGGATACACTGGTACAGGGAGCGTCCTACGAACCCATAGACCACCTGACACACCACCGCCAGCCCGGCAAGCCGCAGAAAATACCGCATCCGATCGTGGGTATAGTGGCAGCCCTCGGCGATCATGTAGGCGTAGATGGGCATGGCAAGCCTGCCGATGATCCGAAGAAACCGGTATTGGGGCAGAAGCACGGCCCCGATGTGGTCAATGGTCATGGTGAGCAGTGCGAGAAGCTTCAGCTGATTGCCGGTAAGTCCGAACCGGGAGCGAACAGTGGGCATAGACGCCACCTCCTTGTGTCCGCTCATTATAGCACTCTGTCAATGCTGCGTCAATGGCAATGGACAGGCGCGGAGACGGCGTCAATAAAAGCTGTTAAAGCTTTTCATGCAGCTATTCAGCAGCCCCAATTTTCAACTGTGAGAAATTCGGGAAATAGCAGGAAAATCCGGGGGATTGGCACACCAGTGTACACACTGGTTAGTTGCCTTAAGAATTCGTATCAGTTGAGATACTCTTTAATCTCCTTACTGATCTGTTCATACTTGTAATCATGCACATAGTGGGGACAATCCAGCGCAATAGAGCTGGCGCTGTCCAATGCTGAAATGTATTCTTCCGGAATGCGCCTCCAAAGCTCCTCAGAAAAACCTGTACCCCCGGACCCATTGGAAATAAACAGCAGCATTGGGACCTGAGGAATCCCGTTCTCTTCTACAACATTCGCATTACTCTTTATGGCGTTGCATCCTTTTCATGAAGTCACCGCATCCGAAAGATAATCAAAAATAACGCAAGTGCCCTCTCCGGGAAAATCCTGCTTTCACGGGGAGGGCACAGCTTACGACCAATGTGCTGCTCGAGCGTTATTTCCGGCCCTGGTTGGCAACTTTCAAGGCGACCAGCACTCCCGCCAGCACCCAGGGCAGTGCTGCCTTCAGAAAGAGAAGCGCATTCAGCATTTTGCCTTTTCCTCCAGCGTAGCGCCGCAGCGGAAGATCATGGACGCGAGAATCAGCACAATACCGGTGGCGATGCTGGGCAGGTTGCTGTAGCCGCCCACGTCCTCCGCACCGAGACAGGCCACGATGACGCAGGAAAGGACAACAGCTACGATGGGCATGTAGATGCAGCGGATGCCCAGCTTTTTGAGCATATTCGCACCGTTTTCTGTAAAGGGCGTACCCTCGGCTCCATGCTCACACCGTCTCCCCTTCAATATACTGGGGCCGCTGAGGGATGATCACGGCGGAGATGATGTAGGCCCAGATGCCGACACCGCCGCAGAAGCCTAAGACCACCCATGCCAGCCGAACCAGCGTGGGGTCAATGTCAAAATACTCACCGATGCCGCCGCAGACGCCTGCCAGCATGGCATTCTCCCGGGAACGGTACAACTTCTTGCCTTTCATGGAAAATCCTCCTAAAGATCAACTTTGATGGTCTTATTATATGCGGGGACAGGTTTTTCCGATAGGCGGTTTTTTCAGGGGATTGTGTCGGATTTATAGATTCAGGAAAGGTGAATGGTGATGTGCCCGGTGTCGGAAACAGCGCCCTTTTCCACCGGAACCGCGACGCGGTAATTTGTCAGCCCGTCGGTTTCCTCGCCGGTGAGGGTGATGGCAATACTGCACTGTCCATCCTGGCAGGACACCTCTGTCACAATGCAGGTTTGCCCGGCGGACACGCCGTCCACAGGAATCAGCAGCAGATCGGAGGACGTAAACCACTCTTCTCCGTAGATATCACAGGCATCCCGCAGAGCATCCAGCTGATAATATTCGCCCATTTTCTCAAAATAGTCCTCCAATTCTGCCCGGGAGGTAAGAATCGAGACGGAGCAATCGATGGGGGCGGCATTCGGCCTGCACGGGGTTTCCACACAGGGATAGAGAATGGCACTGTCTGCTGTGGCACCGGCATCCGAGTCTGCGGGTGCTGCTTCCATCCGGGGCGCTTCGGCGGCATCTGCCGCTTCCTCCTGATTGGCGGCAAAGGGGGCCGCTGTCAGAGCTGCTGGCGCATTGTCCTGCTGGAAATGGCGGCAGAACACCGCCGAGCACAGCAGTACGGCAAAGCAGGCGGCAATGGCGGCGCAGGATTTCCACGGAATTCGCGTCCGCTTGCGGCTGCGGATTCTGTCGGCCCGGGCCACCAGATCTTCGGGAAGCAATGTCAGAGCATCGTGAAACTGTTCGGCGGTCATAGGCAGAAGCCCTCCTTTTCCAGGTATTCCTTCAGTCCCAGCCGGGTGCGGTACAACAGGGTCTTGACCTTGCTTTCCGACATTCCCAGATAGGAAGCGATTTCCTTCACCGGGTCTAAAAAGTAGTACCGCCCCAGAAACGCGGCCTGTACTTCCTTGCTTTGCAGCCGCAGATAGATGCCGATGGCGTCGGCAAGAGCTTTGGCGTTGACGATTTCTTCAGCGGTGTTGCCCCCGGACACGCAGTCGGAAAGCTCCGACAGGGAAATCGCGTACTCAGAACCGGCCCGCTTGTCCCTCGTGCGGTAGCGGAACCGGTCAATGGAAATCCGCCGGGTCAGCTTGGCAAGGTAGGTCGACAGCACGCCGGGCCGGTGGGACGGCATGGAATTCCACGCGGCGAGGTATGTATCATTGACGCTCTCCCGGCTGTCCTCTATATTGTTTAAGATATTGTGGGCGATTTTTTGCAAGTAGCGGTCATATTTTGCTTCCGTTTCGGAAATGGCCTGTTCGTCCCGCTCCCAGTACAGGGCTACGATCCGTTCATCCTCCATAGGGACGCCTCCTCTCAATATCGTAATACTCGACAAAAAACGGGATTGGTTGCAAAACCGCGAAAAAAGCCTTCCCCTCTGGGGAAGGTGGCAGCCCGAAGGGCTGACGGAAAAGGGAAGCACCTCTCCCGACCTCGCTGTCGCTCGGCCACCCTCCCCAAAGGGGAGGGCCTTTGTTCACTCTGCGCTTAATTCAATGCGGTCGTTGCTGATGCCCTGCTGGTGGAAGACCTTCAGAAGCTTCTCCGGGGTCATTTCCGCTCGCTCCTGCCCCGCAAGCTCCAGCACAATGGAGCCATTGTTCATCATAATGGTGCGGTTGCCCAGAGACAGGGCAGAGGGAATGTTGTGGGTAATCATCAGGCAGGTGATGCCGTTTTCCGCCACAATCTGCTTCGTGAGGGCCAGCACCTTTTCCGCCGTGGCGGGGTCAAGGGCGGCGGTGTGCTCGTCCAGCAGCAGCAGCTTCGGGGTGACCATGGTAGCCATCAGCAGCGTCAGCGCCTGACGCTGACCGCCGGACAGAAGCCCCACGGGCTGATTCATCCGGTCCTCCAGCCCCAGACCCAGCTGACTTAAGCGCTCCCGGAAATCCTTCCGGTCGGCCCGGGAGATCATGGAGAAGGGAGAGGTGCCGGAAGAAGCCCGCATATAAGCCAGCGCCAGATTTTCCTCAATGGTCATGTTGGGGGCGGTGCCCTTCAGCGGGTCCTGAAACATCCGCCCGATGAATTTGCTGCGCTTATAGTCCGGCAGGCTGGTGATATTCTGCCCGTCCAGCCGGATGTCGCCGCTGTCCACCGGGAAAGAACCGGCAATGGCGTTGAACAGGGTGGACTTGCCCGCACCGTTGGAGCCGAGAATGGTAACGAAGTCGCCCTTCTGGAGGTGCAGACTCAGGTTCGTCAGGGCCTTCTTTTCGTTGATGGTGCCCGGGTTGAAGGTTTTGGAAATGTTCGTGATTTTCAGCATCTTACTTCCCTCCCTTGGCGGTGGCTGGCTTGAGGCCAGCCTTGATGGCGGGCAGGCCGATGGCGAGGGCCACAATGGTGGCGGAGATCAGCTTCAGGCACTCGCTGGGAAGGTCCATGCGCAGGGCGATGGCGATGATGAAGCGGTACACCACGGAGCCGAGAACCGCGCCCAGAATCTTCACCCAGGTCTTGCCCTTGGGCATCAGTGTCTCGCCGATGATGAGGGAGGCAAGGCCGATGATGACCATGCCGGTGCCCAGGTTAATGTCGGCGGTTTTCTGGTACTGGGCCAGCACCGCGCCGGACAGGGCGGTGAGGGAGTTGGAAACGCACAGGCCCACGGTGATGGTGAAGCCGGTGTTGATGGAGGAGGCCCGCACCATGTCCGGGTTGTCGCCGGTGGCCCGGATGGACAGGCCCAGCCGGGTTTTCAGGAACAGGGCCAGCAGGAATCCCACGCACAAGGTCAGAACCGCCACGGGAATCAGCTTGCAGAAGGTCTTGCCGATGAAGGGCTGTACCATGGAGAAAACCGTGGCAGCCTTCATCATATTGACGTTGGAGGAGAAGCCCATGACCGCCAGATTCACGGTGTACAGCCCCGTATTGGTGATGATACCCGCCAGAATCGAGGGAATTTGCAGTTTCGTCTGCAAAAAGGCGGTGACGGAACCTGCGCAGGCCCCGGCCAGCATGGCGGCGGGCAGACCCAGAATGGGGTGCCCTGCCACGGCAAAGGTGGCGGACACGGCGCAGCCTAAGGTAAAGGCGCCGTCGGTGGTCATATCGGCGATGTTCAGCACCCGGAAGCTGAGGAACAGGGCCAGCGCCACCAGCGCGTAGATACAGCCCAGCTCCAGCGCGCTGAAAACAATGGCAGAGGATATCATGGGGATTCTCCTTTTCAATAAGATGCTTGCAGGGGCGGGTCATTGACCCGCCCTGCGTATCAGATTACTGCTCGGTGGTAACTTCAACAACGGTGTTGGCCATGGTGGAGAAGATGCTGTAGTCGATGCCAAGGGCTTTGGCGGTGTCGGTGTTCACGGTGATGATGCCGCCGTCCATGACGTGGAACTCGGGAACGGCGCCGCCGGTCAGGATATCAAAGGCCATATCGGCGGTGTAGTTGCCCAGCTCGGTGTAGTTGACACCGCAGGTAGCGAAGCCGCCGGCCTGCACGAAGGAGTCCGCGCCGGTGTAGTGAGGGATGCCGGCCTCGTTCAGGATTTCGGCAACGGCGACCTCAGCATCCATGACCCGGTTGTCGGTGGGGGTGAACACGGCGTCCACACGGCCTACCAGAGAAGCGGCAGCGGCGACAATCTCATCGGTGGTGTTGCCGGTCTTTTCAAGATAGCTGATGCCCTTGCTGTCCAGATATGCCTTTGCCTCAGCGATGGCGGTGGTGGAGTTATCCTCGGAGTTGCTGAACAGCAGACCCACAGTCTTCACATCGGGATTGACAGCGAGCATCATGTCCAAGATGAAGGGCGTGTTCAGAGCGTCGGAGGTACCGGTGACCTTGTCAAGCCCGGTGAGACCGGCGGTAACGGGGTCAGAGCAGGCGGCGAATACGATGGGAGTGTCGGTGCCTTCCGCAGTGGTGACCATGGTCTGCGCTGCCAGCGTGGCGATGGGGATAATCATATCAACCTTGTTATCCATGACCTGTGCGCCAATCTGGCCCAGCATGGTGGGGTCGTTCTGACCATTGTATTCGGAAACCGTCAATTCAATGCCGGCGGTATCGGCCTTGGCCTTCAGTTCTGCGGAAATGGCGGTGCGGATTTCGTCCAGAGAGGAGTGAGAAAGCTGCTGCACGATGGCGACGGAGTAGCTGGCGGCAGGAGCCTGGGTTTCTACAGCTGCTGCCGTGGTAGCGGCAGGGGCGGCAGTGGGGGCGGGAGCGGAGGACGTGCCGCAGCCAGCCAGCAGGGAAGCAGAGAGAATCAGAGAAGAAATAACAGAAATAACCTTTTTCATGGTAAATACTCCTTTTTTTATCAAATGTGCTGATTATGTTTTGGAAAACGATACCGAGCAATGCCCAATGGTGTAACGATTACAGACACCTGAGCACGCATTGTCAGGCCGCACTGCGGCCCCGCCATCGCGTCCCCGGTAATTTCTTCAGCATATGCGTCACTCCTTTATAGAATGAAAAAAGTCCTTGTTCCCCTAAGGGAACAAGGACAGAAAATACTTTTTTCTGCGGTACCACCTTGTTTGCCGGTAAAAACCGACCGCTCAGCCGGCGCCAACACGCCGTGTGCCCAGTAACGCTGGCAATGCGTCAGAAGATACTCGGGGACATCCCCTTTCCCTCTGCCCTCGGCGGCCCATTTGCTGCTCCGCTTTTCGCTCCCCTCTCAGCTGTGGGGAACTCTCTGTGGATGCGCTGGCAGCTTTACTTCCGCGTCTATGGTTTACTTTATTAGCTTGAAGTCTTTATACACCATCCAAAGCCATTTGTCAAGCATTATTTTTCACGGGCTGCGGACAAATGTACACGGCTGGAATAATTGACAATTGACAATGAACAATTGACAATTGTGGTATCCCTTCGGGATGAATTGAAGAAAAATAGATAAAAAAGATGGAAAATACCACTTTTAAGCGATAATTGCAGTATCCTTTCGAAGCCAATTGACAACCATGGGTCAAGGTAAAAGGGCCGGAAATACTGTCCAAATTGTCAACTGTCAACTGTCAATTCTAATACTCCCGCACCACGCCCCGGACGACGCCGATGATCTCCGCATGGGTGCCGTCGATAGGGGAATAGTTGTCGTTTTCCGGCATGAGCCAGACCTGTCCGTTCCGGCGCAGCAGCCGCTTGACGGTGGCCTCGTCCTCAATCCGGGCCACAACGATCTGACCATTGTCGGCGCTGGACTGGGGGCGGACGATGACCTTGTCTCCCTCCAGGATCCCGGCGTTTATCATACTGTCGCCCCGAACCCGCAGAGCAAAGCAGCCGGCTTCCGACCAGGGGATAGTGCCCTCCTGATTCTCCACTGCGAGAATGGGCAGGCCCGCCGTGACCACGCCGATGACGGGAATCTGACCGGGCCTGGCGCCGGTGACCAGCGCCCGCTTGCGCCCCTTGGCGCCGGGGGCCTGAATCAGGCCCTTCTCCTGAAGCGCCTGCAAATGGTAGCTGACGGATGCGGTGGAGCGCAGGCCCACCGCCGCGCCGATCTCCCGCACGGAGGGGGAGTAGCCGTTTTCCTGAATGAATTGGTTGACATAATCCATAATCAGCTGGGCTTTATTACTGGTTCTGGGCATGGAACCACCTCCTGAGGTCGATGTTCTTATGAGGATTATAGCACATATTTTCGAAAAAGAAAAGAACTTTTTTCGAAATATGAGATCGACATTACGCATCGGCAAGACGAATTGGAATTTAGTTGAAAATTGACAGTTGAAAGTTGACAGTTAAGGAGTCCCTTCGGGACAATTGAAACAATAATGACGAAAAAAGCAGGTATTTCAGTAAGGATCTTTCGCATTTCGTATCCTTGAGCTTCAATTTATTCATCCCGCAGGGATACCACAACTGTCCACTGTCAACTTTCAACTGTCAACTCTTAACAAATACCAATTTATCGCTTTTGCTAACGAAGTCAGATCCGCGTTTTTCACAAAATCCCGGCTTCCTGCTATAATATTGCAGGGGGGATGGGTATGGAACGCATGGACAAAAGCCGGGAGGTCTGGCAGCGGGTGCTTCAGTCCCAGCCGGCAGTGCCACGGGACGGCATACGGGGCCTGCGCCGGGAGTCGGCGGCGCTCAGCGGGGCCTACCGGCAGTTGACGGCTTCGCTCACCGGAAAGGCCGGGGAGAAGGCGGGACAGCTGTACCGGGGGGAAACGGAGATTTCCGCCTGCCTGCGGGGGCTGGAGATTCTGCGGGGGGAGGACGGCGGAAAGCTCAAATACCCGCAGCCGGCGAAGGAGCCTACTCAGCGGCTGCTGCGGGACTGCTACCACCGAACCCGGAACTGTATCGCGGAGTATACGGCTCGGACGGTGGACCCGGAAACCGGGGCGGTGTTCCGGGAGCTTGCCGACCGGGCCCAGAAGCAGTGCGCCCTGATTGCGGAGCTGATGGGAATGCTATGAAAAAATCCCTGACACGAAAGTGTCAGGGAACTTTTTTATGGTGACTCGTACGGGAATCGATCAAATAAAGGAGCACCCGCCGTCCAGCCGTCGGGTGGCAAGTGCCCACTGGGCACTTGCATTCAGATTGGTTCGATTCCCGGAGTGAAACGGCATGAAAAAAAGCCCGTTCCTTTCGGAACGAGCTTCATTTCATGGTGAAGCAGAATCTGCTACATCCGAACTTTTTGCATGGATGGCAAGCGTAACATCCTTCAGGGAGAATGTATCCGTGCCATCCTTGAAATTGTAGGTGAACACAATTTTATCGTCGAAAATATACACGGAGTTTACAAAGACATCAATGATCCGCCTGCGGTACACAGGATCAGATAGACTTCCATATTTGAACTGCATAATCCAACGCAGAATCTCGTCCTTTGAATAGACAGGGCGGCGAAGCCTTGCCTGCGTTATGGACAACTGCAAATCCTCTTTCTGCGTTTCCAGCTGTTCCAGCATTTCTTTTGTGGAGGCAGTGTGGATTCCTGCCAGAATGGCATTCATCAGGTTTTGCAGCTTCTTGTCACATTCCCGCAGCTCTGCTTCCAGAACAGGAATTACCGGGTCTTCTTTGGACTGCAGCTTTACCAACGCATCTGCAATGCGGTTCATTTCCTCCTCGCGGAAAACACGAGAGACGGTTGTTTCAACTACAAACTGTTCCAGCCATGCCTTCTTGATTGGCTTCAGCTTGCAGCCGTTGTGACGCTTCCGTCCGGCACACTTGTAGTAGTAATACACGGAACCCGTTTTGCTCGTTCCACAGTCGCCCACCAGCATGGATCCACATTCTCCGCAAAATGCTTTCGTGGTCAGAAGATATTCTTCCTCTGCTTTGGCTCTCCCGGGTGCTCGTTTATTCTGATCCAGGCGTTTCTGTACCCGGTCGAATAAATCCTGTTCAATAATCCTTGGCATCCCATCGGGAATAACTGTTGTATCATAGCGGTATTCGCCTGTGTATTTCCGATTGCGGAGGATTTTTCCCAGAGAAGACACACGGAATTCCTTGCCCATTTGCGTGCGAAGTCCCTGCCTATTCAAAGAATTTGCAATGGCCTGAAGTGCTTCTCCACCATCATATCTTGTGAAGATTTCTCTGACAATAGCTGCTTTTTCCGGAACGACTTTGAAAGTGTGGTCTTTGCTGACACAATACCCAAAAGGCAATACGCCGCCATTGCTGCGACATTTCAGAGCGTTCTCCTGCTGCCCTCTGCGCACCTTTACCGCCAGCTCTGCGGAGTAATACTCTGCCATGCCTTCCAGCATGGATTCCAGTATAATGCCTTCCGGGCCATCGGAGATATTCTCTGTAGCTGATATCACCCGAACGCCATTTTTCTTTAACTGGTGTTTATAGTAGGCACTGTCATAGCGGTCTCTGGAAAAACGATCCAGCTTCCAGACAAGAACGACCGAAAATGCTTTTTTCTCACTTTCCCGAATCATCTGCCGGAATGCGGGACGGTCATCGGTTCTGGCAGAGAACGCGCGGTCAATATATTGATTCACAATCGTGAGATTATTTTTCTGCGCGTAAGCCATGCACTCCCGCAGCTGTCCCTCAATGGATTCTTCACGCTGGTTGTCAGAGGAGTATCGTGCATAAATAACTGCGTTCATAGTTTTCTCCCTAGACGATATGATATTGTGCGTTCCTGGTTGTGCCTTCACAGCGCAGACTGCCCTCGTCTTCCAGTTTTTTCAAAAGACGATACGCCTGCGGCCCGGAAACATGAAGGAGTTCTACCACATCTTTGCGCGTGATCACTCGCTTTGTTTTTGCCAGCTTCATAATGAGTTCTTTGTATCTCAGTGCGTCGATATCCGTCTGTCGGACATACTGGACAGGATTCTTGTAGGATTTGGCACTGAGCACATAGGCGCGGCCTTTGCCGTTGCCAATTGCTTCCACCAGTCCTGCTTCGTTGAGACGCTCCAGAGTAGCTTTCAGTTTCGCCTCGGGAATGTTACAGACATCCAAAATTTCATTCAGAGACATTCTCCGATTCTGCTTCAGCGCATTCAGCACCAACAGAGAATTGACAGGCATCGCTTCTCCGGTGCGCTGCTGCTCCGCGGTAATGAGAGAAATGATATGCTCATCCGGCAGCCCTCTGGGAATAAACAGCTTTACGGTTGTTGGCGTGCTTTCGGAATAGTCCGGCAAATCCCGTCCAAAGCGCAGAGAGCCTTCAAAAATCCGATCCACACCCCGACCGGAACGCTCGGCAAGACCAATTCGTTTCAGGGCATCTGCCAGAACAGGATTTCTGCCGTGGGGTTCCACATTTAGAATGTTGCGGAAGGTGACGCCTTCAATGAAACCGCCGGGGTTGCTGATGGTAAGACCGTCGGCATCCATTTTCAGGAGCACTCTGCCAAGACGGGTATAGTCCCGGTGGGCAAAGGCATTAACGATTGCCTCCCGCACTGCACGGTGATCAAATTCCGGAATGGAGATGCGGAACAGTCCCATTTCCATTTCACGCTCCGGGTTTCGCGCGGATACAAAGTCGATCATCTTCTCCGCCGCCGCCAACAGGGGAAGGAAAAAAGATTCATTCGCCGTAACGGAAGAACCCTGCATCATGATAAATGCGGATTCGGCTGTGGGCATCAGCTCTCTCAGACGGTCACTCTTTCCCAGCAGCAGGATTCCGGTATAGGTGGGAATCAATTCCTCTCCTACGGTGACCACAAGCTGCAATGCCTTGTCCAAATCTTCATCTGGCAATTCCAAAAGCGTCTTTTCTCCATTGTAGGTACGGATGATTTTGCGCAGGCGTTCCCGTTCCAGAGGGTCCAGATCCTGATAGGTTGCTTTGGGAACGGGCTGGGCAGAAAAGTCCAGCAGCGACAGCTCGCTGAGTCTGGAACTGATCTCGTAGGGATACATGGGAATGTTTTCCGGGGTTCCGTCCGCTTTCAGTCTGCGGCGCTGCAGCTTTCCGTTGGAGGATGCCACAACTGTCCGGCTCCGGGGAACATGGATCACCAGAACGGGCTTTTCCGTTGGGAGAATTTCCAATCGAGTTGAGATGGGCGGGATTGTTCGGTTTGCAATAAATGCTGAAAGCTGCGTGATGTCCCGGTGTTGTTCGTGCAGACCGGTCACCGTGCCGTCATCTTCCACGCCCAAGTACAGATCACCGCCGTTGGTATTTGCAAAGGCAACGACGGCATCCACCAGATCGGAATCGCTCAGCTTCTTCAGATCGCTTTTAAATTCCACTTCCATGGTTTCCCGTTCCGGAATCAAATTGGACATGATTGCATCCTCCTTCTTATATTGAATCACATTATATTACACGCGTGCAATAAAGTCAATATGCAATAGCACGAAATGTGCAATTCGTATAATCAATATCACACACTGTACTTTTTTGAAACACAGATTTGTTTTTACATCTTATTATTAGAACATATGTTCATTATAACACAGAAATCTAAAAGATGTCAAGGCATGCTTTCGGCTATCTGAGAAAAGCACGCTGTCAGCGAGTGAGCGTGTGCCGAATTTATACAGTTATCAAAGGTATATCGTCAGCATTTGAAAAATGCGCAGCCAGCACGCAGTGCTGATCTTGGGGATTGGGGCTTCGCCCCAACAAGCGAACTAAGGCTGGGTAGCACCCAGACACTGCTTGCGACTACTGTTTTCCCATGAAAAGAATTGCTCTTGTTTTCCGCCCACTTCCGAAATATAATGGAAAAAAGCCAATCAACGAATGGAGAAAGGGAACAACATGAAGAGGATCTTATTGCTGGAAGATGATTTGAGTTTGGTAAACGGCCTGTCCTTTGCCTTCAAAAAGCAGGGATTTGAAACGGATATTGCCAGAACCCTTCGGGAGGCGGAGGCCTTTTGGGCAGTTGGGAACTATGATTTGCTGGTTTTGGATGTGTCCCTGCCGGACGGAACCGGCTTCGGCTTCTGCGAAAGGGTGCGGCAAACTTCCAAGGTGCCCATCATTTTCCTGACTGCCTCCGACGAGGAAACCAGCATTATCATGGGGCTGGACATGGGCGGGGATGATTACATCACCAAGCCCTTCAAGCTGGGGGTGCTGATCTCCCGGATGAACGCCCTGCTGCGGCGAGCCAAGGATTTCGGCGCGGCAGATACGGTGCTGGAATCCAACGGAATCACCGTTCAGCTTCTCCAAGGGCAGGCGTGCAAAAACGGGGAATTGCTGGACCTCAGCGCAGGGGAATACAAGCTCCTGTGCCTTTTCATGCAAAACCCCAACGCGGTGCTGTCCAAGGAGCAGATTCTGGAAAAGCTGTGGGACTGCGAGGGGAACTTCATTGACGGCAGCACCCTCACCGTGTACATCCGCCGTTTGCGCATCAAGGTGGAGGATAACCCCAGCCAGCCCCAAATGCTCCTGACCGTCCGGGGTATGGGCTACAAGTGGAATGTAATTTTCTGAGGTGGACTATGAAGCTATTGGCTGACAAGGATATCAAGGGCTTTTTCCTCGGGATTGCCTGTGTGATGACTGCGTTCCTCCTGCTGTCCCAGTTGGCGGCCTGGGTGCAGTTTGGAGTGTTCTCCCTTCCGCTGCTTCTGCTTTTCCTGCTGGCATCCGGCGGGGTGCTTGGGATTTGTCTGTGGTATTTTCGCAGGCGGAACAAAGTTCTGGAACAGGCGGCAGCGCAGATTCTCTCGTTTCTTGACGGAAACACGGACTCCCGGATTGACTGCGACGAGGAAGGAGAACTTTACCACCTCTTTCACTGCGTCAACACCCTGGCGGCGGTGTTAAACGCCCATGCCGCTAACGAAAACCGGGAAAAGGAATTTCTGAAAAACACCATATCCGACATTTCCCATCAACTAAAAACGCCCCTTGCCGCCCTGAACATTTATAACGGTCTGCTGCAAGGAGAAGCGGAGGAGAACCCCGCCATTCAGGAATTTGCGCAGCTTTCCGAACAGGAGCTGGACCGGATTGAGACGCTGGTACAAAGTCTGCTGAAGCTTACAAAGCTGGATGCCGGCTCTATCGTCATTGAAAAGCATCCCGAAAATGTTGCAGAACTGCTGCGGGATGTGGAGCTGCATTTTGCCTATCGTGCAAAGCAGGAGCAAAAGGAAATCGTTTTGTCCGGGGCGGATAACATCTGGCTTTCCTGTGACCGGGATTGGATGCTGGAAACCATGGACAACCTTGTAAAAAACGCCCTCGACCATACGGACAAAGGCGGCTGCATCCAGATGGAATGGGAACAGTTTGCGTCTACGGTACAGATTCTCATAAAGGATAACGGAAGCGGGATTCACCCGGAGGATATGCATCATATTTTCAAACGCTTCTACCGCAGCCGCTTTTCTCAGGACACCCAGGGCATCGGACTGGGTCTGCCCCTGGCGAAAGCCATTATCGAAGCACATAACGGCACGATTACCGTGGACAGCGAATTGGGAATGGGAACCACGTTTACAATCAGCTTCCGAATTCCTACAGAATTGTAGGATTCCTGTAATGCTACTGTAAGGTACGGCTGGTATATTTCTGGTAGAATCCAATTCAGAAAGAGGTGCTTATACATGGATTTATTGGAAGTCCGGTCCCTTTCCAAAACCTACGGAAGCGGCGAGACGGCGGTGCACGCCCTGAAAGATGTCAGCTTCTGCGTACCCAAGGGCGAATTTGTGGCGGTGGTTGGCGAATCCGGCTCCGGCAAGAGTACGCTTCTCAACATGATCGGCGCACTGGACACCCCCACAGCCGGCAAGGTAATCATCGACGGCAAGGAGATTTTTGCCATGAATGACCGAAAGCTCACCGTATTCCGCCGCCGGAATATCGGCTTCATCTTTCAGGCGTTTAACCTTGTGCCGGAGCTAACCGTGGAGCAGAATATCATCTTTCCCATGCTGCTGGACTACCAGAAGCCCGATAAAAAATATCTGGAAGAATTGCTTACCGTTCTGAGTCTGAAGGAGCGGCGGAACCACCTGCCAAACCAGCTTTCCGGCGGTCAGCAGCAGCGGGTCGCCATTGGTCGTGCGCTGATTACCCGTCCTTCCCTGATTCTTGCCGACGAGCCCACCGGCAATCTGGACAGCCGAAACAGCAGCGAGGTCATTGCCCTGCTGAAAGAGGCATCGAAAAAATACGAGCAGACCATCATTATGATTACCCACAACCGAAGTATCGCCCAGACTGCGGACAGAGTGTTACAGGTCTCCGACGGCGTCCTCACGGATTTCGGGAGGTGCCGGGAATGAAAAGCTATTTAAGCCTGATTCCCATTTCCGCCAAGGTGCGCAGGCGGCAGAACCGGATGACCATCCTGTGTATTGTGATTTCCGTATTTCTGGTTACAGCAATTTTCAGCGTAGCGGATATGATGATACGAACCCAAAGTGACCGGACGACCGGCAAAAACGGAAGCTGGCATATTGAACTGGACGGTATTTCTCAGGAGGTTGCTGACAAGATTGCCGGAAGGAATGATGTGGTTTCCATGGGCAAAGCTGCCGTATTCAATCCAGACGGAGAGCTGCCATATCGCATCAATGAAAAGCGTGTTGTACTTTATGGAATAGACGAAGCCTATCTGATATTAAACTCGGATGGCGTCGCAGAGGGGCATTTCCCGGAAGGCGAAAACGAAATATTGCTCAGCAAAAACGCGGCATTGGCCCTGCAAGTGCAGATCGGTGACACCGTTACATTGCATACCCCTGCCGGAGACAGCAGCTTTACCGTGTCAGGCTTCGGCGGTGTGGAGGAAAGCTACTACAATGGTCAATACTTTTTGATGGACGCATACCTGCCACAAACTGCGTTTACTGCACTAATGGAACAAAATGGCATCAATGATGTACAAACCGCCTACTATGTTCAGTTCGCCAGTGCGGCAAAGGCTGCCAAGGCGATCCCGGAACTGACTGCGCAGTACAGTCTGCCGGATGGCCTGATTTCAGAGAATGTTGCTGTGATGGGGATTGCGGGACAAAGCGACAGTGATGCCATGAAAAATGTTTACAGTATCGCAGCAGTGCTGTTTGTGCTGGTGCTGCTGGCAGGAGCGCTGATGATTTCTGGCAGTATGAACAGCAATGTTGCCCAGCGAACGCAATTTTTCGGTATGATGCGCTGCATTGGTATGAGCAAACAGCAGGTCATCCGCTTTGTACGTCTGGAGGCGCTCAACTGGTGCAAAACAGCAGTACCTGTGGGCGTTCTGTTCGGCACGCTTGTCAGCTGGGGTATTTGCGCGGCACTGCGTTATGGTATCGGCGGCGAGTTTGCTACAACGCCGGTTTTTCAGATGAGTCCCATCGGTTTGGGCAGCGGCGTTGTGGTCGGAACCGTGACCGTCCTGCTGGCGGCAGAGTCACCGGCACGGCGGGCAGCACGGGTGTCTCCCATGGCGGCTGTCTCTGTCAGCGGTGGAAATCACGCTGCAGCACATTCCATGGTCGGGTGCAGCTTTGGAAGAGTCGAAACTTCTCTGGGAATCCACCATGCTATGGCAAGCAAAAAGAACTGGTTCCTGATGACATCGTCATTTGCTTTGAGCATAATACTGGTTCTCTGTTTTTCTGTCCTGCTGGAATTTGCTGGTCTGTTGCTACCCAGCCTGTGTCCGTGGCAGCCAGACATCCTATTGAATGGATACGGTAATGCGCAGGTTCTGCCCCGCAGCATGGCGGAACAGCTGCGCTCCATTCCGGGTGTCCGAGATGTCTGGGGTGCTACAGGTCTAATGGATATTCCCGCCAGCAGTAAACATGCGGAGATTGACCGCGTGACTCTCTGCTCCTACGATGATCTTATGATGGAAAGCAGTAAAAGCATCATTGTAGACGGCACAATGGCACGGCAGGGAGCCAACTGCAACGAGGTCATGACGATTTACAACAGGAATAACCCTCTTAAGGTGGGCGATACCATTCACTTAAGCGATACAGACCTGACCATTACCTGTGCCTTTTCGGAGGGAGCTTTCCCGGATGATGCTGTGGTTATCTGCCCGCAGGCGCTGTTTGACCGCCTTGTCGGAGCGCAGAATTATAATATTGTGGGCATTTTACTGGATGATTCAGCAACAGCGCAGACAGTGGCGCAAATCGTCAGTCTGGCAACAGATGAAATCATCGTATCGGATGTGCGGGAAAGCAACCACCAGAATGCTGCGACCTATTTGGCTTCCAGAATTGTTGTTTACGGCTTTCTGGCAATTATTGGGCTGATTTCGCTGTTTAACATCGTTAACAGCATTTCCATGAGTGTGTCGTCCCGCACCAGACAGTATGGCGCAATGCGTGCCATTGGAATGGACAACTGTCAGCTTGTCCGTATGATCGCCGCTGAAGCTGCTACCTATGCGGTTTCCGGGCTGGTTGTAGGCTGCACTGCCGGACTGCTGTTGAGCCGGATGCTGTATGTTCGGCTGATTACCCGGTATTTTGGCATGGTATGGCACTTGCCGATCAGTGTGCTGGTAATACTCACTCTATTTGTTTTTGCCTCTGCTGGTGTGGCAGTATTCAGCCCCGCAAAACGAATTAGCAATATGGCGATTACCGAAACCATCAATGAATTGTAAGCAATCTGCCGCAGGAATGTTCCTGCGGCAGAAGCATTATGGAACAAGCGGAAGATGAAGGGTAGCAACCGCACCGCTGTCATTGTGGAAAGATGCCTGACCTCCATGGGCCGCGACAATCTGCTGCACCAGATGCAGTCCCAGAATGTGGGGTGCGTTGGGGTCGGAACAGGTATCGGAGAGGTTTCGCAGGACCGCTTCCGGATATCCCCCGCCATTGTCCCGGACTTCCAGCACAAACTGTCCTTCTGCAATTTCTGCCGCTACCCAAATGTCGCAGCCGGAGGGATTGTGGCGGACACTGTTGTTCAGGAGGTTGTCCACGGCTCTCGTCAGCAGTTCTGCGTCCGCTTCCAGAATTGCCTCTCCCGCCGGTTCCCGGATGGTGAGGTCAACGCTGTGGGTTTCTTCCAGGGAATCGCAGAAATCCGCTACGCACCGGCGAAGCCAGGCCCCCATTTGGATTGGTGTTTTGCGCAGGGGCTGAGCGTTATATTGCAGCTTGAAAGTGAGATTTAGGTCCTCAATGAGGGCCTTTATTTTTTTGCTCTGGGTGCAGATGGCGTCCGCCTTTTTTCGGGGCTCGGAACTGGGCGGGAATTGTTGGGCGAGCTGCTCCCCGTAGCCCATGATCAGCGCCAGCGGGGTGCGGATGTCGTGGGAAACCCCGGCAATCCAGTTGGCCCGGGTCATGTCCCTCCGCGCAATCAATTCGCTTTGTTTTTGCAAATGGCGGCTGGTCTGGTTCAGCTTTTCCGCCAGCTCCGCCGTCGGGCCGGATTCTTTCAGATGGACTTCTTTTCCTTCTGCCAGAATTCCGATGCCCTCTGCCAGCTCCCGCAGAGGTCTGGCCCCCCGCCAGCCCAAAAGCAGGCAAATTGCCAGCACCAGCCCCAAATCCAGCAGAAGCAGCGGCCAAAAGGTGGACAGCAGGGCGTACAGAATATCATTGTCCATGTAAAAATCGAACCGGGTCATGCTGCCCTTGGGCTTGCCCGCCACCAGAAGCCCAAAGTCGTTGCGGTAGACCATAACCGGGTAGTCCTGCAAATACCATCGGGAAAAGGCGGCAACCTCGGGGACGGTATAGGCATGGTTCAGCTCCGAAGGCAAATGCTCCGACCAGAGAATTTCCCCGCTGTCACTGAGCAGCATTGCCCACGCAAAATGGGGCTTCCAATCGTAATCCGCAGACGGGGTATAGCCATTCTCCGTCCGGGTAAAAGACTCCGCAAATTTCCCCACGGGGAAGAAGCCCTCCTGGATGCGCTTCGATCCATAGCGAATGACAATGCCGGCAAGCAAGATACCATTGACCATAAGCACCAGCAGAACGATAGCAAAAGCCGCAAGAAGATACCGCCGAATCAATCGGGAGATGGTTTTCATTGGGATTCCTCCTTAGCAAGTCGATAGCCCAGTCCACGGGCCGTGAGAATCCACCTGGGCTGGGAGGGCTGCTGCTCCACCTTTTCCCGCAGATGCCGGATGTGGACATTCAGGCTGTTTTCATAGCCATAGTAATCGCCGCCCCAGACCGCTTCGCACAGAGCGTCATAGGTGACGATGCGCCCCCGGTTGTCTAGCAGCTTTTGCAGAATGGTTCGCTCCGTTGCCGTCAGGGATACGGTGCCAACCGGGGTGGTGACGGTGGCATCCCCAAAGTCTACAGTGCAGTCTCCCAGATGGAGAATAGTCTCCCTCTGTAACTGTCCCCGGTAAAATCGCCGGAGAATCCCGGAAACCCGTAATAATAGCTCCTGCATCAGGAAGGGCTTGGTCATGTAATCGTCCGCCCCCAGCCCCAGACCGAACAGTCGGTCACTGTCCGCGTCCCGGGCGGAAAGAAACAGAATGGGCACATCGGAATGGACGCGAATCTCCCGGAACAGGGAAAAACCATCTCCGTCCGGCAGGTTGATGTCCAGAATCACCAGCTCCGGCATATCTTCCCCGATTGCCTGCCGGGCGGCTTTGACACAGTCGGCGCTGTGCAAGTGATGATATCCGGCGCTGCTCAGTTCTTCTTTTAACAGGTTACATAGTTCGTGGTTGTCGTCCACAATAAGGATTTTTGCATCCTGTATGGTCTGCATACCGTCACCTTCCTTTGCGCCCATTATACCGGGCAGAAGATGCTTTTTCCAGATTTCACCCGGAAAATTAAGGCAAACTTAAGAGAGAAAACAGGCTGTCATAAGCTCGGGGATGTATGCTCAATTCAGCAAAACGAAAGGAGCGTATGTATGCAAATTGTTGAAACCACAAATTTAACCAAGCAGTATGGCGCAAGTACGGTTGTGAATCAGGTATCCATGTCCGTGCCGGAGGGAAGCGTCTACGGCTTCATCGGTCCCAACGGCGCGGGGAAATCTACCACTATGAAAATGCTGCTGGGACTGGTGAAGCCCAGCGGCGGCGAAATTCATCTTCTGGGCAAGCAGATGAACGAACGGAACCGGCTGGAGCTGCTGCGACAGACCGGCTCCCTCATCGAGTCTCCCTCCTGCTACGGTCACCTGACTGGGGAAGAAAATCTGCAAATTGTGGCGGAGCTGAAAAACGTGTCGAAGAAGGACATTGACCGGGTGCTGGAAATCGTGGAGCTAAATGACAGCCGCAAGCGGCAGGTGAAGCAATATTCTCTGGGTATGCGCCAACGGCTGGGCATCGCTCAGGCGCTGCTGGGAAATCCCAAGCTGCTGATTCTGGACGAGCCAACCAACGGCCTTGACCCCTCCGGCATCCAGCAGATGCGCAGCCTGATTCGGGATATGCCCAATCGATGCGGGGCAACGGTGCTGATTTCCAGCCATCTCCTCAGTGAAATGGAGCAGATGGTGGATTGGGTGGGCATCATCAACCACGGGCAGCTTCTGTTTCAAGGGGAACTCGCCGCCCTGCGGCAGCACAGTCAGGGGGACATTTCCCTGCGGGTGCTGCGTCCGGAAAAGGCGCTGCCCATCCTTGGGAAGTTAGCCAAGCCTGACCGGGAACCGGGGGCTTTCCGCCTTCCCGCTATGCGGGAGGATTCGCTGGCAGAGTTGGTGCGGCGATTGTCTGTTGAGGCCGGGGTGGTGGAGCTGAACCGTCATACGAAATCGCTGGAAGAAATCTTCCTGAGCCTGACGGGGGAGGAATCCAAATGAGAACCCTCTATGCTGAACTGAAAAAGTCCCGGCGCAGGCACAACACGCTGGTAGCGGTGTGCATTTCCCTGTTCGTCCTGCTGTGGGCGACCCAGACCGGCGGCACTGGAGAAGGTCGGCTGGAGCAGGGCTATTCCGCTCTGTTTTACGCCGTGCCGGTGATGAACACGGTGGTGATGCCTCTGGGTACGGCGGTGCTTGCCAGCCGCCTGTGGGATTTGGAAAGCAAAGGAAATAGCTGCCGGATGCTGCTGACCCTGCAGAGCCGGAAGTCGCTGTTTCGGGGAAAGGCCGCGGTTGCCCTGCTGCAAATTCTGCTGATTGGCGTGATCGAGTGCGCGGGCATTCTGACGCTGGGAAAGCATTTTGGGTATACAGAAGCGCTGGATTGGGGCCAGTTCTGGTGGCTGGCAATCAGCACCTTTGCCGTGAATACCATGCTGTTTTTCCTCTGGCTGCTTCTCAGCATCCGCTTTGATAACCAGGTGCCCACCCTGGCGGCAGGGATGGTGGGCAGCCTGTCCGGGCTGTTTGCCGCTTTCATGCCGAGCCTGGTCAGCTACTTTTTGCCCTGGGGCTACTACATTCCCTTGAGCACCATCCGCATGGACTGGAACCGGGAAACCCGGATCGTCCGCTATTATCCTGCGCCCTATCCCGTCTGGCTGCTTGTACTCACCGCCGCTTTTGGGGTGCTGTTCGCGGCGCTGGCGTGGGAAGCACTGAAACACAAGGAGGTATGACCATGCTGCTGCGCTGTATCCGGGCGGAGAACCGTAAGCTCCGCCGCAGTCCCATTTGGCTGCTGTTTCTGGCCGTCCCTGCCATCTCGGCGGTGTATGGAACCTTCAATTACAAGATGAATCTGGAGATTCTCACCCACGGCTGGTATGACTTGTGGACCCAGTACACCTTGTTTTATGCCATTTTCTTTTTCGCGCCGCTGATTGGTGTGTATGCTGCCTACCTGTGGCGGCTGGAGCACCGGGGACACAACTGGAACCTGATTATGACCGCCCCGGTGCGCCCCTTCTGCCTGTACTTTGCCAAATTCTGCGTGGTAACAAAAATGGCAATACTTACCCAGCTTTGGCTGCTGTTGCTGTTTGTCATCGGTGGAAAACTTGGAGCAGGGCTGGCAGGCTTTCCACCGCCGGAGATTGTTCTCTGGCTCCTCCGGGGCGTTATTGGAGGACTTGCCATCATTGCGTTGCAGCTACTTCTTTCTATGGTCATCCGCAATTTTGCTCTGCCGGTGCTGCTTGCACTGGGAGGAAGCGTGGCGGGTCTGCTGGCTGTCAGTGAGGATTTAGGACTGTACTGGCCCTATTCTCTCATGATTCTGGGTATGAACTCCAACCGTACCGAGGATGTGATGGCTGGTGGAATCTGGGGCTTTTTCCTGAGCTGTGCTGTTTTTTTGACCGTGTTTCTTCTGATTGCCAATGTTCTGCTGACAAAGCGGGATGTGGAGACATAATTCATCTCAGCAATTCACGATGCACTGGCATACTTTTTTCCCTCTATTATTCAGAATCGGGGTGAATTCGTCTGCGCACATTCGGAAAGCGGTCGGAGAACAGTTGACTTGTAATTCGTTCCCTATTGCAGCCAGCCAGTTTTCTGTGCATTTTACCGATTTCGCTCCGATAAGATGTTTTGCGGAAGAATTTGCTAGAAAATCATTTATTATGTAAAAGTTCGGAACCAATAACGGAAAGTAGATTATATATAACTATTTTAATGTGATTATAACTAATGGGTGTCGCGTTTCGGTGCTGTTGACAAATACCCCCAAGCGGAATAATCCTTGAAAAATAGCCC
>OBLI01001055.1_pt1 | contig 28118 bp, 35 predicted proteins | sample 1519701 | NCBI WGS metagenome assembly OBLI01 (sample SAMEA3663005, study PRJEB22513) | pig gut metagenome | biome: pig gut; feature: pig-associated habitat; material: faeces | place: France | collected 2012 | reverse complement strand
TATTGTTTATCAAGGAGATAAAGAAAATTTTGCCGTTGAATTATATAATGGAGATACTGGATTTATAGAGTTAGGAACTGATATAGGATTAAAAAATGGTAATGATTATAAATGGACTGCTAGATTATATCAACCGGAAGCAGATATGTTAATAACATATGGGAATGTTCTTGAACCAACGACTTATAATTATGTAATTCCATCTGGTGGTTTAGCTGAAGATAATTACGTTGTAAAAGTTGGAGATTATGGTTTTTCTTTTATATTACCAAATGATGCTTCTGAAGATAATGTTTTATCTTATAATTCTTATGATGATACTGTTACTCTTAGATATAATAGCGGAACAAGCGAAAGTTTATTGGCTGTTACAAAAATAACATTGGGTAATTTTGCCACTTTAAATATGACAGACCAAGGAGACAACACTTATAAATATATAGTTTCTGCAGATGGATTGAATGCGGGAGATTATTATATTGAAGTTGGTGGAAGGAATATTTGGTTTACAACATTATCAGATTTAAAAGAAAATGATTATATAACATATAATTCTTCTACTCAAAAAGTGACACAAACTTATAATGATATAACAATAAGTTTAACTACTATTAATTCTGTTCCTTTAAATTTCACTCAAGCAGAAAATACTGCAACTAATATTTATTTAAAACAGAACATAAATATAAAATCAGATATGTTATTAAAAATAGGTGATGAAAGTAAATCTATTTCAAGTTATGATGTTAATACTGGTTTATGTGTTGTTAGTGAACCATTTACTAACATTCCTACTAAACAAGATAAATATTCTATCTATTCCGACTTTATTGAAACAACTCCAGAAAATGTTTTATACGTCAGAGAAGTTCCTACTGTAGCAATAACTAATTATGAGGAAACTTTAACAACTAAAGAGTATACTTTTACAGGTTCTTATAAACAATCAGATGATGTTCCTCTTGTTTATTTTTTATGGAACTTATATTCTGTAACAGATAATGGAGCATCTTTAATAAAAACATCTGGAAAAGTTTATAGTGCAAATATTCAATTTTATTATGATGGTTTTAAAACAGGAGAAACGTATAGAATAGAACTTACTTGTGAAACTGAATTTGGAGTTAAAGCAACAACCAGGGCATTGAATTTTAGTGTAAATTATACTGCATTATCTTATGATGACCAACCGGTAACAGTAAGTACGACAGACCAGGGTTTAAGAATTTCTTGGGCTACATTAACAAGTGATTCTCCTTACTCTTTATATACTCAGGGGGCAAAAGGATATATACAAACTAACAATAGTAGTTCCTCTATTATTTGGTTAGAAAGAGGACAAACAATATATCCAGGTCAAACAATTAAAGTCGGAGAAAATGAAGTTTCAGGAGTTATAGATTCTTATAATAGAAATGATGGTAAGGCAATTTTAAGAATACCATTAAGTTATGCTCCTGTAAATGGAGAGCCTTATTATATATTAGCAGAGCCAGATTATAATTTAACTGGTATTGAATTTTTAGAAGACACTCCATATGTAGGAGTTAATTCTGCAAAATTAGGAGATAATTATTTAGTTTATGAAAAAGATGGAGGTTTAGCTGTTTGGGATGATGAATTTACTGTCTCAATGCAATTTAGACCTGATGAAAATTTCTTTTATAGTGATAATGGAATATATAATGATATGATACAAATAGCGAGATATACTTCTGATACAGACGATGTTCACGATTTAATTATATATGCAAGAAATTATAATTTTGGATTTATGATGCCTACAACAGATAAAGATGGAGATTTAGTTGGAGGGCAAATATCTCAACCTAGTAATAATAGAAATATAGTTTATGTAAACGGCAATATAGATTTATCATCTGGATTAAAATATATCTGTTTTGTTAATTCTGGTTATGTAGAAAGAATAGAAAGTTATAATTCTGAAACTGGAGCCGTAACATTAAGCAAACCATTAACAGATTCAATGAATCCAGCAGTTAATGATTATTATTTCTTATATTCTGCTGTTGAAACTGCTTTTTATGATAATCCTAATAATATCTTTGTATTACAACCAAGCACAGTTAAAAATATATATGCTGATTATATATGGACTGATGATGATGTATGGAGAGATACAAATTATTGGGTGAAAGAGCTTCAGAAAATTGGTGGAAACTAAAATTAACAAATAATTCAATAGAAGTTAGAGAAGGGGGTGTATAATTATGAGTGCAACTATAGATAAAATTCAATTCAATAGTCACATAACTCTTGACTTTGCTCATTTTGAACAACTATATCAGGATAAAAATCAAGATATTTTTGTTGAAAAATATAAACCTATTGCTAGTAATTATACACGTTCTTTGGTTTGTTTTGAACCAGATGGAGATTATGATAGTAAAGGTATGACAAAAGAGGCTCTTGGCTATAGATTTGATATTTATAGGAACGAAATTGGAGACTCTAAATTAGTTCCTATTTATAAAACAAGTGTAGGTCAGTTATCAATTGTAGACTATAATGTTAGAAATCAAAAGGAATATCAATATTATGTATTTAAGGAAAACGATGAAACTTCATCAAAAGCTTCTTTATCTAATACGGTGCAAACTTGTTGGTGGGACTATGCAATAATTGGAATGACTTTAGAAGATGAGGATAGTAAAACATATAAAGTAGACCCATCTGATGTCTGGTTATTTCAATCTAATGTTTCAAGTGATAGCACGACACAAAATTTTTCTAAAACTACTTATCAAACATTAATGGCTTATCCAACTGTTTCAATGGGAAAATCTAATTATGCTACTGGTTCATTTTCAGGACTAATAGGAAGGGTTAGAAAGAAAGGTTATGATGAAGATGCTACTTTGTTAGAACAATGGAATGACTTTTGTGCCAATCCTCAATTAAAATTGTATAAAGATAGAAAGGGACATAAATATATAGTAGATATAACTAATAGTTCTTCTCAAATAGCAGATGAGACAAGAGAGCAGGCTACTACCGTAACTGTTGGTTGGACTCAAATTGGTAATGCAGATGATTATGTTATTATAGGTGATTAATTATGGCAAAGTCTATATATCAAATTCAGGCATTAGCAGATATTGCAAGAAAATATTTAACCACTGCTTATGGAGAATATCTAATTCTAACAAGTACATCTAATTATGATTTGGATGCTTTAGAGAAGGCTTTAGAGACAGGTAAGTATGAGGCGTCTTTTAGATTATTCCTTTTGCACCCAGATGAAACAATTAATTATGAAATTCCGCAAGAAGATATTATTTTAGGTTCTGGGAGCTATAATGAAAATTATCAAAATGGTCAAAGACGTAATTTAAATATTAATTTGGTTAATAAAGACGGTAAATATACCCCTAGTATTAATACTTTATGGGTACAACATAAGTTTAGATTTGATATTGGAATATCTTTTGGGGGAGAAACATTTTGGTTTCCAAGGGGAATTTTTATTATGGGTAATCCAAGTTCGACTCATCAAGATTCAGATAAACAAGTGACTTTAACTTTAGAAGATAAGTTTGCTTTATTAGAAGGTAAAATGGGAACATTGGAAACAACATATGAAATACCCGCTGGAACAAATATTAAAGATGCAATAGAAGGTATTTTAACTATAGATACAGGAGCTGGTTATCCATTAGACTTAAAACCTATTATATATGACCATAATTTTGATGGAATAGTTACTCCATATACATTAACAAAAGACCCTGGCTCTAACTTTGGTGAAATGATATTAGAACTTGCAGATATGTTAGGAGCAGAATGTTTTTATAATGATTTAGGGAATTTATGCTTTATTGATATAAACGAAACCATACAAGACTTAAATAAGCCAATTATATGGCACTATAGTGACCAAAAGAAAGAGTTTTTAGATTCTTCAACTAGTTATGATTTTAATAATATTGTAAATGAAGTTCATGTTGTCGGAGATAATATTAACGGAAAAATTTGCAGTGCTATTGCACGAAATGATGACCCTTCATCTCCAATTTGTATAAGAAGAATTGGTAGACATATAGATTACATAAATGATTCTTCTATATATAGTGATAAATTAGCTCAAGATAGAGCTGATTACGAATTAAGATGCAAAAGTATTTTAAACACAAGCGTTTCTATTTCCGCAACATTTAATCCTTTAATATTTGTAAATAATATAATTACAATAGAAGATGAATTTTATAATTTCAAAAGAGAGAAATTTGTAATACAATCAATTAGTTATAATATAGGTGTTGACAATAAAATGTCTATTACAATATCTAATTTAACTAATGCTAATGCTGTTGATAATGAAGAAAACAGATATTTATCTGATAATGCACATAATTTTATTACAACTGCATATGGAGAATTTATGTTGGTAGGAAGGAGGTAAAATATGATTGGTAATAAGTATAAGACTAAAGATGAAAATAATAATAGTAATGTTTTATCTATTAAAAATATAATACAAGAAATAGCAAAATCAGAAATACAAAAATATGGATTACCAACATATAAAGCGGCTATTGTTCAAAAGATAAATGAAGATGGAACAGTAGATGTTTATTTACCTCCAAACCAAGAAAATTTAGTTACTGGCATTTTAAATAAGTGTGGTGAATTATTATTTGTTGGCGATAGTGTAGAATTAGCAACAAAAAATGGAAGCTTAACAAATTGCTGGGTTGCGATTAAACACGGAACTATCGTGCAAGGTCAAGCAGAAGAAGTAGAAAATCTTAGTGGAGAAGTTGTAATGAAAGTTAAAAATGGAAGGCTTTCAGTTACAGAATTACAAAGAGACCCTTCTCTTGGAAGTGCATTTACCATTATCGCCGAAGACATAAATCTTGATGGTATGAACATTGTATTAAATGGTTCTAGGGGAATAACAATTACTTCTCCTTATTTCAATGTTACAAGTGAAGGATATATAACTGCCACTGGAGGTAAAATTGGTGGCTGGGAGATGGGAGCTACTAGATTGTCTAGTGGTTCTGGTTCTACATATGTAGCATTAGATAGTGGAACATCTGGAATAAATTATCCTATCTGGGCTGGAAATGAAAATCCTGCAAATGCTCCTTTTAGTGTAACTAGAGGAGGAACTATTAAGGCGACAAATGGAACTATAGGTAGTTTTACTTTAAATACAAATAGACTATATAGCGGTTCTGGTAATACAACTGCAGGTATTGGAGTTTATGGTAGTGACCACGCTTTTTGGGCAGGTTCTGAGACTTCATCAAATGCACCATTTAGAGTTGGTCATGGAGGAGGATTAACGGCAACAAATGCAACCATAACCGGTTCTGTAACAGCAACATCTGGTAAAATAGCTGATTATACTATTAGTGGTGCTCAATTAATAGGTAATAATGTCGGACTTTCTGGAACAAGTGGTCAAGGTTGGGCATTTTGGGCTGGCTCTAATGATGCCGGTAGTGCACCTTTTAGAGTTGGTCACGATGGAAGTTTTTATGCAAGCTCGGGAAGTATATCCGGAAGTATTATTGGTTCTGGTATTAGTGCGAATAATATTACTGGTGGAACGATGTCTGCAAATAGAATTAGTGGTGGTACTTTAACTATTGCTACTTCTCACGGTGGTTCATTTTCTGTTGGGACAAATGGCAGAAAGAATGCTTATGCTTCAGGAATAACGGTCGGAGGAGATGGTATTGATTGTTCTGCTGCAGGTATTAGAGCTTATAGATTTATTACCGAGCAAGGAGGAGCCCAATATTCCGGGCAGGATGTATCTATTCAAATTTATGATGGTCACGGGAAAGTTTGGTATTTAAGTTTCCGAGGAGGAATATTATATGCTTCAGAATACAAATAACATATTAATCATTATAAAAGAGATGCAAGATAAAATAGATAAACAAGAACAAGAAATAAAAGAATTAAAAGAAATAATTAAAAATATAATTGTTTAGGGAGGTTTTAGTATGGAATTAACTCAAATTATAACTTTAGTAACATTTGTTGTTACTTTAATTTTAGGTTTTGTATCAAAGAAATCTAAATTTATTTCAAATAATTTAATACCTATTCAAAACGTTTTAGTAGGTGTAATTATTGCTATTATTGAATGGATTTTAACAAAAGATTTTAATGCTGCTATAGCATTAAGCGGTGTTATGGCTGGTGGTACTTATGATATAGTTCATAACATTAAAAAAATGAAAGTTAAAAGTACGGAAGGAGAATAGTTATGATAGATGAAATTAATGAAACTATTTTAGTTGAACAAGAAGGAGACGATACTCCTGAAAGAGACGAAAATTTTGGTCTTTATAATGAAGAAGGGGAAATTGTGAAAGAAGAAATTATTGAAGAATAAGGAGGAATATAAAATGGGAAAAATATTTGGAATTGATATAAGTTCTTGGCAAAAAGGATATCCTTATACTGGAGCAACCGCAGAAGGTGTTAAATTTGCTATCTTAAGAGCAGGATTTAGTCAAACAAAAGATAACCAATTTGAAACTCATTATGCAAATGCAAAAGCTCAAGGATGGGGAGTTGGAGCATATTGGTATATGTATGCAACTTCTGTAGCTGGGGCTCAAGCAGAAGCAAGAGCATTTTTAAAAGCTATTGCTGGTAAACAATTTGAATATCCTATTTATCTTGATATAGAAGATTCTAGTATTTCAAATAATACATCTAAATCAACTAGAGATGCTATGGTAAGAGCTTTTGGAGAAATTATTGAATCAGCAGGATATTATTTTGGTGTTTATAGCAATAAATATTGGTATAATAGTTTAATAAGTGGTTCAGAATTAAATAAAAAATATGATTGGTGGATTGCACAATGGTCAACTGGGGCTCCAACAGGAGTTAATTATGGATTATGGCAATTTGGTGGAGAAACTAATTATCAAAGAAGTAATAAAGTGGCTGGCGTAACAACAGACCAAAACTGGGCTGTAAAAGATTATCCATCTATTATGAAACAATTAGGATTAAACGGTTTCTCTAAATCAGGAGGAACTACTCCTGCACCAGCTCCTGCACCATCAACAAAATCAATTGATGAAGTTGCTAGAGAAGTAATTCAAGGTCAATGGGGTAATGGTGATGACCGTAAAAATAGATTAACTGCTGCTGGATATGATTATAATGCAGTACAAAATAGAGTTAATGAAATTTTAGGAACCGGTTCAGCTCCTGCTAAAAAGTCTAATGATGAAATAGCTAATGAAGTTATAGCTGGGAAATGGGGAAATGGTAACGAAAGAAAAGCTCGTTTAACTTCAGCTGGATATGATTATAACGCTATTCAAAGTTTAGTTAATCAAAAACTTAATGGTAGTTCAAGTTCTAATGTTATAAAATATACTGTAAAATCTGGAGATACATTATCTGGAATTGCAGCAAAATATGGAACTACATACCAAAAAATAGCTGCCGATAATGGAATTTCTAATCCTAATAAAATTTATCCAGGACAAGTTTTAATAATAAAAAAGTAATTTTTATAAAGAGATGGCTAAATAAGGTCATCTCTTTAATTATGAAAATAAGGAGGGCAATATATGGCTATTTTAAGAAAGAAAAAAGATAAAACTAAAAAAATAGAAAAAGTAGAGATTAAAGAGAATGAAGAAATTAAAGAAGAAAAGAAAATGTTGGTTGATGATAGCACAACAAATGGAGAAAAAACAAAAGTCGAAGAAATTAAGACAACAGGGGAAGAAGAAACTAAACCTAGAAAAGTATCTTTAAGAAAAGGTTCAAAGGTTGTTGTAAATGGTAGATGTTTTGGTTCATCATTATTACAATGTCCTTTAAAAGCTGTAAGAAATTATGAAACAAAGATACTTGATATAGATAAGGATAATGGTTCAATTTTAATTGATGAAGGTTGGATTAGTATAAAAGATTTAATAAAATAAAAAGGGATTTTGGTTTTAATATAGATTAAGAAAAGGAGGGAAAACATGGCTAAGCAAATAATTAATAATCTTGAATCTGCAGCAACTGTTAGAAGCAAGATTAATGGTAACTTTACCGAATTATATGACCAAAAAGCTGATAAAAATCACGCATATACAGATTCAAGTTATGGTGCCGCATCAAATGAATTATTTGGTCACGTAAAAATAAAAATTGCTAATGGCTTAAATGTTAGCGATGGTGTAGTAAGTTTGGCTCTTGCAACGACTACTAGTGCTGGTGCGGTGCAATTAGCTGATTCTCTTACTTCAAATGACCCAACAAAAGCATTAAGTGCTGCACAAGGGAAAATTTTAAATGATAATTTAACATCGTTAGATGATAATACTCCTCCAAAAAATCATGCAGTTAATACAGATGATTATGGACTTGCAACTAATTCTTTATATGGGCATTTAAGAGTAACATCAGGGAATGGTTTAATTTTAAATAATGGTACATTATTATTAAATACTGCTACTACAAGCACTGCTGGAGCGGTGCAATTGGAGGATTCTTTAGAATCTCAATCTTCTACTAAAGCTTTAACTGCAAATATGGGATATTACTTAAATGAACATAAGGCTGAAGCTTTTAGTGGAACAACAGTGCCAAGTAATAATCTTGGTAGTGATGGAGATATATACTTTTTATTAGAAAATTAAGGGGAGGTGTAAAATATGGCAGTAATATCAGAATATCCATTACATAACACAGGTCAAGAAGTTCAAACAGCAATTGACGATGCGTTAGATAAATTACCTTATCAAATAGGTTTAAAAGCAAATACGGCTGATGTTTTAACTAAAACAAATACTGACGCTTACACCCCAACATCAGATTATCATCCAGCAACAAAAATTTATTGTGATACAGTAAGACCAACTGTTACAATTGGGCAAACAATAACAGGTAAAGAAGGAACAGATGCTTTAGTAACAAATACTGGTACAGAAAGAGATGCTATACTTAATTTCACAATTCCGAAAGGAGATACTGGTGACGCAGCGGGATTTGCTACACCAACTGCTGTTGCAAATACTTTGGCACCAGGTTCAGAGGCTACTGCTTCAGTAACAGCAAGCGGAGCAGCCACTAATAAATTATTTGAATTTACTTTTGGTATACCTCAAGGTATTCAAGGTATTCAAGGTATTCAAGGATTTTATGTAGATAGAATAGCAAAAACGGCAGGAACTGGTGCTGCTGGTACAACAGATACTTATACTATGTATCTCAACGATGGAGAAAATACTATAGCAGGTACATTTGATGTTTATAATGGTGCTGATGGACAGGGTGCGGGTACAGTAACGAGTGTAGGAATTACCAATTCAGATAATTCTCTTATTGTTTCTGGGTCTCCTATAACATCTAATGGAGATATTTCAATAGAACATACAAATTCAATTACTGCACAAAGTACATTAGCTGTTCGTGCATTATCTTTTGATGCAAGTGGGCATATAACTGGATATAGCACAGTTGAAGAAACAGGTTTGATGTTTAAAAATGTATATGATACCGATGATAATGGAATAGTTGATGGAGCAGAATCTTTACATGATGAAGATAGCCAGATATGGTTTGAATTATCATAATAGAAGGTGAAATTAATGGCAAGTACGTCTGGAACTTTATGGAATGAATCGGTAATAGTACCTAATAGATGGTCTGGAGGACAGTTAGTAACTCCAGAAGTTAAATCTACTGCAACTTATCAATGTGAAAGAAACGGTAGTCAATTAAAAATAAAAATAGATACATCAAATCATTGTACTAGTAGGGGTGCATACTGGGACTGGAGATGGGCTTTTTCAGTTTCAGTAAATGGAGTTGATATAGCTTCGAATATTCAAATAAAGCCTAGAACTTATTTAAATACAATTGGTACTAAAGTATATAGAGCTTCTACAGGATGGGCTACCATCAATATAGGTTCAGCTAATTCTGTGGTCGTGGCAGTTAGATATTATGACACTCAAGCTTATAATAATTCTATAGAGAGACGTTCTATGGGAGGAGGCTCTCTTAATTTAACAAACATACCTCAATTACCAAGTGTATCAATAAGTCAAAATAGTAAAACTCATAATTCAATTAGAGTAAACTATTCTACAGGGGGTTCTTATGATTATGTAAGAATCTTTTTAAACAATAATAAATACGGAGATTTTACAGGAAGTCCTGTAACAATTTCAAATTTAAGTCCTAATACAACATATACAATATTTGCAAAAGCACATGGTAATGGGGGTTTTGGTAGTCAGAGCAATACACTTACTATAAAAACATATTTAACGCCTTCAACTGTAAGTTCTAATAAAATAGATAATTTAGAACCTTTTAGTTGTTCTGCGTATATAACTTCTAGCAATGCAAATAATACAAGTAAATATGAATTTGCTCTATGTGATATAAATAAAAACGTTGTTCAAGGGGCATATCAAACAAATAATTCTTATTATAATTTTACTGGAATGCAAGAAGAAACTTCATACTACATAAGATATAGAGTTCAATCAAAAGATTCTGGTTTTTGGTCTAATTATGTTTATAGTCCATTATTTAAGACTCCAGCCGACCAGGTTAGAGCTTGGAATAAAATAAATGGTTCTTGGAATAAAGGAAAGGTTTTTTTGAAAAAAGATGGACAATGGGTCAAGGCAAAGAAGGCTTATGTGAAAAAAAATGGAGAATGGATTTTATCAATTAATAAATATGATTAGAAAGGGGGAAAATGAATGAATAGCGAAAGGTATAGAAAAGACTTTTCTATATTTAAAGGAACAAATAAAAACATTGAAATTTTATTTGCTTTTAAAAAATATTGCCCTTATGAATTATCAGAGGGAGATAAATTAATTTTAACAGTTCTTGATTATAGAAATAATGATGGAATAGTGATTCAAAAAGAAGTTATTGGTGATAATATTTTTTCATTTATTCCCTCTGATACTGAAGAACTAGACGTAGGGTTTTATAGATATAATGTTAAATTTATACCAGAAGATACTGAAGATATTTATGAAGTTATTGCACCTAGCACATTTCATATAGAGGCAGGTGAATAATAATGGATGAAAGAACAATGTGGGAAGATTTAGGAAAAATAAATCCGAGTATAGAATCTGAAGTTATTGAAGCAGGGAATATCAGTGATGTTGAAATAAGATGTCCAAGACCAAATGTTTCAGATAATTATAATAAATTAACTAATAAACCAAAAATTAATGGTGTTACTTTAGAAGGGAATAAGACAGCAGAAGATTTAGGAATAGATGTTGCAGATTTAAATTATGTGCATAATCAAACTGAAGCTTCTGATGAATGGATTATAGTTCATAATTTAAATAAATATCCTGCTGTTTCAATAATAGATAGTGCCGGAGATGAAGTTGAAGGGAATGTCCATTATGATTCTTTAAATCAAGTGACAATAACTTTTATAGGTTCTTTTAAAGGAACTGCAACATTAAATTAAAATGAAAGGGGTAATGTAATATGGCAAAAAGTTTTTTAGTTGATATTAACTTAAATAAAAATGAATTACAAAATGCTATCGTTCAAAATTTAGCATCCAACCCAAGTAATCCTAAGCCAGGTCAAGTATATTTTAATACTACAACAAATAGATTTAGAGTATATACTGGAACTGAATGGGATGAAATGGGAACAGGTGGTGGAACAGTAACTAGCGTTGATGCTGCTAATACAGATGGGTCATTAACTATTTCTGGTAATCCAATTACTTCATCTGGAACAATAACTGTTGACCACACAAATACAATTAGTGCCGTTGCAACTTCTGGAATATATCCAATAAAAGTTGATGCAAACGGACATATTACGGAGACTGGAACTGCTTTAGGAAATGTTTCAACTACTGCAGCAGGTTTACTTCCAGAATTTAGTTCTACAAACCAATCATCTACAGCTGTAGCAACAAATGATTATGTTTGGGATGCAACTACAAATAAATATTCAAAATTACCAGCAAACGCATTTAAAGATACTACTTATACAGATGGAACTGCTGGTTATACTTTAAAAGCAAAACAAGATAGTGAAGGAAATCAAATTAATACAACCTATGCACCATTGGCAAATCCAGCATTTACTGGAACTCCAACTGCACCAAAAGCAACTGCTGGTGATAGTAGTGACCAAATTGCAACTACATCATTTGTTAGTGAAGCTTTAGGGGCTGTATCTGGTGCAATGCACTTTAAAGGTACTATCGGTACTGCTGGTACTGCTGGTACTGCTTTACCAACTAGCGGAGTAACTATTGGTGATACATATAAGGTTGTAACCAAAGGAACTTATGCTGGTCAAGCTGCTGGTATAGGAGATTTATTTATAGCAACTGCCACTACTCCAACTTGGGCTTATGTACCATCTGGAGATGATGCTGCTGTAACAAGTATTACTGCTGGTACTGGTTTAACTGGTGGAACAATAACTACTACTGGTACTATTGCTTTAGAAACAAGTGGAGTTTCTGCTGGAACATATCAAGGTATTACAGTTGATACATATGGTAGAGTAACATCTGCTCAAGATATGGGATATACTAAAAATACTGGTACTGTAACAAGTGTTGGTATAACTGCTGGTAGTGGTATTTCTGTGTCAGGAAGTCCAATCACTACAAATGGTTCTATTACAGTAGGACATACTAACAGTGTATCTGCTCAAACTACACAAGCAGTATATCCAATTAAAATTGATGGCAATGGACATATTAGTTCTTATGGCAGTGCTGTAACCATTTTAAAAAAATATACAACTACTTTAACAGGAGATGCAAGTAAAACAAACTTTACCGTAACTCATAGTTTAGGTAGTAGAGATGTAATAGTTCAAGTATATGATAGTAAAAGTTATGAAGAAGTAATTGTTGATATAACAAGAACTAGCACTTCTGCTGTAACTATTGGATTCGCTAGTGCACCTGCAACAGGAGCTACTTATAAAGTTGTAGTAATCGGCTAATTAAGGAGGTGGCTAAATGCAACTATTAAGTACATTAAATAGTCTTGATAATGTTGCTGATGGTTCTACAAGAAAGCTTCTTAAAACCGCCACTTCGAGCGGTTCTGGGAATGCAGTAACCGCAGTTAACATTTCAGGCGACACTTTAACTTATACAAAAGGGGAATCATTCACTAAAGCATCAATTTTACCAAATGATGCGGGAGAAATTAAAACTAAATATAGAATAGCTCAAAAAGGGTACACTGGGGGTAATACAACTTATTGGTACTATCCTATTTGTACTCTTCCTGCTGATAATTCTAGTAATTATGCAAGTGTTATTATTTCTGGAAGAATTGGAGGATGGGTTAATGATAATATGTCTTATATTTCTGCTTTATGTTGGAATAGGAGTGGAGACGGAATTTCCATTTTAGATATTTCTGGTGGAGCAACTTTAATGAGTAATATATGGAGTAGATGTGATATTGTTTTATATAGAGATACTACATCTAAAAAAACATCAATTTATTTAAAATGTAATGGTTATTTTACTTTTGATTTAGATTTTGAATTTTTTCAATCTGATATAGCTATTACATATAATGGAAGTCATATAACAACTACTCCAACTGGGACATTAGGTGCACAAGCAAGCACAACTAATAAAAGAATGGAAATTATTAATTCTAAAGCATATGTGGCAGGAATTCAATTACTTAAAACATCTGATGTTTCTGTTTCGCAAACGCTAACAGACGGAACAGAAGTAGGAGAAATAACAGTAAATGGGTCAACAACAAAGTTATATGCACCATCCACAGGTAGTGTAAATACAACTTTATCTAGCCCACAACAAACATATTACTTAACAGGAGTTCAAATGACCGCTTCTGGACAAGGTAATTTATATAATAGTTATTTATCTAGTACATATACTGGAATAAAATATGTAACTTCTACTTCTCAAGAAGGTGGAAGTTTATATGTTGATGATAGAGAAGTAGTTACGGGATTATATTATGAAATCTCGTAAAAAAATAAAAGAAAGGAGAGATAAATAAATGGCTACAGTTAAGTTTTATAATGATAAAGATAAAATAAATCAAGTTTATCCAGAAATAGACCCAGATGGTAATTATCCTGGTGTCTCAGTTGGTCTTGCTAATAACTTGACTTCACCAGATGGTGTTGATGATGCGGATACTTGGAATTATCGTTCTACTGGTGGAAGTCAAGACATCTCTGATGGATATGCTAGTTTAAAAAGACTTGTTGGTACAACTGAATCTTCAACAATAGAAGAAAGTTTAGTTTATAATCTACTTACAACTGGTGTAACTTCTATAACTGTAAATACGAACAAATTTAAAACAAAAATAAGTACATCTGGAACATATAATTTTATATATACTCCAACAATTACTTATTCATCTGCTTTAGTTTATTCATTAAACAAAAGCACTTTTGCCAATTATGTAAGTCAAAAAACTGGCACATATACATTTACTTATACTGCTGTTGTTTCACCAGTAGATACATCAAGTGTTATTAGTACATTCACACAATCAACATTCGTTAGCAAGGTAAATGAGACACCTGATACTTATACGTTTACATATAACGGCTCAAATTGGCAATTAGATGGAACAAACGTAACAATGAGCCAATATGGTATTGTAACAAACGGTAGTGAAGTAAATGGAACAACAATTACAGTATATTATACAAGTAATTCTTGGTATTATGGCAATGCTTCAATTTCAATGAGTAATTATGGAATTTCAACAACTGGTTCTGAATCTGTTGGAGATACAATTACAATTAATTATGCGTCTAATGGTTGGGAATTAAATAATAGTGTTGTGACGCTTGCTGATTATGGAATAACAATAACAGGAGGAAATGCTGCTGTTGACGATAATATTCAAATTGTATTTGTTGCTGAACAAATTGGTGTGATTCAAGTTGCAAATCCAACTGGATTATTCAGTATTGGATTAAATCAGTTTAATAAAGATGGTTCTCAAATTTTCAGAAATTATACAATTAGTTCATCTGGCGTAATAAGTGCAGCAACAGGATATTATGTAATTTATTTTAAATGTTTAGGAGGAAATACTTATACTATATATAATAGTACAGAATCTTCAACTGTAAGAGTTGGATGGAGTTCAGGCGTTCCTACTATATCATCTAGTGTAACGTTATTGAGTACATCATCAACTGCAACAAGTGGACAAAGTTTATATAATACAAATCATGTATCTTATTACACTCCATCATCAAATGGATATTTAGTAGTTGCAACAAGTGACATTAATAATTTATGTTGTCATTTAACTTGGTCTGGTTATAGTGATGAAGTTTATGAAACATATTTTGATTATACATTGCCAATACCATATAGAGATGACAATGGAGATGTAATAACAGATTATGGACTTTGTTATTTAGATGAAACTTATTATGACGAAATTAATTTTGAGGATTTTAAATGGTATAAAAGAACAACAAGAATTTCTTATAGTACCGAAAATTTAGCGACTGTTCAAGCATTAGGAGTACCATATTTATATGATGCAAATTGGATTTATTATGGTATAGACACTATTACTTATAATATTTCAGAAATATCTTATGCTTATAGAGTATCTGATTTTGGTACAGAGCAATTTATTGGAACAACTTTAAATTTAAAGGCAAATGTGTTCTATCAACAAAACTTAAAAGATAAATTAAGACGTTCTGTTGAGGTTGTCGATAACAAAGTTGAAAGTGTAAGTATAAATTCAACACATACTGAATATTTAAGTGCTAAAGGTTCATATGACCTTGACCACGCATTAAGACATATACTTGGTCTTGATGTAGATACATTCTCAACAAGTAGCACTTACGCTGTTGGTGATTATGTTGTATACGATGGTAAATTGTGGAAATGTACCACTGCCGTAACAAGTGCAGGAGCTTGGACTGGTAATGGATTATCTGTTAGAAGTAATAATAATGGAATATTGCTTGATATGGACACAACTAAATTTTTAAAATTCTTAGATTCAGATAAACCTGGAAGTCCTTGTGGAATTCCTGAACTTTATGCAAATGATGGCGGTACATACCAAATTCATTTAACATATGCAACAACATCAAATGATTATCACTTCGCTAATGCTGCTGATTTAGAAGAACAAACTGGTCTTGTAGTAAGCGATGCAACTGGTGGAGTATCATTTAGCTATAATAGTTCTTCTGCAAATTGGGAAGAATCATATTTATTTAAAGCAAATTAATGAATGAAAGGAGAATAATTTTATGTTAAAAATAATTAAATCATTCTTCTCCCCTGTAGGGGGGGGGGCGAACAAGCTTCGCTTTACAGAATGGAAATATACAAAGGAAGGAGGATTTGCGTCAAGGTAGAAACCTTGTTAGCAATTCCGACTTCAACAAGAACGGAGGTGAATTGTATCTAAATCAAGATGCAATCACTTCTGAAAATATCGTAGGGGGGGGGGCAGCTATCGTTTAATTTTAACGAAAGTTGCACACCACGCTATTCCGGTGTGGGATTTATCTCACGCTATGCAGAAGGAGGTGACTGGCATTTAAGTTCAGTCATCTCAAGTAATAATGTTAATATCCCTGAACTTATGTTCGGGGGGGGGCGAAATCTATTTGGATTCGTCTTCAAGAAAGGGGGCAAGCCGTTTAATAGACTTGCTCCTACAACACGAAATGGCTTCTTTATGGAAGGAGGTGCAGGCTGTCTAGTCTGTGCTCCTTTTCATTATGAAGGAGGTGTGTGTTAATGGAAATTAATGGGGATTTACTTATTAGTGATACATCGAAAACTCTAAGTGATGTTGCTCAAATTAAAGGTATTACTCGAACAATTTTATATGAAGGTAATCAGACTCCAAATTCTGATGGTTCAGCAGCAACTGTGACTTTAAATGATAGTATAAAAAACTATGATTTAATTTTATGTTTATTAGGTGCAAAGGGTGCGAGTGCTGCTGCTCCATCACAAGAAGACCCTTCATTTACTTTGTTTAATCCTACTTTTGCAAGAGGTATGAATGTCAGGATTTGGAGTAATATTCCAGATGGTTATAATGCTGTATATGGAACTTATTGCAGTACAAATGACCCAAAACATATGGTAATTAGATGTTTTCAAGCAACTAATTGGACTAAAGATGGAATAGCATTAAAACAAGTTATTGGATTTAAATTTGACGCATAAACACACACAGGCTAACAGCCAATTATATGCAAATAAACGTAGACTTAATTTACCCTATTGGGTCAATTTATATGACTACCTCAATGGTCTCACCTGCTGTCCTATTTGGCGGTACGTGGGAACGTATTAAAGACAGATTTATACTAGGTGCTGGTGATACTTATTCTAATGGTACCACTGGTGGTTCTACCGCTCATAGGCACGATTTTAGAATTGGTTATCTTCACGCTTGGGGAGATATGGGTTCTGATGACAATAATGGTCAAGGGGCTTATTCTTATTCCCAAAGTAAATATGCCAAAGCAAGAGGAACAGCGGGAACAATGACTGTAAATGCAAATGGAGGGCACACCGATTCAGTAAAAAGTATAAGTATGACTTTAAGATATTCGGAAGGAGATACTCAAACAGCAAGTTCAATGCCTCCTTACTACACTGCTTATATATGGCGTAGGACGGCTTAATAAGCCATCCCAGATGACCGCAGGTCGTCTTAGAACTGCATAGGTCGTTAGACCGGGATGCGACTTGTCGTGTCCTAAACATTTCGTGATGAGCAAGCCAATTGGCGAATATATGAGAATAAATGAAAATTTAATGATTGGTGATACTTCTATGAGTTTAGGAGATATTTCACAAGATATTACGAACACTAAAACAGAATTCGATAATTTAATAAAGATTTCTGAATATGGAATCATAGATTCAAGTCTATTTACAAAACCATCTACTGGCAGTGCTCAATATACTTTAAATTTTAAAAAGAAATATACTAATGAACCGAGTGTATTTGCAATATTAAATACACGTTCAGGAATGGGATATTGGGGACATATTTCTGTAAGAATTAGAAATTGCACTAACACAAGCTGTATTTTAGGATGTTCTATTAATGACATTACAACAGGTGGAAAGACTTGGATTGCTTATGTAGTAATATCTAATGATTAAACATTATTACAAATGAACTGAAATGCCGATAATATAGCAATGAAAATAAACGATGATTTGATAATTGGTGACACAAATAAGTCATTAAATGATATCGCAACATATAAAGAATATTGCACTCAATCAGAATCCAAGACTAATATGCTATATTCGGATGGGAAACCTATATATAGAATCATTCTGTCAAAAAAAGCTACTAATGAATGTTTTATTCCATTCCCTAACGATTTAGATACACTAATAAGTTTTGATACTTATGGAATCGAATCTGACGGAAGTATGATTCCTTTTCCTAAGGTAGAAATATCTTATACGGCAGGTAATACTTATGGCTCAGTTAAAGCTATAGGTAAAAATTCGCCTTGGGAACCAAACACATTTTATATGGTAGGAACAAATAATTATGACACTATGAGAGTAATAGCTTTATATACAAAAACGACTGATAAATAGCGTGGTCGGATTTTAGTCAGGGATGCGAGTTTTACTCGTGTCCTCGCAACTTTTAATAGCGAAATTTATGATAATAAACACAGATTTAATCTACCCTATCGGTAGTATATATTTAAGCGTCAACGCAACCAATCCGTCAAAGTATTTTGGCGGAACTTGGCAACAAATCACATCGGACGCATATTTAAAGATAGTAAGTTCAAATGCTGGTTCTTTAGGTGGAACCAGTGCAGACCATAAAATACCTATTGAAAGTATGCCGGCACATAGACATACTTTTATGGCTTTCAATAAAAATATAACAACCACAGACCAAACTGCTGGTGCAGGTATTATTAGTACACAAAATCCGTATCTTGATTACACAAGTAATCAAGGTGGCGGACAGGCTTACTATCCTTATTATTATGGCGTTTATGTTTGGAAGCGTGTCGCTTAACCCCTACTTATGGATGCAACCGCAAGGTTGTGTCCTATGATATTTAGAAGATTTAGATACGAATCTTATGATTATAAATACTGATTTTTTACTTAATCAAATTTATCCAGTAGGCTCACTTTATATTACAACAAATGAAATAAATCCATCTAATTTTTTAGGTGGTACTTGGGAAAAAATAACGAGTGATGCCTACCTAAAAATAGTAAGTAGTAACGCCGGGACTCTCGGTGGAACGTCGTCAGACCATAAAATACCGGTATCTAGTATACCAAGTCATAATCATCATATTTCAAGTATGAGAAACTGTGGTGTTTCATCTGGAGGTTTTTATGGTGTTGCTTGTAATAGTTCTGCAGGGGCTGTTGTAATGGGAACAGACAATACTGGTGGTGGACAAGCATACTACCCTTACTATTATGGAATATATGTATTTAGAAGAACAGCTTAATCGGAATTGCGAAACGCAATAAAACTTATGAAAAATATTTTATTAAATAAAATCCTTCACACGGGGGGGGGGCAGAAATGTCTGCTCTTCACAAGAAAGGAGGGTTGGCTATTATTTAGTAACGTCAACTCTTCAAAGAATGGAGGTGGCAGATATCTAATATCTGCTATCTCTTGTGGAGGTGTAATCTTATGCAAATAAATGTAGACTTAATATATCCAATTGGTAGTTTATATATTACTACTGATACAAGTTTTAATCCAAACATTAAATTTGGTGGAACTTGGACTAGATTAGAAGGAGATGTTTATTTAAAAAATGTACCTTCTTCTAGTAACCAACCTATTGGTAATTATGGTGGAACATCTTCCAATCATAAAATACCAGAAAAATCAATGCCTAATCATGCTCACGATGTAAAAGCTTCTGGGTATGGTGCAGGTGTTACTTTAGGTGACTCAACTTGGGGTTGGGGTAGTGGTGTCGTTCCAAAAGATAGTAATAGTGCAGGTTCCCATATTTATGCGGTAGGGAAAGACAATATATGGGGGACAACGCCATACTATCCATATTACTATGGAGTTATTTGTTGGCACAGAACAGCATAAGATTATTAAGATATTAGTTTGTCAAATAATATGAAGATGAATTTAGATTTTATATATCCAATAGGTAGTATTTATATGAGTGTAAATTCTATTAGTCCTCAAACTCTATTTGGAGGAACTTGGACTCAAATAAAAGATAGATTTTTACTTGCTTGTGGAGATACATATACTAATGGAACAACTGGAGGAGAAGCTACTCATAAGCTTACTGTTAATGAAATGCCTAGTCACAGTCATACAATAGGATTTGACCAAATGTGGGAATTTGGAGGAACAAAAAGTATAGCAACGACTAAAGGGGGGTCCTTATGGAGGGGCTGGTTATATAAACAATACAGGAGGAAGCCAGGCACATAATAATATGCCTCCATACTTAGCTGTTTATATGTGGAAAAGAACGAGTTGACACTAAAATAATAGTGTTATATTATGAAAATAAATGGAGATTTATTTATTTCAGAAACTGATAAACAATTAAAAGATGTTATTACAACAGCATACGGTACTGAAGGAATTCCTTACAAAATAGGAACTTGGAGAGGTAAACCTATATATAGAATAATCTTAAATTTAGGTCATTTACCTGATGGTACTCAACAAAAAACAAAAACTTTTACTTATGAATTGCCAAACTTCTATGAATTTTTAAATGCTAATTGGTTTGCTTATGATTCATCAATCAGGTTATCGTTACCCTATGTTTATCCTGATACAAATTTTATAGATTATTGGATTACTCTTGATACTATAACAAATAATTCGATAACAGTAGTTTGTGGAACCAATAGAAGTGATTACCGCTTATGGGGAATTCTTGATTATGTTGCTACTGAAGAAATAACATCTTAATAATATTTGAACATAAAGCACAATTGCGAATTTATGATAATGAATTTAGACTTTATTTTTACTTACAATGATTAGATAATTAATAAACAGAGTCAAAGTAAAATGAAAGGGGAATAACTTAATTAAAATTTTTTGTTATTTCCTTTTTTTTACCGCTTGACATTATCTTCTTTTTATGCTATAATGCAATTACAATAGAAGGGAGATAATGTGAGGAGGTAATAGAAGATGCGTAATGATTTTCTAAATAATGATATTAAAGATATCATTATTGAAAGAGATGGCTTTAAACAACAGGTTGAAGATTTAACTAAGATATTAACAAAAATCCATTTTTATTTAATGGGAAGATTTAATGAAACTCAAGATACAAAATATTTAGACGACCTAATTAAACTCCAAGAAATGTGTGGTGATTATTATGGATGATAGTCAATATATTATACAGATAATTAAATCTGACAGAAAGTACCCTTATGGGCAATGTATAACACCTAAAGAAATTATTCATAAAGATAGTATTGCATCAGAGGATATTACCATTGTAAATAACGAACTTAGTAAACTCGATGATATTGATTTATATTTAGTAGATTTAAAAGTTAAATTTGCACAAATAAATCCCGAGGAATATTATTTAAGTTACTCTGGAGGAAAGGATAGCCACTTACTTTATTGGTTTATTAAAAATTATCTAAAATGCAATGATATAAAAATTATAGGGATAAATACTTATATGGAAAATCCTCAAATCCTAAAAAGAATTATTAAAAATAGTGATAAGGTCTTACTACCTACTCTTAAACCATTTGAGATAAAAGAAAAATACGGAATCCCTTGTTTTAGTAAAGAACAAGATTTTTATATATATTATTACCAGAATGCACTTAGAAAAGGTAAAAAGCCAGGTAAAACTATACAACAGAAAATTGATGGGACTTACGATAAAGGATTTAGTGGTATTTCTAAAAAGGCAAGAGAATATGTAAAAAGTGGTAATGCTCATAATATAACTCACTTATGTTGTTATTATTTAAAGAAAAAACCGGCACACGACTTTGAAAAAGAAACTGGTTTAAAGCCTATATTGGGGATTAGAAGCGAAGAATCCGCTTTAAGGAAAAGACAGTATACAACTTGTTTTTCTAAAAATGGTAAATTCACACCAATACATAATTTAACAGATGATATTTTGGAAGGAATTATATCTAAATATAATATAGAAGTTCCAGAAATATATAATCATATAAAGAGGACTGGATGTGAAGGCTGTCCTTACGGTAGTTATTATCACGAAACAGAAAAAGAACTTGAATTAATGACTCCAGCCAAAAAGAAGTTTGTTTGTGAGTTATTTAAAGAAAGTTATGAAATCTTAGGAATTGAGGTGAAGGAAGAATGAGTCATAAAAATGTCAACTTTGATGTCAATGCAACAGAGAAGCCTGATAAGCACGTTTTAAGGACAATGTGGCGACTTTATCATCACGGGTATGCAAATCCCAATGCAACGTATAAAGACGCCAGAATGACCGCAGAATTAGTTGAGACAGCACGTGAGAAGGTTGCAAAAGCCTTAGGATGTTACCCAGATGAAATATTCTTTACAAGTGGGGCATCGGAATCAAATGGTTTGATTCAGGCAAACTTTGTTTTGACTATTGATGAAAGGTCGCATCACTCTTTTGAAAGAATGACTGGAATTAATCAATACGGTAAAGTCAAAGCAATACCTTTAGTTGTTAGCGAAACTGGCGAATGGCTTATTAATGAAGTAAGGGCTAATCCAGAGCAAGAATACTTCCTTGATATGACACAAGGAATTGGTAAAATGAAAATAAATTTACACGATATGCCAAATGTAATTTATGCTAGTGCTTCAGGACATAAATTTGGTGGAATTTTAGGCTGTGGAATACTCTATATAAGACACGATAAACAGTCTAAAATAAGACCATTAATTGTTGGAAGTCAAGAAAAAGGTATTAGAGGAGGAACTCAAAATGTTCCGGCAATAGTTTGTTTTGGAGAGGCAATAGAAAAAGCAACTAAAGATATTGGTAAAAATCAAGATAAAATTAGAAAAGTTACAAATTACATATATACTAAAATAAAAACAGGAGATGCTATTCCGGTGGATGACACACCGCTATTTATATATGAAAGCATACCTGTAAATGTGCGTATGGCTGAACCATATACAAATGTTATTAATATTACGTTCAATCATCTTACTGCAACGGCTGCAGTACAGATTTTTGATAAATTAGGTTTCAATATTAGTGCTGGTAGTGCCTGTAATTCGGAATCAGAAAGACCCTCAGAGGCTTATTTAGCAAGTGGGTACACAGAAGATGAGGCTATGAGAACTATTAGGATTTCAGTAGGTAAAAATAACACTATAAGAGAAGCCAAAAAATTCATAAAGGCTTTAAAAAAGATTGTCGCACTTTATGATGAAGAAGATTAGGAAATTCTGAAAGGAGGAAACGAGAGAGTTATGGCAGGATTTCAAAAAGCAAAAAAGGAAAAAGTTTGGACAAAAGTATTATTGGGAGGAGCAAGTGGTAGCGGTAAGTCTTACTCAGCATTAAGACTAGCGACAGGATTGGCTAATAAAACTGGGTCAAGAATTGCGGCTATCGACACAGAAGCAGGACGTATAAGATATTATGCTAATGAATTTGATTTTGATGATATGCAATTAACAGAACCTTATACTCCACAAAAGTATATTGATGCTATTGATGAGGCAATTAAAGGTGGTTACCAAATATTGATAATTGATAGTATCTCACACGAATGGAATTATTGTGTTGAGACACACGACAAAATGCCAGGAAATTCTTATACGAATTGGGCAAAAATTATACCAATGCACGACCGTTTTATGGAAAAAGTATTACAATCACCATTACACGTTATTGCGACAGTACGTGGTAAAGATGAATATGTACTTGAAGAAAAAAACGGAAAACAAGCACCAAAGAAAGTTGGTCTTGGTTATAAACAAAGGGATGGTGTTGAATATAACTACACTGTTACATTTAATATAGACCAAGAGACACATATTAGTAGTGTTTCAAAAGATAATACTCATATCTTTGAAGGAAAGTTTGAAGTTTTAACAGAAAAAGATGGAGAGGCATTATATGATTGGGCTAATTCGGGTGAGACACCAGTTGAAAAAACTTACGATTTACCTAAATTAAGAGAAGATATTATCGCAAGAGCAAAGGAATTAGGAGGAAGTAAAAATCCAAGTGTTGCAGAATCTTGTGAGAGATTAATTGGAACATTAAATCCAAATAAGTCTGAAGATGGGAAGGCTTTAACTCAATTATTAGATGAGCTTAAGGCTATTGAAGTAAGTAAAGAAGGAGATAAATAATTATGGCAAAAAGATATTACACTGTTTGGTCAGTAGAATTTGAAAATGATAATAGAGCTAAAGTTTCTTTATCAAGAAGTCGTAAAGTTAGAGATAATGATTACGATAAATCACTAGAAAATGCTGGTATAGCAAATAATGGTTATATTACAGATTTTAGTGATTCTTATGTTAATTTTGTTGGAAAGGCTGTAAATCAACTTAAGAAGTATGAAATAAAAGAAAGAGACAGAATTTATTGTGATATTGATATTTCAAATGAACCTTATGTTGATAAAGATGGTAATAAAGCATATCCAAAAGGATATAAACACACAGTTTATGAATTTGAATTACCAGGAAGTTCAGAAGATGATACAACTCCAGCTCAAACACCAAAAAATATTGATAGAGAACCAAGAGTAGGAGCAGACCAAGCACCTGCTGCACCAGTTACATCAACAGTTGAAGATGTTGATAATGAGGAACTTCCATTCTAAAATAACTCAACTAAGAGAAGAGAAATGATTGATTAAAAAGGATGGTGATTAAGAATGATTGTTCCTCAAGAAAAAATTGATGAAGCTAAAAGAATATATAATGGACAGGCAATGGAAGAGATAGTGGAGTATTTAGGGGTTGCCAAATGGGATGAAAGAGCAAAAAAAGGCTCTTGTCCTTGGCACTCCGACTCCAACCCATCCTTTATCTGGAATGAGAAAAATAATTCTTTTCATTGTTTTAGTTGTAATCGTAATTATGGAATTATAGATTTATATCTTGACCAAGGATTAAGTTATATTGATGCCGTTAAAAGGTTGTTTGAAAATACTGGAATAGAATATAACTTTAGTATGCAGGGAGTACATTCTAAACCTTCATATAGATACCCAAAGCACGTAGACAGTGAAGATAGAAGTATTGTTAATGCTTATTGGGAAAAAAGAAAGATTAGTCAAAAAACTCTTGATTATTTGGACATCCAACAAGATGAAAATGGCAATACTGTATATCATTTTTACGACGAAAATGATGTTTTAACTTCTGTTAAATACAGACCATCTCGAAAACCAAAGGCAGGAGAAAATAAATGCTGGTTTCAAAAAGATACTGATTTTTCTCCTATACTATTTAACATGAACAGATGTGACCCTTCTAAACCTTTATACATAACTGAAGGAGAACCTGATTGTATGTCTTTGATAGAAGTAGGAATAACAAATACTGTTTCTGTTCCTAATGGTTGTATGAATCAAAGTGGATTGAACAATGTTGGGATTGGTTAGAACAATTTCCTAAAATTATTATATGGGGAGATAACGACGAACCCGGAATTAAAGCACGCAATGAAATTTGTAATAGATTAGGAACTTGGAGAACTTATTATATTGAACCAAATCCAAACGATTTAATAAATGCTTTTGGAACTGATAAAGATGGTAAATCTCCTAAGGATGCAAATGAAGTTTTATACTTTTTTGGAAGAGAAAAGGTTTTAGAATATGCAAATAGCCCAATAGAATTACCTATTGAAGGAGTTTTTGATTTAGCTAGTGCTGAAGAATTTGATATACAAAATGCAGAAGGATTATATACTGGAATAAAAGAATTGGACGACAAAATATATAAACTTGTTTTCGGAACCTTAAATATAATTACTGGTAAATCTGGAGAAGGTAAATCTGTATTTGTTAATCAAGTTGCTATATGCCAAGCTTTAGACCAAGGCTATGATGTCTTTGTATATAGTGGTGAGTTGCCAGCCCCTGTACTAAAAAATTGGGTGGAAACAAATATGATAGGAAGAGAAAATATTGAAATGAGTGATGGTGGTCACGTCAGACATTTCAATGGAGAAGCCAGAAAAAAAATGGAAGAATGGTATTCTGGTAGAGTAATGACATATGATGATAGTTCTGATGCCACGGCAACAACATTACTTCATAAAATGGAAGAAATGGCTCGTAAATTTGGAACAAAAGTTTTTCTTATTGATAATCTAATGATGGTAGATTTAGAATGTGACGAACAAAGTAGATTACAAGCTGAAAAAGATTTTATAAAAGACCTTATTAATTTTGCTAAAAAATTTAATGTATTAGTATTTTTAGTAGCTCATCCTAGAAAAACTGGAGAAATAAGAGTTACAAAGGATGATATTTCTGGAAGTTCTAATATAGTTAATTTAGCACATATGGTATTTAGCGTTCATAGATATACCGATTCTGAAAGGGCGGGCGAAATGAACGAAAGAGGCAGTTATAGAAGAGGTAAAGAACCTATAAAATATGAAAGTGTAATTGAAGTATTAAAAAATCGTATTACCGGATTAGTTCCTAAAGTAGATGTTTTCTTTGATTATCCATCTTACAGGTTTTATAGAACTCCAGCAGAAATTTGGCATAGATATAAATGGGATGATAATATTTCACCTTTAAGAAAAGATGACCCAAATCCACACGAAATACCTGGGGAGGAGGATAATCCTTTAAATGATAGAGACGAAGATTAAAAATATAAAAAAAGAGTTAGAAAAGTTTAATAGATACAAATTCTATGAAGAACCTCATATATATACTTATGTAGAAGATGATGGCTCTGAAACAAAAGTAGGTATTTCTGTCACAACTCTTGGTGGTCAATATGAGCAAGAATTTGATGAAGATAGAGTTGCCACATTTAAATCAAAGAAAGATGGTATTCCAAAAGAAGATTTAATTGCTATGTGGCATTTTGATAGAGATTTTGCTTGTTGTAAAGGAACTCATACTCACGCATATAATGAATTTTTATGGCGTGGTGGAGAATTATATGATTATGATAAAGAAGCTGTAATTGATGAATTTGGTTATGATGTCATTGCACCAGTATGGGATAAATTAAAAAAGATATGTGAGAGTTTCTATAAAAAATTCAAAGATAGACTTATCCCAATTGGATTAGAGCAAATAGCTGGAGCAATAGATTTCTTGGCTTATTCAAAAAAGTTAGATGCAATAATTATTATAGATTATAAAACTAACAAAAAAATAGAATTTGAATCTTATAAAGATAAAAAAATGCTTTATCCCCTAAATCACATTCCTGATTGTAATTATTATCATTATTGCTTACAATTGGCTATATATAAATTTATTTTAGAATATGAAACTAAATTAAAAATATATAATAAAAAATGGCTAATTTGGATGAATGAGGTTAATGATGATTTTGTATTATATGAATGTGAAAATTTAGATGATGAAGCTAAAAAAATATTGGAAGCAAGGAGAAAAGAAATATATGTTTGAAAATAATATTGTTCAAAAAAGATTATTAAAAAGAAAACAAATTATGGATGACCTTGAAAAAGCTAAAAATGATGGTATAGATTGGAAGGTTAGACAATTAGAAAGTAAGTTATATATGTTTAATAAAAAACATTATCCAAATGTATTTTGGAATAGTGCAGAGAAAGGAACATATAGAAAACCAAAAGAAAAGAAGGTGCTTGTATAATGGACATTAATGAATTAAGTGGTTGGGGAATATCTCAACAAATAGCAGAAATAGTAGAAAATGGTTTTACTTTTGATGAAGAAACTGGAGAGGTATTTTTTACAACTGATGATTTAGAGGCATTACAAGAAGCACTAGATAATAAATTAGAATCATTAGCTGGCATTTATCAAATGTATGTATCAAAAGGAGAGGCTCTTAAAATTAGAAGTAAAGATATTGCTGATAGAGCTAAATCATTTGAAAAGAAAGCTGATAGAATTAAAGAATATATAGATGCTTTAATGAAAG
>OBLI01001053.1_pt1 | contig 28161 bp, 24 predicted proteins | sample 1519701 | NCBI WGS metagenome assembly OBLI01 (sample SAMEA3663005, study PRJEB22513) | pig gut metagenome | biome: pig gut; feature: pig-associated habitat; material: faeces | place: France | collected 2012 | reverse complement strand
ACAAGAGGTAAGTCTTGCACTTGGACACGATGGGCCTGTGTCGGTAGGCTGCCCATTATACAATGAAGCGTCAGCCATCAATGGCTGTTTGGTGTTATCTTCCAATGTTATTGCTCAGAGGTTAGATTAAACCAATAGACTTTCTTTTGATAGAATTGTCAATTATTGACCACAAAAGTAGGAAATCTTATTCAGACGAAAGAATAAATAATTGGAAATCTTTACTTCTAGCATCACATTTCTGTAATTTGAGGCGATTTGCAGTAACCAACGCTACAAATCGCCTCTCGTTGTCATTATCTGGATAAACCTTGTGACTTCATTTTTGGTGATGCTCCTAACCCCAACTTCTGTGTTCCGTCCCAATTAGTGAGTTGGTCAGCACAACCATTGGAGCCGCCAAGTGAAACGTATGTATCTGCGCTGCACGACATGAGATCAACGAACGAAAGGAAGTACTGAATGATGGGTTCGGTATAAACAACCTCATCGGTAGCAAAGAGTTTTGTCCAATGTGCGACACATTCTCTCCGATAGTTGCCACAACCATTCCAATCCATACTCGCGAGAAATCTTTCAACGGCAAATTTTGCTCCTTGTGGAGAGCGAAGCGCAATGTTGGATTTTGTGGCAGTAGCCATAATACCATAATAGATTGCTTTGGCATCTTTCTCATAGAAATCTATTCTGCTTGATTGCGAAAAGGCTTTGAGCTGTTCATGACCTTCACTAATAAATCGATCAAGTACATCTTGGAATCTGTCTTGTCTTGCCTGTTCCTCACGTTTTGCCTCCGCTTCTTGTTCTTTGCGTTCTTCCACACGTTTTACAGCTTCAATTATTTCTGGCTGCTTTGTCAAGTCGTTCCATTGAATAACCAAGATTTTGTATTTCTCCCATAGAGTATTGTAATTAGTCTTGAGTTTTGTAATGTCCTCGTTTTTTGAGACTAAATGGGTATTGAGACTTTCAATAACTGCATCCTTTTGAGCGGTTACTCGTCTGACTGCGTTCTCGTCAAGTTGCGATATGCGTTGTTTCACCTCCGTATTTTCGGCCTTTAATGTATCATTCTCATTCTGCAATGCCTTATTCTCAATAATCAGTTTGTTTAGTTGCTGCATATAATAAGTGTAAGTTTTTTGAAGTAGGCAAGGAAATCGTCTTTAATCTTCTCCTTGTTGAAGAAATCGTAACGCTCGTTGACGATATCCTCGAAACGACGGCAGCGTATCGCCTCGGCTCTTGCCGTAAGGTTGAGGTTGCACTTCTGTTCCATCTGGTTCTTCGGCTTGGCATAGATGTAGATGCCAAGCGACTCATGGCGGATGACTTTCATCGTGCTCTCATCACGATAGCCTGGATAATTTACTGTTCTTTCTTCCATTGCTCGCAATTCACATTTACTTATCTGCTTCAAATCTGTCCTCCATCGTAATCACTTGTCAACTACGTTCACAATATGACAAAATAAAAGCTCCGCAAATTATCCACGGTAGAAATACGCTGCAAAAATATGTGGAAAATCGGGAACTGCCAAAAAGCGCTCAGAAAGTGTTAAAAATCAAAGAGTATTGAAGATCAAGACTTTATGGTTAGTTAGTTATAGTAAATTATGGTTAGTTATAAGACTCTAAATACAACCTTTAAAACGCTATAATTTGCCAATGAAACTTAATTTCAACACTTAAAGTATTGTTGTATAAAAGAACTTATGTATCTTTGCGGTCGGAAATATTTATTATCATTCCGACCATAATTTATATACAAAATCGATGGAGAATGCAGTAGTACAACAGATTAGAAAAAGGATTACTCGCAGTAAGTTTGGCGAGATATTCTTTGTTTCTTCTTTTCCCCAATATGATGTCGAGTACGTCACAAAACTGCTCGCCATCTTTGAGAAAGAAGGATTGATTACACGAATAGCCAAAGGTGTGTATGTCAAGGCACGTAAAACACGTTTTGGCATCCTTTATCCTTCGGCTTACGAATTAGTGAAAGAGATTTCCAAACGAGATAAGGCAAAAGTTATACCTACGGGAGCCACTGCTGCTAATCGCTTAGGATTCTCAACGCAAGTACCCATGAACACTATTTTTCTGGTATGTCGAGTTCAAAGACGAGTTATCGGCGAAACTTGTCGAAATGGGGCTTGATGTAACAGTTCTCACAGACAATGACATATCCAATGAAAATGGTGAGCCCCAAAAGGTTCCACACGATAAAGACCCATCTGTTCTTTATGTTCAATATCCTTCACTCTACGATAGCCAAGCCGCATACGCAATACCAACGGTTAAAGTAGAGATTAGCGTGTTGTCAATGTCCGAGCCTTACGAGATGAGAAGAATTTCATCACTTATAGAACAGACCTTCAAGGATGAAGATGTGGATTCCGACCTTGTCCAGACAATCCGCACTGTCAGTCCCGCCAGGACTTTCTTGGAAAAAGCTTTCCTCTTGTGTGAAGAGTTCCAGAAGGACGAACCGAGAACGCATAGAATGACACGTCACTTCTACGACTTGGAGAGACTGATGCAAACCCCATACGCAGAAATGGCTCTTAATGATTTGGTGCTCTATCATGAGATTGTGGAACATCGTCGCAAGTTCTATCATGTTGGTTATGTGGATTACGACAAAGAGCTACCTGCCACTATTCAGATTGTACCAAGTGACGAACTGATGTCCTCTTACGAAGCTGACTATAACGAAATGAAGGAGAGCTTCATTTATGGGCAACCTCTGACTTTCGGCGAGTTGATGGAAAAGATAACGAACCTTCAAGAACAATTCCGAGCTTTAGATGTCCCTAAAGGTTGAATGTAGATGAATTTTTAACAAAATCTACTTTTTCTCCAACCTCTGCCACAGTTTGGCGCACCCCCAGTATAATTTTGCAGAAGAACAAATTAAAATGATTAATAAGCCCTCAAAATTCTCCGCGGTAGAAATGCGTTGCAAAGATAAGCGGATTTTTGAGAACCACCAAAAAGCAAGTTCGAAGTGCTAAAATCTAAAAGTGATTGATATACAGAGCTTTAGCCCTATGTACTTTTCGTTGTTTATGGTTGTTTAGAGGTCTCTAAATACAAAAACAAGATCCATATATGCGATTAATTTTGAACACCTGCTTAATATAATACATGGTAACAAAAAACGATGGTGAGCCAAAAGCAATACGACGCTCTTGGCACACCATCGTCACACAATGTTTAATATACGTTTTTATATGTTGGTCTCACAGAAAGAGACAACACATCATTTCTTTTCAGCAGCAGGTTTGCGTGTACGTTTCTTGGGCGTAGCCGGTTCTACAGTTTCTTCAACCGCCTTGGTTTCTGCCGCCTCAGCTTTCTTCTTCACAGCCTTGGTCTTGGCAATAGCCTTCTTCTCTGTTTCCTGTACCTTCTCAATCTTTGTGCGGAGCTTGCTTTCTGCAGCCTCAATCTTTTCTATCTTAGTCTGAAGACGAACAATTTCCTTGTTCTTGACCTCAAGCTCCTCGTCCTGATTTTTGATGGTCGTCAGCAGAGAGTTAAGTTGGTCATTGTCAATCTCCTCTGGATAGAGCGAGTTTACACGGCTCAAGAAATCGCCAAGCACGTTCATATAGTTTGTGAAAGCATCGAACGGACTGCTGTATATTCCGCGGTCAACACCAACGTTAGACGGTTTGGTCGTCATAAAGCGGAAGTTGTTTGAAGCCTGCAGATAGTCCCAATCTTGGTTCACACGAGGATCATCAGCAATGCGCACACGGTCTGCAATGCTATAAAGCTTATTGAAAGCTTCGCGTTGCATGGGGTTACCCAACCAGCTACTTACATCGCGTTCCTCATCAGTCCAACTAAGTGTGTCGGGAACATCCAGTCCGCTAACGCTGTTAAACGTGTCACAGATCTCTGAAGGAGTAGCGAAATTGATGCCCTTTGTCTTGGCACAAACAGGCAGGGCCTTCAAGAAATCGAGGATGTTGCTTGACAGAGGCTGGGCAATACCTAACGCTGACAGCTCCATGAAGATGTTAATGACCTTCTCCTCCTCGGGCATTGAGGCAATGCGGTCAATATAGTTGTCAGCAAAGAGAGGATAGCCGTCCCAGTCTTTATTGCTGAAACGCAGCGAGATGTCATCGCTGAGCGTAACGTCGCGCAGCAAGAGTTTAAGATCAGGAGCAAGCGCGCAGTTGTAAACATAATGTGGCGATTTCCATCCGAGCACATGCTTGGCACCTTCGGTGAGCATACCCTTGAATCCCATCTGAGCAGCCTGCAGACCGATGTCGTCGCTATAAATGAGAGATGAGTTGCGAAGAACCTTTGGCGTCTGTCCAAAATACTCCTTCATTCTGTCACACTGACGCTTAACCTCCTTCTTGAAGCTCTCCTCGTTTACGAGGGAAGCCAAACCGTGAGAGTAAGGCTCTGCCAAGAACTCTACGCACCCTGTGTTGTTAAGTTCCTGTAGCTTTTCGATAACCTGAGGAGCGTGCATTTCCAACTGCTCCATGCCCACACCTGAAAGAGAGAAAGCTACTTTAAAATACTTGCCATTCTGCTTGATCATCTCAAGCATGGCGTTAAGTGCCGGAATGTAAGAACGCTCTGCAATGTCGTTTATTATACGCGCGTTCTCATAATCATCATAATAATAGTGGTCGGTACCGATGTCGAAGAAACGATAACGCTTAAGCTGTATTATCTGATGTATTTCGAAATATAAACAAATTGTCTTCATCTGAAAAATTTGAATGTTAGGTTCGTGTTATAGTTGGTGATTCATTACTCTTATATACAGGTCGCGTATGCGTTGACCCACCTTCTCCCATGTTATCTGGTCTACCTCGTTCTTACCCTCTTCCTGCAAGTAATGGAAGAGGCTGTCGTTGTGGCAGATAGAGTAGATAGCATCGGCCATGGCGTTGATGTCCCAATAGTCGACCTTTATACAGTTGTCCAAAATCTCGGCACATCCGCTCTGCTTGGATATGATAGTGGGCGTGCCACACTGCATAGCCTCAAGGGGCGAGATACCGAACGGCTCGCTCACCGAGGGCATGACATAAACGTCAGAGTCTTTCAGACACTCGTAAACCTGTTTTCCACGCATGAAGCCTGGGAAATGGAACCGGTCGGCGATGCCACGCTCTGCTGCGAGGTAGATCATCTGATCCATCATGTCGCCGCTTCCTGCCATGCAGAAACGCACGTTGCGTGTGCGGTGCAACACCATGTTGGCTGCTTCAACAAAATATTCAGGACCTTTCTGCATAGTGATACGGCCAAGGAAGGTAACCACCTTATCGCGTCCTGTGTGGTCGGGACGTGGAATGTCTTGAAGTTCTTGACGCAAAGGATAAACAGCATTGTGCATGGTAAAACATTTGCGCGGGTCTTGGTGATACTGGTGTATTACGGTCTGTCTTGTAAGTTCTGACACACACATTATACAGTCGGCATTGTCCATACCGTCTTTCTCTATGGCATAAACCGTGGGGTTCACCTTTCCGCGCGAACGGTCAAAATCGGTTGCATGAACATGTATGCACAACGGTTTGCCGCTGACATGCTTGGCGTTTATGCCGGCAGGATAGGTCAACCAGTCGTGTGCATGAATGATGTCAAACTCTTCTGTGCGTGCCACCACACCTGCAATGATAGAATAGTTGTTGATCTCCTCGTGCAGGTTAGATGGATAGCCGCCAGCAAACTCCATACAGCCAAGGTCGTTGACGTGCATATAGTTGAAATCGGCATAGATATGGTCACGCAAGTGATAATAATAGTTGGGATCCATCACGTTAGAGATGCGGCTCTTTACATAGTCGTAGTCGACATCACGCCATGCAATAGGCACACAGTTCATAGCCACAATGCGGCATGCTGTCTGGTCTTCATCGCCGAAAGGACGCGGTAGACACAACACCGTCTCTACATCTCCTTGAGCATGAAGACCCTGTGATATACCAAAGTTAGCGGTAGCGAGTCCACCATACACATGAGGAGGATACTCCCATCCGAACATAAGTACTTTCATGATAATTGTCCTCCTTCTGTTTTAGTATTTATATTTTTCAAGTAATTCGAGTGTGCGCAACACCTCTGCCACATTAACGGCAAACGAGATACCTCCTCGTCCGTGGAACGGTGGATTGCCGTCGAACAGTTCAGGAATTGTACCAAGACAATGTTGAGACATCTCGTCCTCATAGCCTACCATCTGTCGCTGGATGAAGCTCAGACGCGTGCGTTTATAGACACGCAGACAAGCCTCCATATAGAAACCTCCAAGCCACGGCCATGCTGTTCCCTGATGGTAAGCGAAATCGCGCTGTGTCTGTGGACCGACATACATCGGGTTATAGCCTGTGCTGTTAGGAGACAAAGAGCGCAAGCCCTTAGGTGTGAGAAGCTCACGGGTACACATGTCAAGAACACTCTTCTGCTGAGAAGGCTCCAGAGGCGAATAGTCGAGAGCGACGGCAAAGATCATGTTTGGCCGCACGCTCCAATCGGCATCGGCACCTCCCACATAATCGAAAAGATATCCATACTGGTTAAGGAATGTTGCTACGAATGACGTACGGCACTGGTCTGCAAGCGTTTCAAGCTTTTCTGCAGCAACATGGTCGTTACTGTAAGCAGCAACATCTGCACAGAATTTAAGCGCATTATACCACAACGCGTTAAACTCTACGATATAACCTGTACGCGGCACAACAGGATGTCCATTAACGGTAGAGTTCATCCATGTCACGGCTTTCTCACGTCCTTCGGTATAGAGCAAACCATTGTCTTTTACAACAAGGTTAGGATGCTTGTCGTCAAGGATAAAATAAATGATGTCTTTAAGTAGTTTTGCATACATTTGCGAGCATTTCTGACGTCCCGCATGTTTGTCATATTGTTGTATTGCCCAAATAGCCCACAACATAACATCAGGCTGTTCCACCTCAACCATGTAACCGGTCTGAGGTTTGTCAGCCATAAACTCGCGCAAACCGCGCTCTGCAGTCTTCATAACCAGCTCAAAATAGTCTTGTTCCTCAATTGAAAGGGTCAGACCGGGGAGGGCAATGAACGTGTCACGTGCACGGCACTTGAACCAAGGATAACCGGCAAGCAGATAACGTTCGTCCTTGCTTGTACGTTTATGGAACTGGTGTGCAGCGTTTACAAGACAATGGAAGAAATTGTCACGCGGACTTCTCTCGTCTACCTCTTTTTGGAAGAGATGCGACAGCCCACGAGGTTTACACTCAGATGTAGAGCCAGAGAAGACAATGCTCTCACCTTTCTTTATGTCTACCTCAAAATATCCAGGCACATAAAGGTCCTCGTTTGAAGCGTAGCCACGCTCTTGCTCCTTAGGATATTCCACGCCACGATACCAATCGGGCTTGAAGTTAAAACTAACCTTTTTGCTAAACTGCATGTAAAGCTCAGGATAGCCTGCATACATGCATGTACTGATACCGTTCTCCACTTCATTGTATTTTCGAGAGGCAACAGAATTTTCATGTGTAAACTGTCTGACACTACGGAAAGCCAGGAACGGACGTAACAACAGTTTTGTGTCTGAGTGGGCATCAACAAGCGTGTAACGTATGAGGATACGGTCCTCATAATGCTGAAACACAACTTCTTTTTTGAGCACCACGCCACCTACACGATAAATGGTTGTGGGCACCTTGTCACAGTCGAACTCACGGATATACTTGTGACCTTTAGGACTAAAATTGTTGCCCTGATATTTATGCAAACCAAGGTTGAATTCGGCACCATGCTGCACCACTGTCACGTCGAGAGATGACAACAACACATGGTTCTCGTCATTAATCTCTGGAACGGGCACAACAAGCAGGCCATGATACTTTCGAGTGTTGCAGTCGACAATCGTAGAGCACGAGTAGGCTCCTGAACGGTTGGTACGTAGCAGCTCTCTTGGCAATGATTCTTCCAGGTTGGTCATCAGAGCTTTTTCGAATCGCAGATAACTCATATTTTCTTTTAAGGCGTTAAATTATTTATCAAAACGTTAATATAGGTTATAGCCAGCGAATGCCAGCTTCGCCTTACGAATTCAAAGTTAGACATTTTTTTTAATTTAAACAAAATAATAGTACAATATTTTTCAAAAAAAGTCATATTACATCTCATCATATTGTTATATGAGCATGCCGCAACATCGAAAGTACAACTGTGTGCCGACACAATGTAAAGTACAATTTAGAGTGGTACGGTTTAAAGTGGTGAGCATTTTTTATTCAAAAAAATTTTTTACTAAATCAAGAAAAAAAACACATAAAAAATTTCATTAATAAATTGAAAAAATGTACATTTGCAAATGTAACAAACGTGGTTGAAACTCTACCACAAAAATAAACAAAACCGAAACGATCGATGGAAAATGCCAATGAACCTAGAAAGCAAGACGTTGTAAAAGAAATAGCTAATATGTGGGAACCTCTTACTGGCGAACAAAAAGCTGAGCTTTCACGCAATATTGTTATACGCCATTATAAAACAGGTGAACTGATCTATAATGACCACGGCACCCCTACACACATGATGTATATTATAAGCGGCAAAGCCAAGATATACAAAGACGGAGTGGGAAGCGGCAGTAGAAGACAAATTCTGCGCATAGTTAAAGCAAAAGAGTTTTTTGCCTTTAGAGCTTATTTTGCCAACGAGACTTATAAGACCAACAGTATTGCCTTTGAGCCTACTGTCATTGCCCAGCTTCCCCTTAAATATGTTGAGACATTAGCATCAAAGAGCACAAGTGTCGCAATGTTTATTCTTAGACACCTTGCAAAAATTCTCGGAGGGTCTGATGAACGCATTGTAAACCTCACACAGAAACATATCCGAGGCCGACTGGCAGAAACGTTGCTAATGCTCACCGATGAGTATGGCACAGAAACGGATGAGGGCAAATTGTGCTTGTCTTTGAGCAGAGAAGACCTCGCATGCTTCTCAAACATGACAACAAGCAACGCTATTCGCACACTCTCTGCCTTTGCATCTGAAGGGCTTATTGAGATATACCGCCGCAACATAAAGATTCTTAACAAGGAGGAGCTAATAGAGATTTCAAGAATGGGTTAAGCTGTTTTGTATAAAAAAGCAAAGGTCATAAAAAATAGAGGAACGGTCTAAACAGTAGATAAAAGCAACAAGCACAAAAGGTTTTGTTGTGCTTGTTGCTTTTATTCATTGCAGATATCTAACCCAAATCGGTCATTAGGCCGTTTTATGTCGTTTTTATAACTGCTTGCAGTCTTTTGTTTTTTATAAGGTGTCTTTTGCTTGTTTTTAATTCGCAATAGCTCACTATTGCGAATTAAAAGCCAAACAAAATCAACTCTTCTAAAAAGCCAAAATACAAGCAAGCCCTAACGACCGATTTGGGTTAAATTACAAAATAAAAAGAACGTTCTATTTTGGAATCATGAAATTTATTATTTCTTGTTCTACCGTTACAGAGAAGGGACCTACAGGAGTGTTCATCAACCTTCCGTCTATGCCAACAAGAGCCTTCTTTGCCTCAAACACCTCCACCTTTTTCGTACGATACGGATGCACGCTACGATGATTAAGAAACTTACCACGCACAAAGAGATAAAATCCCTCAAAGAGCTGTGTCATCTCAGGATGATAAACAACCGATACGTCAAGCAAACCATTATATGGCACAGCATTAGGCGTTTGACCATAACCTGTAGAGTTGCCGATACAAACAGTCATAACATTGCGCTTTACGGTGTCTGAATTTATCTTCAGATGCATTTTATACTCAAGGCGCTGAAATATAAGAAGCAGAAAAGAGAAAAGAAACGACAAGGTTCGTGAGCCAAAAAAATGACGTGTCTGACGACGCAGATTCATAATAGAAGCAATAAGACCGATGTTTACACAATTCAGGAAATAGCGATGACAGGCTTCTCCATGTTTGTTAGTGTAACGTATGCACCCAAGATCGATCTTGCGCAAACGGCGAGCTTTCAACCATGAAACGGTTTGCTCTATTTCACGCTCACGGAATCCCCAGAAATGAGCGAAATCGTTCATTAAGCCATTTGGAATGACACCAAGAGCTATGCTGTCGCGCGTAGCCTTGTCTACCTGCATCAGGCAGTTGACAGCATCGTTTAGAGCAGAATCACCACCCACAATAACGATTGTCTTGTAGCCGTTATTGATGAGCATCTTGACAAGACGTTCCACACTACCCGTATTTTCACTCTGCACAAAATCAAACTCAATGTTGTTTTCATGCAAACATTGCTCTATACGCTCCCATTTCTTGCCACGATGCAGAGGTTCATGTTTCGGACAATAAATTATGCCCCATCGGTTATCTGTTATCATAAGCTTTATTGTTTCAGGCTGTCGTTGTAAAGTTGTTTTATCTCATTTATTTTCTGTTCCATTGATAGAGAAGCACTTATCCAATGTATGATAAAGCCTCGTCGCTCCATACCACGGAACCATGTCATCTGACGCTTAGCAAACTGATGAATTGCAATCTCAAGTTGACGAAACATCTCATCAAAGGAAAGCTTACCAATGACATGTTCTGTCACATATTTATATTCAAGGCCATAATAAATAAGGTCTTCAGGAGCAACTCCTTTATTTAGAATGCTGCGAATCTCGTCAACCATACCTTCATCAAGTCGCTGTCGCAGACGACGCGTAATTTTAGCACGTCGTTCATCACGATCAATATCGAGACCTATGATGAGAGATGGAACAGGAGGCATCTCTCGTTCAGGCATTGGGTGATGCAGGTTATGCTCCTCTATTTCTATGGCACGGATGGCACGCTGACAAGAGTCGACATCTGAACGATTGTGCATGTTTGACCCATTTTTCTTCTTTAAGTCAATAAGCAAAGCTGTAAGTTCCTCAAGCGTCTTTCCCTCAAGCCGATTGCGCAATTCTTGATTTTGTGGTACCGTCGACAGGCTATATCCTTTCAGAACCGCCTCAATATAAAGACCTGTACCTCCACAAAGAACAGGAAGAACGCCTCTTGATGTTATATCGTTATATGCATCGTGAAAGTCGCGTTGATATTCAAAGAGGTTGTACTTGGTTCCAGGGTCAGCAATATCAATGAGATGATATGGAACAGACTTGCCATCAACAACATAATCGGCAAGATCTTTTCCTGTACCTATATCCATACCACGATAGACCTGTCGCGAATCGGCACTAATGATCTCGCCTTCCATGTCGGCAGCCAATGCTGTAGCCACAGAAGTTTTCCCACAAGCCGTAGGACCAAGTATTGTTATCATCTTTTTATTTTCCATATAGATTGCTTTTAACAAGAACGTTTTGCCGAGGTGCAGCTTATCTTATGCAAAGATAATGCAAACCGAGTGCAGAACGTCAAGCTTGCTTGAACGTTTTGCCGAGGTGCAGCTTATCTTATGCAAAGATAATGCAAACCGAGTGCAGAACGTCAAGCTTGCTTGAACGTTTTGCCGAGGTGCAGCTTATCTTATGCAAATTTAAATAAAAATTTCCGAATTATCTGCCTGTACGGGAAAAAAAACAGAAATGAACAAATGAAAGGGAAAAGAGATTTTTAAAGCGGAACAAAAAAAGGTCACACGGAAAACCGTGTGACCCATATTTCAATCAAATTGTCTATTCAAAATGATTAGCCGTTGTGCTTCTTCATGATCTTGATCAGCTCAACAACCTTGTGTGAGTAACCAATCTCATTGTCATACCAAGAAACAACCTTTACGAAGTTGTCTGTGAGGTATACACCAGCGTTTGCGTCGAAGATAGAAGTCAGAGCGCAACCCAGGAAGTCAGAAGAAACAACTGCGTCCTCTGTGTAACCCAGTACACCCTTCAACTCACCCTCTGAAGCAGCCTTCATGGCAGCGCAGATAGCCTCCTTAGATGCGGGCTTCTTCAAGTTAACAGTCAGGTCAACTACAGACACGTCCAAAGTGGGGACACGCATAGAGATACCTGTCAGCTTGCCGTTCAGCTCAGGAATTACCTTACCTACAGCCTTAGCAGCACCTGTTGAAGAAGGGATAATGTTGCCGGCAGCAGCACGGCCACCACGCCAATCCTTCATAGAAGGACCGTCAACAGTCTTCTGTGTAGCGGTTGTAGAGTGAACAGTTGTCATAAGACCAGTCTCGATACCGAAGTTATCGTTCAGAACCTTAGCGATAGGAGCCAAGCAGTTTGTTGTACAAGAAGCGTTAGAAACAATCTTCTGACCGTTGTACTTGTCGGTGTTTACACCGCAAACGAACATATCAGCCTGGTTGCCGTTAGCGTCAGCCTTTGAAGGAGCTGAAAGCACTACATACTTAGCGCCAGCTTTGAGGTGCTTCTCTGCCTTGTCATAAGCGAGGAACAGACCTGTAGACTCAACTACATACTCTGCACCAACCTCGTCCCACTTCAGGTTCTCGGGATCACGCTCTGCAGTTACGCGGATGTGGTTGCCGTTAACGATCAGCTCGTTCTTCTCAACGTCAGCCTCGATGGTGCCGTCGAACTGGCCGTGCATTGTGTCATACTTCAGCATGTAAGCCATGTAATCAACAGGGCAAAGGTCGTTGATAGCTACAACCTGTACTTCCTTAGCGTTCTCAGCCTCAACTGTAGAACGGAATACGAAACGACCGATACGGCCAAATCCGTTAATACCTACTTTAATCATTTTGTTTATAAATTTTAAAGGGTTAAATGTTACCTTATTTATTAATATTATCAGTTTAATTTAAGCATTCAAAAGAACATTCACATGAGATCATGTATAAAAAATGTACTCAAGAACACTTTTTTTTCCTCTATTCGCCCGCAAAGTTACAAAATATTTTCTATATTTGCAGTGAAATAAAGTATTAAATAATATAAAAAGTTTAGACATGAGCAAATTTATCAATGAGTTTAAGGAGTTTGCTGTAAAAGGCAACGCTGTAGACATGGCCGTCGGTGTAATTATAGGCGGTGCATTCGGAAAGATTGTATCATCAATCGTTGACGACATCATAATGCCTCCCATCGGATGGCTCATCGGCGGTGTCAATTTCGCAGATTTGAAGTTCACATTGCCTTCAGTAGATATGGGCATAGAAAAGCTTGCCCCTGCCACCATCAACTATGGCAACTTCATTCAAACACTCTTCGACTTCATCATCATTGCCTTCTGCGTCTTCATGCTTGTCAAGGGTATAAACCGTTTGGCTCGTAAGAACAATGTTGAAGCAGAACAAAAGCCCGCTCCTGCCCCTGAGCCCTCTAACGAAGAAAAGCTGTTGGCCGAGATTCGCGATCTACTGAAAGACAAGAAATAAAAACAGCAAGACAAATAACATTTTATAAACATATTGAGCTTGAAAAATAAAATAAAAAAAGAAGAACAAAAAAATATATTTTCACCTTATTATATATGTAGGACTTTTCGATACATCTTACTCTATAGAAAAAGATTCTAAAAACGGCAACAGATAAAAGTGGGCTATTATCACGCCGACCCTCATTTTATCTATTGCCGTTTGCACATCTTATAGACAGCATAAACACTATTTTCCTTAACCTAAATAAAGAAAGATAAACTTTTTTAACAAAAAGCCAGTTTTATTTCTTCTTTTAAGAATAAAAGCCGTACCTTTGCATCCATCATCGAAAACAGCATGTTATTAGCTGTTTTTCCGAAAAAAGCAAATAGAACAAAAAATTTCAGGATTCAAACTAAAGGCAAGCCTAACACACTTACCTTCTTAACAAACAAAAGAAAAGGATGAAAGCATTAACATTCAAGCCAAAGTTTTTCAGTTGTTTGAAAAACTACAACAAGAAGACTCTCACCTCTGACATTATGGCTGGCATCATTGTCGGCATCGTAGCCCTTCCGCTCGCCATCGCCTTTGGCATCGCCTCAGGCGTGTCTCCAGAGAAAGGTATCATAACAGCCATTGTAGCAGGATTCATTATATCTGTTTTTGGTGGCAGCAAAGTTCAGATTGGTGGACCCACAGGTGCGTTCATCATTATAATCTACGGCATAATACAGAAGTTTGGCATGAGCGGACTGACCATCGCCACATTCATGGCAGGTGTGTTTCTCATCCTCTTCGGCTTGTTACGCTTAGGAACCATCATCAAGTATATCCCCTACCCCATTGTTGTCGGCTTTACGAGCGGTATCGCCGTGACAATATTCACAACACAGATAAAGGATCTTTTTGGCCTGACCATGGACACCGTGCCTTCAGAGTTTGTAGAGAAATGGATTGCTTATTTCCAACACATGACCACAGCAGACCTTTGGACTACAGTCATTGGTTTGGTAAGCATCGTCATCATTGCAATAACGCCACGGTTCAGCAAAAAGATTCCGGGTTCTCTGATAGCCATTATTGTCATGACCATCGCAGCTTTGGTGCTTAAAAACTACTGCGGCATAACATCCATTGAAACTATCGGCGACCGATTCAGAATAAACTCCGAACTACCAGAAGCAACATTGCCTGCCATGTCATGGGAGGTGATAAAGAGCCTCGTTCCTCCAGCTCTCACCATTGCAATCCTTGGTGCCATAGAGAGTTTGCTCTCTGCCACCGTGGCCGACGGTGTGATTGGAGACCACCACGACTCTAACACAGAGCTTATAGGCCAGGGCATTGCAAACCTCTGCACACCTCTCTTTGGCGGTATACCGGCCACTGGAGCCATTGCACGAACAATGACCAACATCAACAATGGTGGACGCACGCCTGTTGCAGGCATTATACATGCCGTTGTGTTGCTTCTTATCTTCCTCTTCCTCATGCCCTTAGCACAATACATCCCCATGGCATGTCTTGCAGGAGTTCTTGTGGTTGTGAGCTATGGCATGAGCGGTTGGCGCTCCTTCCTCATGTTGACAAAGAACCCCAAGAGCGATGTTTCGGTGTTGTTCATAACGTTCTTTCTCACCATCATCTTCGACCTCACCGTAGCCATTGAGGTGGGACTGATCATTGCTTGTCTGCTGTTCATGAAACGAATGGCAGAGACCACAGACGTGAAAGCCATCCTCGATGAGATTGACCCCAACGACGAGACAGACCTCAAGCTTGAGAACAACGAGCATCTTCTCATCCCGAAAGGCGTGGAGGTGTATGAGATAAACGGCCCTTACTTCTTTGGTGCAGGCAACAAGTTTGAGGAGGTCATGGCAGCATTTGGCGACCGTCCCAAGGTGCGCATCATCCGCATGCGTAAGGTGCCGTTTGTCGATTCCACAGGCATACATAACCTCATGAACCTATGTACGATAAGCAAGAACGAGGGCATAAAGATCGTGCTTTCAGGTGTAAACCCAAAGGTTCACGCCGTCCTTGAACACGCTGGTTTTAACGCCCTGATAGGTTCAGAAAACATCTGTCCTCATATCAATGTGGCTCTTACAAAAGCCAAGGAGATTGTTGACAGCATGCCTGTAAAAGAATAATACACAAAGCGCTAATTAAGATAAATATCAATCGGCCAATAAGAATTGCAACACACAAGCAACTCTTATTGGTCGATTTGTGTAAGATACATATAGTCGTTAAGGACAGTCTTCAAGAAAGCGCGACCGTCGTAACGCCATGATTCATCATCAAGCAACAGCAGATGCGCCACTTTTTCGGCAAGAGCATCAATACGACGTTCATCTGTTTTACTGTCATCAGCTACTGCACGTCGCAAGATGTCTGCCTGTCGTGATGTGAGACGAGTGGCATTAGCGTATGTTGGAGTGTAGCCACGACGGGCATAGTCGAACTCATGAATGGTAATGCGCATGTGCTCTGTGTCTTCAGTCTTGACGATCATAGTGCCAGCCGCAAGGTCACCAAGCCGTTGATGACGCTTGGTGCACATTATAAATATAATGCCAACGAAACCCATCCAAAGATCAACCATCTCGCACACATAACGCAAAAAGAGAGCGCCGACGGTCGGCGAAGAGCCATCAGCCATCACCACACGCGTTTTCATTACATATTTGCCAATTGTCTGTCCGTTAAAGAGCATCTCTGCCAAGAACGTGTAACCTATTGCCGGCAAGAACAATAATGCCAAGATAAGCAACAAACGCAACATGTCGTCACTATCCAATGGCAGTTTGCTTACAAACGTGGCAGCCGAATAATTATAGACAACAAGTATTATGATGTCTATAATTCGCCCAAAGATACGGTCGCCTATAGAGGCTGGAGTCTGCTCTATGCAAACAAAATTGCCTGTTGTGATGTCTGACATACAAAAATCTGAATAATTTGTTTGCAAATTTAACTTTTTTATTTAAATTTGTTGCCTAAAAGAACAATTTTTATGTCAAAAAAATGAACGAACTCTCCTTCATACAGAAAAATATAGAGAAATGGGAACATGTAGAAATCATGGCCCAAGATTTCAATCAGGAGACACCCGATGATATTGCTGATGCCTATACAGACATAACCTCCGACTTGGCCTTTGCTTACACCCACTACCCCAAGGCGCGCATTACACTCTATCTAAACTCTCTTGCAGCCATGCTTCATAACGCGATCTACCGTAACAAGCGAGAGAAGAGATCACGTCTGATAACGTTCTGGACAAAAGAGGTGCCACAAACCATGTGGGAGGAGCGTCGCACATTGCTCGCTTCGTTTCTCATTTTTGTTTTTAGCATTGCTGTGGGTATCGTTTCACAAGTGGCGGAGCCCGACTTCTGCCGTATAATCCTTGGAGACGGATATGTGGAGCAGACTCTACAAAACATTCAAGACGGCAAGCCGATGGCTGTATATGACGGTGCTGCGCAAGGCTCTATGTTTCTTGGCATCACAATAAACAACATTGGCGTTGCTTTCCGCATCTTTGCTATGGGACTCGTTTCAAGCGTTCTCTCTGCCATCTTACTGTTCTATAACGGTATAATGTTAGGATGCTTTGAGACCTTTTTCGCTCAACATGCATTGTTGACAGAGTCGCTTCTCGCCGTGTTTATGCACGGCACGTTGGAGATATCAGCAATCATAGTGGCTGGAGCAGCCGGACTAGCATTAGGCAACAGTTGGCTTTTCCCTGGCACCTACTCCCGATTCTATGCTTTCAGACGCGGGGCACGGCGTGGTCTGAAGATTGTGGTAGGAACCGTGCCTGTGTTCATCGTTGCAGGATTTATAGAAGGTTATGTTACACGCCACACAGAAATGAACGACATGCTGCGTCTCAGCTTCATCCTGCTCTCGCTAGCTTTTGTTATTGGCTACTATGTGGTGTGGCCATACTGTAAAAACAGGAACAACACAGACATTTGTTAGAACCAAAATTTTACGTTTAACATTAAAACAATAGTATATGGGCTTCATACAACACCAAATTCCACCGTTCTATTGCCGCCGAACATTCAGCGACAAGTTTAATGACACGACCAATTTTATAACCTCCAATTGGCGCATCCTTCTTAAGATGCTGGCCATTGTGTTATTGCCATTGTGTGCCATTCAAGCTCTCAACATCAACGGACTAATATCATCGTTCTACGGAAATGTTCAAGATGGAGATGAGACAGCCACAAGCACAATCGTGGGCTTCGTACTTAACTATTGCTCGCTGTTTGTCTTCTCCCTCGTTGCCACAGCACTATTTATAAGCATTGTCTATGCTCTCATGCGTCTCTACCACTCCACTAATGATGACGGCACACCACAGTATGCAGATTTAAGCAAGATGACCTTTACCCAGTTCCGTCCTTTCATGATGCGTCAGATGCGTTCTGCATGGAAGAGCATCGGAGCCATGGTGCTTATAGGCATATTGATGTTGGTGCTGTTTGTTGCCCTTGTGGTATTGATTGCCACGACAACTATAGCAGACAATAGCGAAAGCGGCATCGTGTTTATAGTGTTATTGGTTTATAGCAGCATTTTCATGCTCGTTCCACCATTGATGATGGTGATACCTGCATATTCGTTTGAAGAGACGAAATTCCTTAATGGACTTAAAAAAGGCGTTTTATATGGTTTCAAGACATGGCGTGGCGTAATAGCCTTGATCTTTGTTTTTGGACTCATCATCAGCATTGTATGCGGCACGCTCAGTTTGCCTTGGATGATCTTGAGCTTTGTTAAAATCTATTTCGTGGCAGACGGATCTTCAAGCGCATCGTTTGTCAACACGCCATGGTATGGTTTCCTTACTTATATCGCTGGCATTTTTTATCTTTTTGTCTGCTACATCGGCTATGCTGCAATGCTCGTGGCGCTCGCCTATCAATATGGACACGCACATGAGGCGGTTGACGGTGACGACTTTTAAAATTAAAGACAAAAGATAAAGAATAACAAAAACAGAATATTAACAACTCTACAATGACCGATACGCTATCAGTAGACACGCTTCGCATAGCAGAATGGCGCACAAAACCAGAGTTCGACTATACCGTTGAATTCAAAGGTTCAAGCTTTTCGCTATGGGACTGGTTCACCGACAGGTTCAACCAAATAATGCAGAATCTGTTCGGTGATATATCTCTTGGTTATACAGGGGAGATAATATGGTATGTGTTAGGCTTTGGAGCGATTGTCGCAATAATAGTGTACACACTATACCGTCACCCCGAACTGCTTCGATGGCGTAGCAATAAGAACGCAGAAAATGACGGCTACATCGTAGAGGAAGACAATATATATGGAATAGATTTCCCTTCCACAATAGACCAAGCTCTAAAGGTTGGCAATTATCGCGAAGCCGTGCGACTTGTTTATCTACAGACATTACGCCATCTGAGCGACGCAGGCAAGATAGACTGGCAACCGGCAAAGACACCATCACAATATTTAAACGAATATACTGGGCGACCGTTCCACCACCTCACAACAACATTTGTACGCATACGCTATGGTGGATATGATGCAGATGTCTCAACAGCAGATGCAGCAATGGCTGACAGCAAAGCAACGATAGAGGAGATTGAGATTGCCCAAAAAGCAGAAGCAAACGCCACGGTGCAAACCATGACAACAACCAAGGAGAAAGGAGGTACTGAATGAAAGACTCACATAAATATGTTCTGTTCATTACAGTCTTCGTGCTTGTGTGTTTTGCTTTAGGCCAACGCATGCCGCGACGATTTGTGTGGGAGGCGTCATTCTCACATAACGACCGCCAACCATTCGGATGCTATGTGTTTGACAGCATCATGACAGAATCGATGCCGCGCGGTTATGCCGTCTTACGCAAGACGTTCACTCAGATAAACAATGACAAGAAGATGCGCAACAGCAACCTCTTGGTGTTGTGTGATCTTATGAGCCTTAACGCTATAGACCTACGCTCCATGGACAGTCTGCTACGTCGTGGCTCACATGTCATGATTGCTGTGCTTCAGTCGGCCGATGCCAGAACCGACTCAACCATTGCCTACAACTATGGCTTGTCATACAATGGTAGCATCTATTTTAACGTGGAGAACATTAAAAATTTTCTTCGTGGCATGAATGTCTATGAAAGCTATGACACTCTCTTTTGGCGCAATCCTGACACAACATACCCACCCATGCAAGCCATCTCGTTCAACAGCATATCTGGCGGATCGGTGATTGTTGACCGGCGCATGTGTGAAACGGTGAAATTTGACACTCTTTTATGGAAATATTCTGAAACCATAGTTTCTGAAGAACAGAACCAATATTTCAGATATTATGTTGCACGCGAAAAGGAGATGCGGAAGAAGAACAAGCTAAAAGAATATAACGACAGCGCCGAATGGCTTGGACAGAGTTTAGATGAGGAGATTACCCAAAAGACACCTGTTGCTGTCACCCGATCAATAGGGAACGGTAAGCTTACTGTTGTCGCCATGCCATTAGCTTTCACCAATTATGGCGTGCTCGACCGTCAACTTTTACCTGTTGTCATGCGACTGATGACGCAGATAGCTGATCGCCCCGTCGTCCGCACAACAGCATACACGAAAACGACATCTGATTATGAAGCAGAACTGTCACCCATGCGATACGTTCTCAGCAAAAAACCGTTGCGCCACGCTTGGTATCTTACAGTCTTCGCGCTCGTCCTCTTCTGTGTGTTTAAGGCACGCCGCAGACAACGAATCATCCCTGTCGTTTCTCCACCCAAGAACCACACATTAGAGTTTGCAAAACTCATAGGTACACTTTATTATCATCGTGGTGACAATGCAGACCTTCTGCGAAAGAAGTTCACGTTCTTTGCCGAGCGTCTGCGCACGACTCTTCAGGTTGATATTCTTGAACACAAGCTATCACCCGATGCAGCACGCCTTATAGCACGACGCACATCATTGAAAGAAGAAAAGGTGAAGGAAGATCTGCTGCGATTGCGTTTGGACTATTTTACTGAAGGCACCATTGACGAACGCGAGATGAAGTGGGCCATCAACTGTATGGATGAGATCTTGAAACAAATATAAGAGTTTAGGCAAACAACAATAAAACTCATTATAGATAAAAGCACCAAAAACACGATAATATAAATTAAAGATACAATGGAAACAAGAACCGATTTGACAGAGTTCACCCACAAGATGGATGAAATAAAACAACATATAGCCGACATAATTGTTGGACAGACCAAAGCTGTAGACATGGTTCTAACATCAATCATCGCCGACGGACATGTGCTGTTGGAGGGTGTGCCAGGAGTGGCAAAGACCTTGCTTGCACGACTGGTGTCACGACTCATCGACGCACGGTTTTCACGCATACAGTTTACCCCCGACCTCATGCCAAGCGATGTTCTTGGCACATCCGTTTTCAACATGAAAACCCAAGAGTTTGATTTCCATGCAGGTCCTGTGTTTGCAGACATCATTCTTGCAGACGAGATCAATCGCGCTCCTGCAAAAACACAGGCAGCCCTGTTTGAGGTTATGGAAGAACGTCAAGCTACCATTGACGGCACTTCTTACAAGATGGGCGGCATCTACTCAATAATAGCCACCCAAAACCCCGTTGAACAGGAAGGCACCTATCGTCTGCCTGAGGCACAGCTCGACCGCTTCATCATGAAAATAACGATGGGCTATCCTTCTGTTGACGAGGAGGTGGAAATATTAAGCCGACACAATGCCCATACATCGTTCGCACGTTTAGACGATGTCAAACCTGCCATTACCAAAGATCAGCTGTTAGAGTTGCGAGGCATGATGGACAATGTGGTGGTGGACCACTCGTTGTTGCGCTACATTGCCCAAATTGTTGCCCAGAGCCGCGAGTCGAAAATGGTTTATATGGGTTGTTCACCACGCGCATCGGTAGACATGCTCCGTTGTGCCAAGGCTTATGCGTTGTTGCAAGGCCGCGATTTTGTCATACCTGACGACATCAAGACCGTGGCACCTCCCGTCATGCAACACCGACTGATGCTTACGGCTGAGACAGAGATGGAAGGTTATAGCCCTGTTGTTGTGGCGCAGAAATTAATCGACATGGTTGAAGTACCAAAATAGAAAAATGTATCTTACTAACCGTTTCTACACAATAATGATTACAGCCATCGTAATGATGGCTGTAGGCAATTACTACCCACCACTCTACACGGTGGGATGTGTCGTCATGTGGCTTCTGCTCATCATGACAATTACAGACCTTATCATGATGTATTCGCGTCACGCCATACACGCAACAAGACAAGTGGCAGAACGCCTGTCAAACGGCGACGACAACGAGATAAGGATACGCGTGGAAAGCACAAGTGTATGGGCATTAAAAATAAAGATAATAGACGAGACACCGTTTGTCTTTCAGCGCCGTGACATCGTGTTCCGTCTTCGCCTTGCGCCGCTTGAAGGTAAAAACGTGATTTATAAACTGCGTCCCACACAACGAGGGGTCTATGGGTTCGGACACATAAGGGTGTTTGCCACATCGCCGTTACAACTTGTCGAGCGTCGCTACACATGTGGCGAGCCGCAAGATGTAAAGGTTTACCCCTCATATCTTATGCTGCATAAATATGAGCTACTGGCCATTAGCAACCGTCTTACAGAGATGGGGGTCAAGCGTGTTCGTCGTGCAGGAAACAACACCGAGTTTGAGCACATTAAAGAATATGTTACTGGCGACAACTATAGGTCTATGAACTGGAAAGCATCTGCGCGTCGGAACCAACTGATGGTGAACGTATATGAAGAAGAACGATCACAACAGATAGTGTCCGTAATAGACAAGGGGCGTGCCATGCAACAGTCGTTTAAGGGCATGACGCTTCTCGACTATGCCATAAACGCCGCATTGATGCTTTCCTATATAGCTGTGCGTAAAGCAGACAAGGCCGGACTGGTGTGTTTCAACGACCACACCGACACGTTTGTTGCGCCATCACGCCGACAAGGACAGATGGAAAAGCTGCTCGATGCCCTCTACTCGCAGCAGTCACAATGGTATGAAAGCGATTTCGCCGACATGTCAGCTACCGTAAACCACCAATTGTCAAAACGGTCTCTGCTTGTTGTCTACACCAGTTTTGACAGTCTGCATGCCATGGAACGCCAACTGCCTTATCTGCAAATGCTAAACAAGCGTCATAGGGTGCTCCTCGTTTTCTTTATTGACAACGAGAAACAGCAGTTTCTAAAAACAAAAGCACACACAACAGAAGAATATTATCAACATGTTATAGTAGAGAAAATGATGAATGAACAGCATCTCATCATTTCCCAACTGCGTCGCCACGGCATACAGAGTCTGCTTACCACACCTCAAAATCTGTCAGCAGATGTGGTAAACAGATATCTGGAAATGAAGGCCCGACACGCTATATAGCGTCGCCACCAATAACATCGTTCATCACGTTGTTCATCTCTTCCGACATTATTGCAAACGGTTCTTCCCCACCACACACATGAGCAAGCAACTGATCAACGGTTTCGAAATCGCCTGTTATAACATCGTCATGGGTCAGCAGATTTATATTCTCCGCAAGTATACGCAAAAGCGATGCTTGGTTAAGCTGGTGCCGTCCGTCTGTAGAGAGACGTAAGCCCATGACATAAGACCTTATGACCACTCTTACAAGAAGGCGCAGACATTGACCGCTATCAGAGGCTGCAAGCATGTCGCCCTTCACACGATCGGCTATATGACTCTTTGGCGATGGCATGCCACCAGCGAGCAAGGCAGAGAAATTACGTTTATATTCTTCAACCATAGCCTCATAAACAGCCTGCTCACGACAAGCCACACGCATATAGTCGGGAACGGTAGCTCCTTCGCCACACTCAGCTTTAACACGCTCTACGGCCTCGTCTACATTGTCGTATGTAAGCTGTGCAATGGTATAAAACATCTGGTCAAAGAACATCTTACCCACTTCACCATAATAGTTGAGCAAGGCTTGTTTAACATTCTTAGGCTCCATTTTTGATGCTTTTGCCTTGGCATCATCACCATAAGCATCATCGATGACACCCATGGCAAAAGCCTCGAAGAAGCCACGCATACATGCGGCAAGGGCACTATACAAATTGGCTTTTGTGTTTTTATCTGTCATATCAAACTTTGTTTTATATTATTAAACCCCAATCGGTCATTAGGCCGTTTTCTGTATTTTTTTATAGTGAGCAAAAAAATAGAGACAATGGAAACAACGTCATCACCACACTTTATGGTTTTATGAAGATATGTCTCTATTGCCTCTATCATAAAAAAATCAGACAGTCTTGTTATGGGAATATTTTAAACTCATATCCCTGTTCCTTAAGCCATTGCAACGACTGTGGAAGAGCGAAATGGAGTTTCGTAACGCTCTTAAGCGAATCGTGGAAGGTTATAATAGAACCATTACGGGCATAGCGTTTAACGTTGTTAAGCACATCCTCTGCCGTCATCCATTTTGAATAGTCGCGGGTTACAAGGTCCCACATCACGATTGTGTACTTGCGTCTGAGTTGCCAATATTCGCTCATTCTCATGCAACCGTGCGGTGGTCTAAAATAGCGGGCATGAATAAGTTCGTTTGCACGCTCCGTATCATCAAGATACGTTTTTATTGTGTGCTTGAACGCTCCAAGATGATGGAACGTATGGTTACCCACTTGATGTCCCGCCTCAACGATCTGTCTGTAGAGATCAGGATATTTCCGCACATTGTCTCCCACCATAAAGAAAGTAGCCTTAACTCCATATTCTTCAAGAGTTTTGAGAATGAACGGCGTGGCCTCGGGGATAGGCCCGTCATCAAAGGTCAGATATACCGCCTTCTCCTTCGGGTCCATCCTCCAAGCCGCCTTGGGGAATAGCCATCTCAGCCATTTGGCTGGTTGTTCTATAATCATTATCTTGACTTTTACTTCTAAAAGTTATTTCTTGCTTACAGTTACTATTCCTGTCAAGAACTACTGCTCAAACGGTTGACCGCCTTTTTTCTGATAATAAACATAAATGGCGTTTATATCGCTCAGCATCTTCTCTGCCTTCGTAGAACTGATGAGACCCTCCACATCAGCAGTTGCCTGCATGATATAGATATATTTCAGGACATCATTCTGCGACATGGTGAAAAGGTTGCCTTCAAGACCGACATACCATTGTGCATATTGCTTACTGTCTTTCCATACCTGATCGATAATGCGCTGGGCATCGTTCTTCTTGCCAAGCAGGGCATAAGCCTTTGCCAGATCGGCAGCTCCAGACAGATAAGTGTTGGGCACATTGTAGCTTGGCAACACTTTCTCCGACTTGCGCAACACATTCAACGCCTTGTCTGTCTTGCCCTCTGCAATAAGTTGCAAGGCGAGATCAGCCATAAGGTGACGATGAGTGTAGCACATGCGCATCACGGTCTCGTCAATGTAAAGACCCTTTTGTTCCAGACCGCCCCACTTGTAACGGTTCATCACATTGTTATATGTCTTCTCGGTGTCAAAGTTCTTTGCACCAGGAGCATTTGTGGTGAACGGCGTTATGCGGTTGGCCAATCCCTCACGAACGAAGTTGTCGCCAAGGTTGAGATAGTTGTCAGAACCAACGGTCGTTGCCACATAAACAGGACGTGTCCAGTTGGCCTGCGATACAATCTCAAGCATCATAAGTTCGCCCTTGTAGAGAGCCGACTTGCCCTTCAGAGAGATAACCATGCGATCAGGAATGGTGTCGCTGGCCATCATCATGCCGCTACGCTTCACAGCCTCCTTGTCGATATCAAGATAAAGAGTGTCGGTAGGAATGACGTGCATGTCGGCATTCTTTGAGCGCACCCAATATTTCATGACGTTGCGCACCTCAAACGGATCATCACCAAACTGCTGCTTGGCTTCCTCCGGGTTCTCTTTATAGAACTGAAGAACCTGCTCCTTAAGTTCTGGCTGCACACGAACATATTCGTTTGTACCTGAACAGAAGTCGAGACGCGGCCATGTGATAGGCAACGAAGGAGAGTTGTATGCAGGACGCTTCATCTGGTCAATATACCAATCGGTGTTGACGTAGCTAAGGTTGCACACGCGTGCGTCTGTGCGCACGCCCTCGGTCTCTTGGTTATACCAAAGGGGGAAGGTATCGTTGTCACCATTGGTAAAGATAATCGGGTTGCCCTTGTCTTGCAGCGTCATGAGATAGTTCTGACCGAAATCGCGACAGGTGTAACGACCGCTACGGTCATGGTCATCCCATGTCTGCGAAGCCATCTGTATAGGCACAAGCACACAGAGCAGAGCAACAACAGCAGCAATGGCTGTTGGGTTAACGCCCTTCATCTTACGGGCAATAATGTCGTAAAGTGCTGCCACACCCATACCACACCATATTGCGAAAGCGTAGAACGAACCGGCATAAGCATAGTCGCGCTCACGAGGCTGCATAGGTGTCTGGTTAAGGTAGATAACGATGGCCAGACCTGTCATAAAGAACAGGAAGAACACAACCCAGAACTGACGTATGCCACGACGGCCTCGCCATGCCTGCCAGAACAGACCTATAAGTCCGAGAAGCAGAGGCAAGCCATAGAACACGTTGTGTCCCTTGTTGTTCTTAAGGTCATCGGGCAACTTGCTCTGGTCACCATACATCAGGTTATCAATGAACGAGATGCCTGTAATCCAGTTGCCGTGCTCTGCCTCTCCATTACCTTGAATGTCGTTCTGTCGGCCACAGAAATTCCACATAAAGTAGCGCCAATACATAAAGTTGCATTGGTAAGAGAGGAAGAAGCGTATGTTGTCCAATTGTGATGGCATCTTGACCATTACAGACTCACCGCAACGGTCATAAGGCACCTCAGTACCTGTCACGCCACCCAACCAGCTCTCATAAGCCTGTGCGTGGTCAGAACTGTACATGCGTGGGAACACCATGTTCTGGGCATATACCATCTTGTCCTTTGTGGTAACAACAAAGTAAGAGTCTTTTTCTTCTTTAGAAGCCTTCTCCTTGCGCTGATACACAGGAGCACCCTTTGTGCGCTTTGGTATGCACATGTTGCCTTGCACATCGAAAGCCACCTGTGAGGTATAGGCCTGTCCATAAGCGAGAGGACGGTCACCATATTGGTCACGGCTGAGATAAGAGCCGAGCGTGAAGATGTCCTCTGGCGAGTTTTGGTCCATTGGAGGGTTGGCTGTAGAACGAATGACGATGACAGCGTAGCTTGAATAGCCGATCATGAGCATCAGCATGCAAAGCAGGGCTGTGTTCTTGACGCGTGCTGTGATAACAGGCACAAGCTTCTTCTCCACACGCTTGCGGTAACCCAAGACGAACCATAGGGCCACCAACACCACGACGCCAATGACAACAGCTGACCAGCCGAAGCCATAGAACGGGATGCCAAGCATGCCTACTGACAGGACGAAAGCAAGGTTCTGGCGCTTTAGGCTACGGTCGGTATAGGTCTCATAGATAGCCCAGATAACTGTTGCCACAAGGAGGACGATGTAAACGACCTCGCCTGTGTTGAACGGACAGCCCAAGGTGTTGACAAAGAACAGCTCGAACCAACCGCCAACGGTTATGATGCCTGGAACCACACCGTAAAGCACAGCTGCCACGATAACGAAGGAAACAATAAGAGCTATAAGCGAGCCCTTAAGTTCTATGTTCGGGAAGCGGCGGTAGCAGTAGACAAGCACAATGGCTGGAATGCACAACAGGTTAAGCAGGTGAACGCCGATAGACAATCCGGTCATATAAGCAATGAGGACCAGCCAGCGGTCAGAATGTGCTTCATCGGCTTTGTCTTCCCACTTGAGGATAAGCCAAAACACAATGGCTGTAAAAGCAGACGAATAAGCATATACCTCTCCCTCTACGGCAGAGAACCAGAACGTGTCGCTAAACGTATAGATGAGAGCGCCCACAAGACCTGATGCCTCGATAGCGATAAGCTTAGGGGTGGTGAGGCACGACCAATCTTTCATTATCAACCTGCGGGTGAGGTGTGTGATACTCCAGAAGAGGAACAAAATTGTCGTTGCGCTGAGCAACGCACTCATCATGTTCACCATCTTTGCCACCTGCGAGGGATCACTTGCAAAATGTGAGAACAGATTGGCGGTGAGCATGAAGAAAGGTGCGCCTGGCGGGTGACCTACCTCAAGTTTATAACCAGTAGTGATAAATTCTGGACAGTCCCAAAAGCTCGCCGTCGGCTCTATGGTAGAGCAATAAACGAAGGCTGCCACAAGGAAGGTGATCCATCCGAGGACATTGTCCACTAACTTGAACTGTTTCATTTAACTAAAAAAATATAATAATAAATGTGTTTGTATTCGTAACAATCCGCAAAGTTAACCCTTTTAGAAGACAATGCAAAAAAAATTAATCATTTTTAGGCAAGAACCTTGCGCAATAATATAAAGGGTAAAGAAAATGTCAAGAATATGCGTCTAAACAATCAGCACAATTATAACTACCACACTTACGGTTCATAACTACCACACTTACGGTTCATAACTACCACACTTACGGTTCATAACTACCACACTTACGGTTATAAAGTGGCATGGTTATATTTACTATTTAGGGATTGTCGTTTAATTCTTTCAGTCGTAGACGCATAGAGGTCATCTTGGTATTTGATGCTCCGTGCGACCAGTTTTAATTGCTTTTTGCTGGTGTAACGGCACTCCAAAGTAGTGTATTTGCTGACTTTGCCAATACCAGATTAG
>OBLI01001052.1_pt1 | contig 28162 bp, 28 predicted proteins | sample 1519701 | NCBI WGS metagenome assembly OBLI01 (sample SAMEA3663005, study PRJEB22513) | pig gut metagenome | biome: pig gut; feature: pig-associated habitat; material: faeces | place: France | collected 2012 | reverse complement strand
CGGCACCGGCACCTGCACCGCAGGCACCGCCGCCACCGCCACAGTACGCGGCTCCGCCGCAGCAGCCGATGTATGCAGCACCGCCGATGGCGCAGCCTGTATATGCGGCACCTGGCTATGCCCAGACCAATGTGGTGGCTCCGTCCATGCCTGTGCAGGCAGCGCAGTTTGCGCCGCTGACCAACGAGCCGATGGAGGTAAATGCAGCCAATATCAGCCTGATCAAGGATGTGCCTCTGCAGGTAACCGTAGAGCTGGGACGCACCAAGAAGTCCATCCGGGAGATTCTGGAATTCTCCACGGGCTCCATCATCGAGCTGGACAAGCTGGCTGGCGAGCCGGTGGATATTCACGTCAACGGGCAGCTGACCGCCAAGGGCGAGGTTGTAGTAATTGATGAAAATTTCGGCGTGAGGATTACGGAGATTGTAAGCCCTCTGGAGCGTGTGCAGGCATTGTAATCGCTTTTTGGATTTTTGCCTCAAAACTTATACTTGAGAATTTATTGAGTTTCAAGTATAATGGAAATGATTATAATCTGAATTTAACTTGTGATACACTGAATACTACTGACGAGGAGAGATGACAAATGGCAGTAAGAGTATTGGTCGTTGATGATGCAGCATTCATGAGAATGATGGTTAAGGACATCCTGACCAAGAACGGATATGAGGTTGTTGGTGAGGCTGAGAATGGCATGAAGGCCCTTGAGAAGTATCAGGAGCTGAAGCCTGACCTGACCACCATGGATATTACCATGCCTGAGATGGACGGCATCAGTGCCGTAAAGGAAATCAAGAAGGTTGATCCTAACGCGAAGATCGTAATGTGCTCCGCTATGGGCCAGCAGGCAATGGTTATTGAGGCTATCCAGGCGGGTGCCAGGGACTTCATCGTAAAGCCTTTCCAGCCAGACCGCGTACTGGAAGCTGTTAGAAAAGCAGTCGGCTGATGAAGAACTGGAGTCGTTTTTGCTCCATGGCATCTGTCCTATGTATTTTAATGTTGGTGTTTTCAGCAGTGGCTATGCCGGATGCTCTGGCAGCCGCTGCTGATGCAGCCGGCTCAGTTGGCGGTTATCTTGCCGGTTATGAAAATACTGATCCAAAACCTTCTCAAATGTCATGGTGGTCAACATTGGCATATTTAATCAGCTTGCTGGCTGTTTTTGCCTTTGTGGTTGTCATGGCATATTTTGCGTCCAGATTTTTAAGCGGGCGCTTCCAGCATCAGGCAGCTGCCAATGGCGGCAGGATACTGGAGCATCTTGCCCTGGGGCCTAACAAGTCCGTCTGCGTAGTGGAGATTGGCGGCAAGGTGGTGCTGCTGGGCGTGACGGAACATCAGGTAAATCTGCTGGCTGAGATAGAGGATGCCGATGAGATAGACAGGCTGCGCCGCCAGGCTGTGGCACAGCCTGTGGATATGGGGGCGTTTGCCAGCCAGCTGTCCTCCCTGGAGGAGCTGACCAGGAGGGTGCCATCCTTGTTTCGGGAAGGTCTGAATCGCAGGGGATAAGGAGTTGTGGAGATTGTGACCAGAGTACAGAGGCTTTTGTGCCCTTGCATAATAGGTCTTTTAGGCGTTTTTGCGGTGGCTCATGCCGCTTCGGCTGCACCGCTGATTCCAAATGTGAATATTGATGTCGGGACGGCGGACAATCCGCAGGATGTGGCGGTGACGCTGCAGCTGATGGCTGTCCTGACGATTTTGTCCATAGCACCCTCTATTCTGATAATGACTACTGCTTTTATCAGAATTGTTGTGGTGCTTGGTTTTTTACGCAATGCATTATCTACCCAGACTGCACCGCCAAATATGGTGATTATCGGCTTGTCCCTGTTCCTGACCTTTTACATCATGGCTCCCTACTGGAGCCAGGCCAATGAGAACGGGCTGCAGCCGTACCTGGCAGGGCAGATTACCCAGGAGCAGGCCATCGAGAATACGATAGAGCCAATCCGGGAATTCATGTTCAGGCAGACCAGGGAAGCGGACCTGGCACTATTTGTCAATCTGGCAGACGGTCCCAGGCCCAATGGACCAGAGGAGGTTTCCACCTTTACCCTGATTCCTGCCTACATGATCAGCGAGCTGAAGACAGCCTTTCAGATAGGCTTTATGATTTATGTGCCTTTTATCGTTATCGATATGATTGTGGCAAGCACCCTTATGTCCATGGGCATGATGATGCTGCCGCCGGTAATGATTTCCCTGCCCTTCAAGATATTGCTTTTTGTCATGGTAGACGGATGGCATCTTTTGATTAAGTCGTTGATTGTCAGCTTCAAGTGACAGAGGTGAAGGATTATGTCGGGTGATTTGGTTATACAGATGGCTCAGGAGGCTCTGAGGATGGTGCTTTTGATTTCGGCGCCTATGCTGGGGCTGGGGCTTTTGGTTGGCCTGGCGGTCAGCGTTTTTCAGGCAACTACCTCCATTCAGGAGCAGACGCTGGCCTTTATACCGAAGATTGTGGCGGTATTCGTGGCAATCCTGATTTTCGGGCCATGGATGCTGAGGCTGATGGTGGAATATGTGACCAATGTGCTGGTCAATCTGCCTTATTATATCGGCTGAGCCGGTGTATGGGGTTATTGATTTTTTTCTATGGTTTGGCTTGTGTTTAGCTTATGAGGTGGCAGGGTGGATTTTTATGATTTGCTGCAGAATCATGCAGCGCTGTTCTTGCTGGTAATGACCAGGGTGAGCGGCCTGTTCATTATTGCTCCCTTCTGGGGCGGCCAGAATATACCTGTGTACTTTCGTGCCGGGATTGCCTTTGTCATCAGCCTGGTGCTGTTTCCGGTGCTGGATCAGAAGATGGCCATAGAGGCGCCTGCCTCTATCTTTGGCTACATGCTGGCGGTGCTTTCGGAGCTCTTTATCGGCTGGCTGATCGGCTTTGTGGCATATATCGCCCTGATGGCCATTAACATGGCAGGCAAGATTATGGATATGCAGGCAGGCTTTGCCGTGGTGAATGAGATGGACCCTACCTCCAATCAGCAGAATCCTCTTATTGGCAGTTTTTTGTACTATTTGACATTGATCATATTTGTGGTGACTAACGGCCATCACATGCTGCTGGGAGCTCTGGTGGGGAGCTTTGATTCCGTGCCGGTGCTGGGGATGAATGTTGATGTCAGCAGCCTTGCCAACCTGATAGTGGATTTTACGGCAGGGATATTCCTGACAGGCATGAAGATAGCCATGCCATTGACTTTTGCCATTCTTTTGACGAATGTTTCCCTGGGCGTACTGGCCAGGACCATGCCTCAGATGAATATCTTCGTGGTGGGCATTCCCATGCAGATTATCATCGGCCTGTTTACTGTGGGGATTATCATGCCCTTCTATGTGATGTTTTTGGATGTGTTGTTCAATGAGATGTATGGAAATATTTCCATTGCCCTTAGAGCATTACAATAAAAAAGATGAGCGCCGGGAGGCGGCAGGGGCTGGCGAAGTGGATTTTGCCTTTGACCTGCAGCTTTTTGCCGGTGAGAAGACTGAGGAACCGACGGCCAAGCGCCGGGCGGATGCCCTGAAGAAGGGCCAGGTGGGCAGGAGCCAGGAAATCAATGCGGCTTTTGTCATGCTGGCAGGCTTCTTTGTGCTGAAGATGCTGGGAAGCGATGCCGTGGAGGAGGTTATGAACTACTCCGTCTACATCTTTGGCAACCTGAATTTCGATGTGAATGAGGAGACCATCATGCAGCTCTTTATCGGCATCGTGATTTTGCTGGCAAAGACATCCATTCCCCTGATGCTGTTCATCATGGTGATTGGCCTTGCCATGAATGTGGCACAGGTGGGCTTTCATTTTTCCACGGAGAAGCTGAGCTTCAATCCGGGGCGGCTGAACCCTATCAGCGGCTTTGGCAGGATTTTTTCCAAGCGTTCCCTGGTGGAGCTGGCCAAGTCTTTGATAAAGATTGCCATCATCGGCTCACTGGTGTACATGAACCTTTCCGAGGAGCTGTGGCAGATGCCAAAGCTGATGTTTGCGGATTTGTTTGCCGGTGTGTCCCAGGTTTCCGAGGTGGTTTTTAAACTGGTCTTCAAGATTATCGGGCTGTTCATGGTGATGGCCATCCTTGACCTGATTTACCAGAAATGGCAGAATACCCAGGATTTGAAGATGAGCAAGCAGGAGGTCAAGGAAGAATTCAAGCAGCAGGAAGGTGATCCCCAGATCAAGGGAAAGATCCGTCAGAAGCAGCGTCAGATGGCCATGTCCAGAATGATGAAGGAAGTGCCCAAGGCGGATGTCATCATCACCAACCCTACCCACTTTGCCGTGGCACTGAAGTATGAGGCCGGCATGCCGGCTCCGGTGGTGCTGGCCAAGGGACAGGATGCTGTGGCTCAGAAAATCAAGGAGCTGGCGCGGGAAAACAGCGTGCCTATCGTGGAAAACAAGCCCCTGGCAAGGGCCCTGTACGCAGCTGTGGATGTGGGAGGCAGTATCCCTCAGGAGCTGTTCAAGGCGGTTGCCGAGGTTCTGGCTTATGTATATAAACTCAAGCATCGCCATAGACGGCGGTTTGCGTAAGATAGAGAGCAGGAGATAGATTATGGCTGCATCGGTTATGGCCGCCGAGAAGGTTGGCTTTGTAAAGAAATATAGTGACGTAATGATTGCGGTGGGCATCGTAACAATCGTCGTTATGATGATTATTCCGCTGCCTACCCTGCTGCTGGATTTGCTGCTGTGCATGAACATTACCCTGGCACTGGTGGTTGTGATGAGTGCTATTTACAATGTGGAGGCACTGGATTTGTCCGTGTTCCCGTCCCTTTTGCTGATTACAACCCTGTTTCGGCTGGCATTGAATGTTTCCTCTACCAGGCTTATTTTGCTGGAGGGTTATGCAGGGGAGCTCATCAGCTCCTTCGGTAACTTCGTTGTGGGCGGTAATGCAGTAGTAGGCTTTATCATTTTCGTCATTCTGATTATTATCCAGTTCATGGTTATTACCAAGGGCGCGGAGCGCGTGGCAGAGGTATCGGCACGCTTCACCCTGGATGCTATGCCTGGTAAGCAGATGGCCATTGATGCGGATTTGAATCAGGGTGCCATTACCGATGCGGAGGCCAGCGAGCGCAGAAAGAAGATTCAGCGGGAGGCTGACTTCTACGGTGCCATGGATGGTGCCAGCAAGTTCGTAAAGGGTGATGCCATCGCGGCTATTATCATTATCTTTATTAACATCATCGGCGGCTTCGTCATCGGCATGGTGCAGCGCAATATGACTGTGGAGCAGGCGCTGCAGAACTATACCCTGCTGACCGTGGGCGAGGGACTGGTAAATCAGATTCCTGCCCTGCTGATTTCCACGGCTACCGGTATCATCGTTACCCGTGCGGCTTCCGAGAGCAACCTGGGGTATGACCTTATCCATCAGCTGGGGGCGAAGCCAAGGGTGTTCTATATCGTCTGCGGCGTGCTGGCGGCTATGGCATGTGTGCCGGGGCTGCCGGGGCTGCCGTTTATGGTGCTGGCTGTTGCCTGCGGCATTATCGGCAGGCAGATTGCGGCAGGAGACAAGAAGGTAGAGGAGACTGCCGTGGTGGAGAAGAAGGAGAAGACCAAGAGCGAGGCAACCAAGCCGGAGAATATCGTTTCTCTTTTGCAGGTGGACCCTATGGAGCTGGAAATCGGCTACAGCCTGATTCCCCTGGTGGATACGGGACAGGGGGGAGACCTGCTGGACCGCATTGTGATGATTCGCCGCCAGTGTGCCTTGGAGCTTGGTTTGGTGGTGCCTACCATCCGTATCAGGGATAACATTCAGATTAAGCCAAATGCTTATATCATCAAGCTGAAGGGCATTGAGATTGCCAAGGGGGAGCTTTTGCTGGATCACTTCCTGGCCATGAATTCCGGTACTGTCTTTGAGGAAATTCAGGGCATTGAGACTATAGAGCCGGCCTTCGGGCTGCCTGCCCTGTGGATTCCTGAGGCCTCCCGTGAGCAGGCGGAGCTGAATGGCTATACGGTGGTGGATGCGGTATCCGTGCTTGCCACCCATCTTACGGAGGTCATCAAGGCTCATGCGGATGAAATCCTGGGCCGTCAGGAAACCCAGAACCTTATCGACAACGCCAAGAAGACCAACCAGTCCCTGGTGGACGAGGTTATTCCGGACCTTCTGGGCGTGGGCGATATTCAGAAGGTGCTGGCAAATCTCCTCAGGGAGCGCATTTCCATCAGGGATATGGCTACTATCCTGGAGGTGCTGGCAGATTATGCACAGGCCACCAAGGATACTGAGATTCTGACGGAGTATGTGCGCCATGCCATGGCAAGGCAGATTACCCAGCAGTATGTGCAGAACAACCAGCTGACCTGTATTACGCTGGACCCTGCCATTGAGAACAAGATTGCCGGGGCTGTCCAGCGCACGGAGCGGGGCTCCTATGTGAGCATGGACCCTGATACCATGCAGAAGCTGCTGAATTCCCTGGGCAAGGAGCTGCAGAAGCTGACGGACATGGGCTATCAGCCGATTGCCCTGACCAGCCCGACAGTGAGATTGTATTTCAGGAAGTTAGTTGAGCGTTCTGTGCCGGGCATTATTGTCCTGTCACATGCAGAGATAGACCAGTCTGTAGAGATTCAGATTATTGGGGTGGTGAAGCTGTAAATGCTTATCAAGAGCTTTAAGGCGCCTACACTGAAGGAGGCCATGGCCAATGTCAAGGCGGAACTGGGTGTGGATGCTGTAATACTTCATACGAGCAAGACGAAAAAGGGCGGCATCCTGGGCTTTCACAGCAAGGAAGTGGTAGAGGTGATTGCCGCCGTGGAGGATGAGGCCTCCAAGCCTGCACCTGTGGTGCCGGTCAATGAGGCGGTGCTGCAGGCAGCGGCAGAGGCCAGGAGCAGCAGGGCTGCTGCCAGGGAGGCTGCGGGGCAGCAGTCCTATGGCGTGCCGGAGGCGGATATTTCACCTATCTCGGCAACGCTGGCGAATTTTACGCCAAGGTCGGCTGTCAACCAGTATCAGACGGCAGGCACCATGGAGGCAATCAGCCAGGCCATGGCGCAGAATACTCCCAGCCAGACCTTCGGGGAGGTGCTTGCCAGCGTCAATCAGGCCCAGGAGGCGGCCAATGAGCCGGTTGAGGTGGATATAGCGGCAGCGGTGGCTGCCGAGCCGGTGTCTGAGATGATGCAGCCGATGCAGCCGGTGGAGCCTGTGGCTGCTGAACAGGTACGGGCGGCTGCGGAGCCTGAGCCTGCCAAGATTGAGGTGGCAAAGGCGGAGGAGGCAGCTGCAAAGGAAGAGGTGCAGCCGGAAGCTCCTGCTGAGGTTTCTGAGGCTTCTGTGGCTGATGATCAGCCGGAGGAGGCAGCCCCTGACAAATCCGGCAAGGACGAGGAAATCAGGGATTTGCAGAATCAGCTGGAGGAAATGAAGGCCATGCTGATGGAGATGAGCAGGAACAAGGGGGCAGGGGATGCCGTTCCTACCTTGCAGAATGCCATGCAGTCCCAGGAAGTGACGGAGAAGATTATTCAGGACATGATTGCCAAGCTGAACGGTACGGAGATTCTGGCACCAAGCAGCTCGGTGAAGGCAGCCAATGCCCTGGAAAAGTATATACGCAAGGCAATCCGTGTCGCTAACGGCATTACGTTATATTCTAACAAGCCGAAGGTGGTGGCATTGATTGGCCCTACCGGTGTGGGCAAGACTACAACGCTGGCGAAGATTGCAGCGAAATTCGTGCTGGAGCAGGGAGCCAGGGTGGCGCTGATTACGGCGGATACCTACAGGATTTCTGCGGTGGAGCAGCTGAAGACCTATTCGGATATCCTGGGGCTGCCCCTGGAGATTGTCTACAATCCTGAGGCTCTCAGGAAGGCCATTGAAAAGCACAAGGACAAGCAGCTGATTTTGATTGATACTGCCGGCAGAAGCCAGTATAATGAGTATCAGATGAAGGAGCTCAGCGGGCTTTTGAGCATAGATGCCGATATTGAGAAGCATCTGGTAATGAGCGCAACCACCAAGACCAGTGACGGTGTGGAGCTTTTGGAGAATTTCTCCATCTGCCAGCCGGACAGGGTGATATTTACGAAGGTTGACGAGACAGGAACCCATGGGATTATCCTGAATATATTGCATAGGCGTAAGGTGGCGTTGTCCTATATCACCAATGGGCAGAGCGTACCTGATGATATTGAGCCTGCCAGTGTGGAGAGGCTGGCAGAGCTTTTGCTGAGGTAAGAGGTATGGAGGATCAGGCGACCAGGCTGAGAAAGCTTGTGGAACGAAAAATTTCTGGCGGCGCAGGGGGCCTGCAGAAGGAAACTGCGCAGGGGGGAGCCTCCATGCCGCTGCCTGGCGGGGCACGGGTGATAGCTGTCACCAGCGGCAAGGGTGGCGTGGGCAAGACCAACCTGACGGTCAACCTTGCCATAGCCTTGGGCAAGAAGGGGAAAAGGGTGATTATCGTGGATGCGGACCTGGGCACGGCCAACGTGGACGTGCTGCTGGGCACCAGCTCCCGGAATACACTGCTGTCCCTTGCCAGGGAGGATGTGCAGCTGGAGGATGTCCTCATCCGGGGGCCGTATGGCGTAAGCTACATATCCGGAGGCTCCGGCATGGAGCATGCCGGAGAGCTGACGGTCATGCAGCGGAAGATGATTTTCAGCAAGCTGGCTGCCTGCGATGAGTGGGCTGATATTATCCTGGTGGACACCGGTGCAGGCGTTGGCAGGAACGTGCTGGATTTCATCATGGCCTCTGACGAGGTGCTGCTGGTGATCACGCCGGAGCCTACGGCGCTGACGGACGGCTATGCGGTGCTGAAGTCATACCGCCAGCTGGAGGCTACCCAGCCTATCAGGCTGGTGGTGAACCGGGTCTACGATATGGTGGAGAGCACGGAGACTGCCAGCAAGCTGATCTGCACGGCGGAAAGGTTCCTGCACATGGAGCTGAAATCCCTGGGCTTTGTCTTTGATGATGCCAGCATGATGAAGGCGGTCAGGCGTCAGGTGCCCCTTTTGGCGGCGTATCCTGATTCACTGGCGGCAAAATGCGTGGAAGCCTTGGCAAATAGCCTTTTGTCAGGACGTCCGCAGCGGGTAAAGCTGGGCTGGCAGGGATTTTTGAGAAAATTTTTCCATAATATGCACTAATATTTTGCAATAGTAAGTATTTTTCGATAAAATAGATAGTGATAATTGTATTTTGATTTTTGGATTTGATTTGTGGTCAAGGGGTAGGTTTGCAAGATGAGAAAGGGCGAAAGAAAGCCGGCGGATATGGTGCTGAAGATAGGGGCGCGGCTGACATTTTTTCCGCTGAGCACGGAAAATGGCGTTGCCAGCAGAGTCGAGGATATATCCGGCAACAAGCTGATGGTTGCCATGCCGGTGGATGAGAAGGGCGTGCCGGTTCTTCCCATGCCGGGAGAGGACATGGTGTGCAGGATGGCAGGGGAGGGCTGCTATTACCAGTTCAGGACAGTGTACCTGGACAAGGGCAAGGCGCCGATTCCTGTCTGGTTTGTCAGGAAGCCTGAGTTTGTGGAAAAGGTGCAGAACCGGGAGTTCGTCAGGATTTCCGTTGATTATCCTGTGATTTTGCGGCCACTGGATGAGAATGGTGCCATGGGGGGCATGATTTTCACCAAGGCTGTTGACATCAGCGGCGGCGGCCTGGCCGTGATGAATGAGACTATGCTGCCCCTGGGCAGCAAGGCGGTGCTGGAGCTGGATAATATTCCAGGGGTAGGCATGCTGCGCATCACGGGCAAGGTTGTGCGCTGTGTCAAGGTGGCTGCAGCAGGAGATAATGTTTTTCATGTGGGGTTCCAGTTCCTGGATTTGAGCAGGCAGCATCAGAATAGGCTGGTGAAGTTTATTTTTGATATACAGAGGCAGAGCCTGGCAAAGGGGATTGGCAAGAAATAATAGGGGGCGGTATCATGATTCGCGTAGTTGTTGCAGATGATTCGGCATTTATGCGCAAGGTGTTGTCAGACCTGTTTGAGAAGACGCCTGGCTTCCAGGTGGTGGGGACTGCCAGGGATGGCAGGGAAGCCGTCAAGCTGGTGGCGAAGGAACGGCCTGACCTTCTGACGCTGGATATAAATATGCCGGTGATGGACGGGCTCAGTGCCTTGGAGGTTATCATGAAGGACTGCCCTGTGCCCGTGCTGATGTTCAGCAGCCTGACCAAGAAGGGGGCTGACGAGACCATCAGGGCACTGGAGCTGGGCGCGGTGGATTTTCTGTGCAAGACCGGTGGTTCCATCTCCAAGATTGATGCCATCGAGTCGGAGATTATCGAAAAATGCCGCAGCGTGGCAGGGGCTAAAATAAATAAATCAAAAATAAATAAGAATATTTTTGCCAAAAAGCAGGAAGCTGGGAATTTAAGGCGAATTAATATATTTGAGAAGAAAGGTTACAATGTAGCCCAGCCTCAGACAGCTGCCTCTATAAAGCCGCAATCGGCTCAGGAGAAGCTGGCGGCCTCGGTGCAGCAGCATAAGCAGGGGCTGACCGGCATGATGGCAAAGCGGGAGAATCCGCTGCTGAAGAAGAAGGCGGCGCCTGTTTACAGCAGCTACAGCAGCTCAGGCTCCGGCACGAAGCTGGTGGCACTGGGGACCTCCACAGGTGGCCCAAGGGCGCTGCAGCAGGTGATACCGAAGCTGCCGGGCAATATGCCCTGCGGCATGGTAGTGGTGCAGCACATGCCGGCAGGCTTTACCAAGTCGCTGGCGGAGAGGCTGAATGGCATGTCCCAGGTAACAGTGAAGGAGGCAGAGGATGGGGAGCCTATCCTGCCGGGGCATGTATATGTTGCTCCGGGAGGTTATCACCTTACGGTGACAGGAAATGCTTCCAAGAGGGAGATTTCCTTGAATCAAGATCCTCCACTGGCGTCCCACAGGCCGGCAGTGGATGTAATGTTTGACTCCGTGGTAAAATACGGGGGAGATATAGTTTCGGTTATTCTGACAGGCATGGGCTGTGATGGTGCAGCAGGTATGAAGAAGATCAAGAGGGCTGGCGGCTATGTGATAGCTGAGTCAGATGAGACCTGCGTTGTGTACGGCATGCCGAAATCCGTTGTAGAGGCGGGCATTGCAGACGAGATACTGCCTGTTGGACAGGTAGCGGATGCAATTATGAAGCGAGTTAGGAATTAATCAATCAGGGGGAATAGAAATGGAAACAAATCAGTACATGGAAATGTTTTTGGATGAGTCACGGGAACATTTGCAGTCTCTGAATGATGGCCTGCTGAGTCTGGAAAATGATCCTGAGGATTTATCTGTGCTCAATGAGATTTTCCGTAATGCTCATACCTTGAAGGGCATGTCAGCGACCATGGGCTACACAAAGACTGCCGAGCTTACCCATGACATGGAGAACCTGCTGGATATGCTCAGGAAGGAACAGCTGAAGGTAAGCTCTGAGATTATAGATGTTATCTTCAAGTGCGTTGACTCCTTGCAGGAGATGGTGGAGAACATTGGCAACGGTGAGTCCGAGGACCTGGTGGATGTATCCGACCTGGTGCGCATGGTGAATGCCATCGCCAAGGGGGAGAGCGTACAGCAGGAAGGGCCTGAAGCCGACGGCGGGGCAGCAGCGGCACCTGCGGCAGCTTCCGGCATGCCTGAGGGCTGCGAGCTGAATGACACCGATATGCTGGTTATCAAGGAGGCAAAGAACAGCGGCCTGATTCCTTACTGGGTGCATGTGGAGATTGCTGATACCTGCCTTTTGAAGTCTGCCCGCTCCTACATGGTCATGAACGTGCTGGATGAGCTGGGGGATGTCATTAAGTCCATTCCGCCGGCACAGGATCTGGAGCAGGAGAAGTTTGACCACAGCTTTGATGTGTGCCTGGTAACGGATGCGGATGCCAAGAAGGTGGAGGATGGCGTGACGGCTATCTCCGAGATCTGCGGCGTGAAGGTAACGGAGATTAACCTGGAGGAAGCTCCTAAGGAGGCACCGGCACCTGCTGCGGCACCTAAGCCGGCAGCCCAGGCAGCGGCTCCTGCAGCAGCGCCTAAGGCAGCAGCTCCTGCCGCCAAGCCGGCAGCAAAGGCACCGGCAAATAACGCCAAGCATGATAAGAAGGCTCACGTGGCAGGCCAGTCCGTCCGGGTTGATATCGAGAAGCTGGATACCCTGATGAACCTGGTGGGCGAGCTGGTTACCAACAAGGTCCGCCTGGAGCAGATCGGCATGACTCATCGCCTGACGGAGCTGACAGAGACGCTGGAGCAGATGGACAGGGTGACTACCGACCTGCAGTCCGTAGTAATGAAGGTCCGCATGGTGCCTGTAAGCCAGGTATTCAACCGCTTCCCTCGCATGGTCCGCGACCTGGCCAAGGAGCTGAACAAGGATATCAACCTGACTATCGAGGGCGAGGACACGGAGCTGGACCGTACCGTTATCGACGAGATTGGCGATCCATTGATGCATCTGTTGAGAAATTCCCTGGATCATGGCGTGGAGCATCCTGACGAGCGCGAGGCCAAGGGCAAGCCGCGTACCGGCGAGGTAGGGCTGATTGCCCGCCACGAGGGCAACAACGTTGTCATCATGGTTACTGATGACGGATCCGGCATCAATGCTGACAAGATCCGCAACAAGGCTGTGGAGAAGGGCATGATCAGCCGTGATGAGGCGGATGCGCTGCCTGATGCTGATGCAGTAAGGCTTATCTTCCTGCCGGGCTTCTCCACTGCGGAGCAGATTACGGACGTATCCGGCCGTGGCGTAGGCATGGACGTGGTGCGCAGCAAGATTGAGTCTCTGGGCGGCCATGTGGATGTTGAAACCAAGATTGACGAGGGTTCCGTATTCAAGATCAAGCTGCCTCTTACCCTGGCTATCATCCAGGCTATGCTGGTGAAGGTGCAGGATGAGATGTACGCTATTCCTCTTGGCTCCATTGACAGCACCATCAATATTACGCCTGATGACATCAAGACCGTCCAGAACAAGGAGGTCATCGTAATCAGGGGACAGATTATCCCTATTACCCGCCTGAACGAGGTACTGAGCGTGCCGAGGGGCAAGGAGGCTACTGATGAGGATGATATCTTCGTGGTAGTAGTCCATGTAGGGGATCACAAGATTGGTATTGTGGTGGACAACCTGATTGGTCAGCAGGAAATCGTTATCAAGACGCTGGGCAAGCTGCTGTCCGGACTGAAGATGCTGGCCGGTGCTACCATCCTGGGTGATGGCCATGTTGCCATGATTCTGGATGTCAGCGCGTTGATGTAATCAAGGGAGGTATGGAAGATGGCTAAAGAGGATCAGGTAGTGGCTGACGGCGAGGTACAGGTAGTCGCCTTCAAGCTGAGAAACGAGGAATACGGCTTTAGTATTTTGAATGTTCAGGAGATAAAGAACCTCAGTGATATTACCAGAGTTCCATTTGCTCCTGATTTTATCAAGGGCGTTGTCAACCTGCGTGGCAGTGTGCTGCCGGTGATTGACCTGAAGAAGCGACTTGGCCTGGAGGATACTCCGTATACGGCCAACACCCGTATCGTCATCGTGCAGTATGACGAGGTGTATGTAGGCATGCTGGTGGATGCTGTGACAGAGGTGCGTACCATCAACGCGGATGACATTGATACAACGAGGGCTATTACTGCTGGCAACGATGCCAGCTCCAAGTTTATCTCCGGCATCGGCAAGGTGGATGGACGACTGATTATTCAGCTGAATATCAGCGAGATTATGGGTTTGAGCGGCGAGGAGTAATCCTCGCCTCATGAAATAGATTGGTGGGATAAAGGAAATGTCAGATGATGTTGCAAACCTTTCTCCGGTGCAGATGGATGCGCTGCGGGAGATCGGCAATGTAGGTGCAGGAAACTCTGCTACCGCGTTGTCACAGATCATAAGCCGCCGCATTGATATGGATGTGCCGAGAGTATCCATAGTTCCGTTGGATGAGGTGCCGGACCTGGTGGGCGGCCCTGATACGATGGTTGTGGGCGTGTTCCTGAGGGTGTACGGCAAGGCACCGAGCAATATTTTGTTCCTGCTGCCGAAGGAAAGTGCTTTTTATCTGGTTGATATGCTGATGGGGAAAACCCACGGTGATACCCAGAAGCTGGATTTTATGGATGAATCCGCATTGATGGAGATAGGAAATATCCTTTCAGGTGCTTACCTGAATGCATTGTTCAATTTTACCAATATTTCCTTGCTGCCATCTATTCCGGCCCTGGCCATGGATATGGCTGGTGCTATTCTCAGTGTTGTGTTGGTTCAGCTTGGTCAGATGGGTGACCATGCCTTAGTTATTGAAACTGAGTTCAAGACAGATGATGACGGTATCAAGGGACATTTCTTCCTGGTACCGGACCCTGGCTCTTTGGACATAATTTTGCAAGCAGTGGGAGTGTCGTGATATGCCAGAATTAATCAAGGTTGGCATGGCAGATTACAAAGTTGGCCGTGCGCCAGATACCTTAATAAGCTATGGTCTGGGTTCCTGTATCGGCATCTCGCTGTATGACCCTCAGACGAAGATAGGCGGGCTGCTGCATATCATGCTGCCGGACAGTAATCAGTCCAGGGCTAATGAGAACAGGGCGAAGTTTGCAGATACGGGGATTCCGGATATGTTGGAGGAACTCATCCGCATGGGAGCGGCGAAGTCCAGGCTGGTGGCAAAGCTGGCAGGGGGTTCCCAGATGTTTGCTTTTGCCAACGCATCGGATATTATGCGTGTAGGCCTGCGCAATGCATCAGCTTCCAAGGAGATATTGAAGAAGCTGTCAATTCCTATTGTGGGTGAGGATACTGGCGGCAATTACGGCCGCACAGTGCAGATAGACTTGTCCACCGGTGTCTATAAGGTTAAGACTATAGATAAGGGCGATAAGGAAATTTAATATGATTGATAAGTGTAAATTGGCAGCGTCATTGGGGTTGGCAGCCTTGGCGGGACTTACGGCCATGGCTGCCGGGCTGATGAGTGAGGCGCGTGCCTCAGTAGTTTTAGGGCGCACCCTGTGCAGTTTCTTAATCACCGGTGTACTGGTATATATCGGTGTTTTTCTGTTTGAAAGATTTGGCTACCGGGATATGATTGATGAAACAGAGACGGCCATGGCTGAGCTTGCGGTGCAGGAGAAGGCTGCCGGTGAGGAGCTGGCGGCAGATGCCGCTGATGGCAGGGCTGAGACTGACGGTGGCCAGCAGCATGCAGGTACGGCAGAGGAGGCGGCGGAGCCTGGAAATGGCTTTGAGCCTTTGCAGGCGGATTCCCTGCGCCGTGTAGTTGGCAGCGATGACAGCGGGCAGGGTGATACCAGATAGCAATGTAATGGTGGTGAGATGTTTTGCAGAAGGAAAAGGAGTCGGCTGAGGAGATAAATGAGCTTTGGAGCCTGTATGGCGAAAACCGCAGCATGGAAATTCGCAACCGGCTGGTGGAGCATTATCTGCCTCTGGTGAATATTATCGCAGGCAGGTTGGCTATGAGTCTGCCATCTCATGTTGACAGGGATGATCTGATTATCAGCGGCTATTTCGGCTTGATGGATGCTGTGGATAGATATGACATCAAGCGTGGGAATAAGTTTGAGACCTATGCAGGCATCAGGATAAGCGGTGCCATGAAGGATGAGCTGCGCTCCAGGGATTGGATTTCCGTGTCCCTGAGGCAGAAAATCCGCAGGTATGAGTCGGCAGTGGTGGAGCTGGAGGGCAGGCTGGGCAGGTCTGCCACCGATGAGGAGCTTGCTGAGCGGCTGGAAATGAGCATTGAGCAGGTTCACCACCTCGAGCGGCAGATTAATGCGGCTACGGTTATTCCCCTGGGGGAATACATGAAGTCCGAGGCGGCCATGGCTGTGGATACGGATCCCCACAGGAGTGCGGAGTATATTGAGACACGGGAAACCTTGGCAAAGGCTCTGGATGAGTTGACGGAAAAGGAAAAGCTAGTAGTTTCCCTTTATTATTATGATGAGTTGACAATGAAGGAAATCAGCTTGATAATGCATTTATCAGAGGCGCGGATTTGCCAGCTGCATACCAAGGCAATGTTTAAGCTGAGGGGCTTTCTGGCAAATATAGACGGCATCTGATATATTTGAGATAGATGAAAAGCGTCCGGTTATTGTAAAGATAACGGGTGCAGGGGTGGCAGGGAAGCCGCCGTATCTGCATCAGGGAGGGCTGTACATGGATGATCATAAGATAATAGCAAAGGTTGGCGGCAGTGAGGAAGGGTATCTGTTTGAGTTCTGCTCTGATGGTGTTTTTCTGACCGTATATCCCAAGAGTGAAAAGGGCCTGATGTTTGAAATGTCAGATATGCGGCGGGTGCTGAAGGACTTCAGTGTGGATGACTATGACCTGAAGCTGATGACTGACACGCTGAAGGAGAATAGCGGCGAGCCTGTGCTTTTGGGCAAGAAGTTTATTTTGCCGAAGGAGTTTGAAGGGGCTGTGCTTGATGAGGAAGCTGCTGAGACGGTGAGGGAGCATGTGGTGTACGGTGCAGCCATCGTAGAGGTGGCGCCGGACAAGCTCAGTGCTACCCTGCGCTTTGACATAGGTTCCAGGGAATCTGTGCCTACCCTGGAGATGATTATGGATGCAATCCGACTGCGCAATGTGAAGTTCGGCATTATGCCGGATGCCATCAAGGAAGCCATGGAAACCAGGCGGCCTACCGTGATTGCCAAAGGTGAGCCTCCTCAGAATGGCAAGGATGCCGTCATTGACAAGAAGTTCAATATAGGTGAAAAGGGTGTGCCGGTGGTGGATGAGCATGACCGGGCGGACTACAAGAACCTGAATATGTTCCTGCGGGCTGTGAAGGGGCAGGTGCTGGCGGAACGCATTCCCCATACCAAGGGAATCCCGGGCACCAATGTCTATGGTGACAAGATAAATGCCAAGAACGGCAAGCCGAAGCCGGTGCCAAATGGCAAGAACACCATCGTCAAGGACGAGAATTTCGTGGTTGCCGATATGGACGGCCAGATTGTGGACAAGGGCAGCAAGATCGATGTGGATCCGCGCCTGGAAATCAAGGGCGATGTGGGCATGGCCACAGGTAATATTGATTTTGATGGTGCCATTGTGGTAAATGGCAATGTGGAAGCCGGTTTCGTGGTGAAGGCGGCAGGTGATATTGAAATCAAGGGCATGGTCAGCGGTGCTGATGTGGAAGGGCGCAATATTTTCGTCAAGGGCGGCGTGCAGGGCATGAACCGGGGCCGCATCAAGGCTCTGGAGGATTTCCGTGCCTCCTTTGCGGAAAATGCGGATATTGAGGCATGCGGCGATATCTATATTCAGGATGTGGCCATGCATTCCACCATCAGGGCAGGCCATCATCTGGTGATGGATGAGGGCAAGGGGCAGATAACCGGCGGCAACTTGGCAGCCGGTGAGGAAATCCGTGCCAAGTGCATCGGTAATGAGGCCAATGTCATTACCCGTGTCAGCGTGGGCGTGAACCCGATGCTCCAAAAGGAGTATCAGGCCGTGCTGAAGGAGTACAACGAGGCCAAGAAGCGCCAGGAATCCCTGAATAAAACCCTGAGCACCCTGGAGAAGATTGACGTGAACCAGCTGCCTCCTGCCAAGGTGGAGCAGCTGAATGCCCTGGTGCGCTCCCAGTTCCCTCTTGCCGGTCAGGTGGAGCGGTGCGAGCGCAGGCTGAGGGAGATTGATGCGGAGCTGCAGAAGATGCGTAACGGCAGGGTAAGGGTGCTGGATACCATGTACCCGGGCGTAAGGCTCAGCATTAATTCCATAATAAAGAATGTACAGGTCAAGGAGACTCATTGTACCCAGTATGTGAAGGATGACTTTATCGTGGTTGGTGCTTATTGATTTTGTGGTATTTTTAGGAGCGATGGCTTATGGATTTTACACCGATGAGTTTGCGGATGATGATACCTCACGCCAATGATGTGGGGGAAATACAGCACAATATGAACCAGCAGGCAGCTATGCAGCAGGATTTCAAGGCACTGCAGCAGAAAAAGCTGATTGAGAGGCAGCAGAGCCAGGTGCGTACCAAGGATGAGGCCGAGGGCGAGAGGATTAAGGATAATCCTGAGAAGAAGCAGGGCGGCAGGGAGCGGGGTGCCCGGAAGAAGAAGTCCCCCAAGGAGATTATGGAGGCCCAGGGGGTTACAGCCGATACTCAGGAGCCGCCTATGGCGGTGGATCACTTCCGGGGGCGCAGCATAGACATCAGCTGCTAGCCCCGGGGGTTGGCTTGCCAGGGGCAGTAGATTTGCAGGTGGGGTTATAGATGACCACAGAGATATTAGGATTTATTATTATTGCCGGGGCGGTGATTGTCCTGGTTGCCAGGCATCAGCTGAGCAGGGCGGAGGATGACCCGGAAGTGCTGGAAGCGGCTACAGGCCGTCTCCGCTATGAGCTGGAGCAGTCGGCAGATGAGATTATCAGTCGCATGACGGAGCATGTTGACCGGCTGGAAAGGCTTTTGCGTGAGGCTGACTACAAGGCGGAGGTTCTGCAGGAGAGAATCCGTCAGCTGGAAGCCTTGCAGGGTGCGCAGGGAATGCATGGCATGGAGGCCGGCGCGGCCTATCAGCCTCTGTCCGGTGCGGAGCGGCAGGGGGTGGATTATCTGACTGCCAGGGCGGCAGCGGATGCATCTGCTGCAAATGTGAATGCTTCGGCAGGAGCCGCCTCTGTCCGTGAGCCGGGCGGCTACGGCATGCCGTCTATGAGCGAGTCGGACAGGCGTGCCTGGGAGCTGATACGGGAGGCCTCCATGGAGCTGGAAGCCCAGTATGAGGCCCAGTCCAATGCTATGCAATCAGCCCAGCAGTCTGATGCCCTGCAGCAGGCGGTGGATATTCAGACAGGCAATCTGGACAGCTATGTGAGCGGCAGCAGCTATGCAGCTGAGACAGCAGATGAGCCGGGGTATGCCTACGACGAGGAAAAGGGGCTGGATACCGAGGCGGCTGCCAGGCAGGCACGTCAGATGCTGGCACAGGGCTTTGAGGTGGATGACATTGCCAGGGCAACGGGCCTGGGCATCGGGGCGGTGCAGCTGATCAGGCAGATGGAGGCCCGTCAGGCTGTCAGCCGGGAGAAGGAAGGCTGATTGCCGGATAAAAAAAGCAGGGATTAATTTTAAATTGCTTGACAATAGTAGTGTGATTCGTTTATAATACTACTTGTCTGTGGGGGCATAGCTCAGCTGGGAGAGTGCTTGACTGGCAGTCAAGAGGTCAGGGGTTCGAACCCCCCTTGTCTCCACCATAAAGCAAGACATATCAAGGGTTTAGCAGGGTTCTAAGTGGTATATGAACTCTGCTCTTTTTTTATGTCTTCCTTTAGGTCTGCAAGGTTGCCTTTAGATTTCTATGGGGCTTATGTCCTGCATGGCTTTCAAGAGTTTATCCGTGGTTGTCTCTGAAGGTTTATCGACATAGGCATATAACATATATGTCTTTAAGGTTGTGTGTCCTGTCAGTCTCATACCTTCATTGACTGGGATACCATGAGCAAATAACTGACTGGCATAAAAGTGCCTGCATGAATGTGGAGTGATGTTCTCAACAATCATCGCTTTTTGTCTGTACTTCCTGAATTTGTCATCAAAGAAGGAAGGTTTCATTCGCTCGTTGGTGTCCTTTTTGGAGACAACAAAAGTCTTATTGCCCTGAAGTGCCCTGTGTCTTCTCAAGGCTTTTTCAAGGGTTGCTGTTACTGGTACAGTCCTTATGCTCCCCTTGTTTTTGGTCTCTTTCAGTATAGCTTTACTTCTACCCCCCTTCAGTCCAGTATAGGCTTTTGTGATGTGTATAAGTCCATCATGTATGTCAGACCATTCAAGACCTAATATTTCCTCTTTTCTCATTCCTGTTTCAAACAGTAAAGGGATAATGATACCGCACCAATCATCTTTGGAGACCTCATAAAGTCTTTTATAGTGTTCCACGGTTGCAGGAAGTTTGTTTTGATGTTCCCTTTGCTTCACCCTCGGTATCTTCAGGTCTCCTGCTGGATTGCTGTCAACATATCCCTGCTTTAGTGCATAGCTGAATATGTGTCTCAGCAGCCCTTTGTAATGACACAGGGTTGAATAAGACAAATCAAGGGTTGATATGTATTCCTGCAATTCCTCATAGGTGATAGAGGTCAGCAGTCTTTCACCAAACCTTTTCTTGATACTGGCATTGTACCAAGCGTTGTTTGTCTGAATTGTTGTCTCAGCGTTCTCTATCTGTGTGTTCTGGAATACACCATAGTAAAATTCATTGAGTGTCATTCCTTCACCCTTCAGCACCTTTGCAGTGCCTCTGGATGCCTGAAGTGCCTGTTGCAGTATTCCTTGTAACTGGTTCTCTGTTATCATCATCATATTGTTGTTGTCTATCATCTTTTCTTTTCTCTCCTATCATCTCCCCTATAAAGCTGATGAATGATATACAGTCAAATCATACATCACAGTAAAGGGTTTGTAAATACATAGACACAAAAGAAAAGAGACACAAGGAAAAGTGTCCCTGTGTCTACTGTGGTTGCCCCCAGCTTCCTAAAGTGCCTATACATATATGTCTAAACCTAAAATAAAATCGCTTATATCGCGTCTCAGTGCCTCGAATATCTGTCACAGTGAGCAATAAACCTGCTTAATACGGATAAAGGAAGGAAATAAGACAATTCAACAATCAATCTGTCTATGTTGTCTTCAGCTTCCTTCTGGCTCACTGTGTTGCCTGTGGTGTCCATGAGTGCCTGAATGGTGATGTGTTTAAACTCTGTGCTTCTACCTTCACACTCTGCATAAAATAGCTTAGAAGCTAATATGTCAATTTTCATCATGGTTTACATTCAACTCCTACCATGTCTAAAAGAAAAGAGACACAAGGAAAAGTGTCCCTGTGTCCCCTGTGGGTTGCCTTAGTCAGATTGTTGGAAGTCCATCAAAGATAAAGTCTGTTTTGGTCTTTTCAAACCACTGACACAGTTCCAAAGTCTCTGAGATAGTCAAGCTGTCATGAAGTGCCTTGCGGTACACATCACATAACAGCGTACTCACAGCAACGTTGACTTTGGTCATGTATTCATCATAGAGTTTATGACCTTCTTTATCATCACCTAAATGAGCTTCAAGGTTCTTCCATGCACTCATAGCGTCCATACGCTTTTCCTCGTATTCCTCGGAGGTCTGACCACCATCACAGAAAACAGCACTCTGAACAAGGTCATTGAAGATTACTTCACGATATTTCTTTTCTATGTCCATAACTTCGCCTACTGTGGGCTTTTTGGTTGCCTCTGGTGTCCCAGCGGTTGCCTCTGGCTCTCCAGAAGTCTTCCACATGATAGCAAGCAGCTTCAAGGCGGTGTCTTTGGTGTCCTCATTCTGCAACAGCTTTTCAACCTCTGGAATAGTTACCACAATATCATCACATACACACATGATGTCTTTTTCCTGTGTTGCCTTAATGGCGGTGATGGTTGCCTCAAGGTTGTCAGTGTTGTTCATGATTTTGTTGTTTGTCATAGTCTTTTCTTCCTTCCTTTGATAAAACATTTGATATATTTTCTTTAAGGTGTCGTATTCGTCACCTACATGAAATAGTATAGTGTCGTATTCGTCACCTGTCAAGACAAAAATAAAAATTTATGATATAATAGACAAACAGACCCCAGCTAGAAAAGAGGTGTATTTGTCTTTGATTGATATAAAAAGCAAGATACAAGAATTGTGTCAGATAGAGGGATTGACCTTCAAAGAGTTAGCTGTCAAGTCTGGAATGAATGAAAAAGGTCTCCATCATAAATTCCAAAGAAACTCAATCACCTTTAGAGACCTAATGTCTCTATTGTCAACCCTCGGATATACCATATCCATTGTTAAGGATAAAGACAATAGTAAATAGTATATGTGTTCTTTAGGATGACTAAATGTGTCCCAAGGTTGCTTAGGTTTACCCTTTACTATTGACTTCTATCTTTTATTGTCTTCAGCCTCTGGTATGCTTCAAGTAGCTTCATGTCAGCTTTAGTATGTGTTAAGGTCTTGCATGAAGTATCTTGAAAGTACCTAAGGTTAGGTAAATAGTAAGTAAATAGTAAATAGAAGTTATCAACTCTCTATTGTCTTAAATCAACTTATACCAAGATAATTGTCTTTAATAACATATTCCATCATCAACTTAAAGTTACTTATAGAGTGGTAAGTCTGGACACATACACACATATATAACTTTTACCCACTCTATTCTTATTCTGTGCCAATTAGGTTTTTTTGAAAAAAGTGTTACTTGCGTGCCAATTAGAAATAGATAAAACGTTTGTATATTATGAGTGTACAAGGCGATAGGAAGCGATGTGAGCGATTTTATTTTAGCTTTAATATGATTATTACCTAAAAGCTCCTAATGCCCCCTCTACGGCGTTCCTGTGGCGAATGAGATGTATCAAGACACAAATAATTATCCATGGTGTCCTGAAGGTTGCTGAAGGTGTCCTGTTTAGTCTAAACAATGCCACATGGTTTAGTAGCCGAAAATTCCGCCACTAAATCATAGACAAACATTCCTTTGGTCTGTCCTCAATTTTGAGGAGACCCCCTGCACAGCCTTTAGTCTCCTGCTGGTCTCCCTGTGGTGTCTCTGGTATACCCAAACAAACAGATAGACATGTCTAATCAATAATAATTCTCAATTACATATCACATAAAAGACAACAAGTCAATAGATAAAAAGAAAAAGAGGATAGAATTTATCTACCCTCTATTTTTATGCTTTTGTTCTATTTAGTTTTCTGCTTTAGCAGCTTTATCTTCTTTCAACCACTTATACACAACAGGTCTGGACACGTTGCACCTTTTAGCAAGCTCTGTTGCAGTCAATTCCCTGTGAAGGTATTGTGTCTTTAACTCTGTCCAGTCTGAAGGTCTTTCAATCTTTGCTCTGCCCTTATATTTTCCTTCAGCTTTAGCTATTGCGATACCTTCCTTTTGTCTCTGTAACATTAATTCACGCTCAAAGGTTGCAATTCCTGCAAAGAAGGTAAGCATTAGTTTTCCCTGTGGAGTGCTGGTGTCAAGCTGTTCTTTCATGCTGATAACATTAACACCTTTTGCCTTGAGTGTTTCAATGGTTGCCAGAAGGTCAGCAGTAGACCTTGCCAGCCTATCATAGCTTGACACAACAACGGTATCACCTTCACGCACGAACTCCAACATAGCATTAAACTGTGGTCTGTTTGTGTCTTTACCTGAAAGTTTATCCATGAACACCTTTTCAACTCCTGCTGTTGCCTGAAGGTCTTTCACCTGTCTACCCTCGTTCTGTTCAACTGTTGATACTCTGATATAGCCTACCTTCATTTGTCTTCATTCCTTCCTTTTCTGTGATGTGATTGATTTGATGTGTAAAGAATAGCATAGTGTAAATATAAAGTCAAGGACTTTTCTTTACAAGTGTAAAATAAATCATAAATCAAGTCTATTTTAACACAAAACAGCATAGACAAAAGTGTAAATTTAGACCATGCCCTACTTTTACACATAAGACAATAACAGGTGAATGTATCATAGTGTCAGTGTATGGAAGGTTGCCTGTGGATGCCTGAAGGTTGCTGAAGGTGTCCAGCGGTTGCTGAAGGTGTCCCAGCAGGAACAAGACAACAAACTCAATCCCCTTCAATCCCTTATGTATCAAGGGTTTATGTCTTTTGTGTGTCATTTTGGGGGTCTGACACGCTCTCTGTTGAAAGAAAATACCTGCCTATATGATTATACCTAAAAGCTCCTAATGACCCCTTAGAATTCATCTCACAGCCTCGTTGTGTTGTCCTGTGGTGTCTGGAAGGTTGCTGAAGGTGTCCCAGCGGTGTTTGTCTTGCTAACTTATTAATACGTTCTGTAAATATGTTCTAAAGAATAGAGGATAGACAACAACAGACCAACAACAATCTATTGCTATCTATCCTCTTAGGAAAAAGAAGAAAAGTTTCAAAAACGTTTGTTTACTGGTGTCCCTCTGGTCTCCATGAGTGCTGCAAGTCGGCTCGGGGGAACTGAAAACAGTCTCGCGTGGAGTATATGGACACGAAAATATTTTACAAAAATTGAAGTCCTGATATATTGTCAAGACAACAGTTTATTGATAGAATGTATGAGTGATGTAAATATCAAAGCATTATAAAAGGGATATGCCAAACCATCATATCCCCTTTATGATACTTTAATACATCAATATCAACTTTATAGGAAAATAGTGCTAAATGCTGAATCTTAAATAGAACAAAACCCTAAATTAAGGCTGGCAGTCAAGAGGTCAGGGGTTCGAACCCCCTTGTCTCCACCATATTGATCTCATGAGGCTTCGGCATTTGCCGGAGCTTTTTTGTTGTCCGCAAAAATACCTTCCGGGGTGCTTGGTGAATATTTTCGGCATGGCTATTTTTTTATGGAGGGGAATGTTGTATAATGAAAAAGTATTTTTTTGTGTGTTAGCTAGGGAGTGATATAGATGGAATTACGAGGCTTGACAGAGGCAGAGGTAATAGAGAGCAGGGCACGGCACGGCAATAACAGCCTGACGCAGATTATGCCGGAGCCTCTGTGGAAAAAGGTCCTGCATGGCTTCCGTGACCCGATGATCATGATTTTGCTGGCGGCACTGGTCATTCAGGCGGTTCTGTACTTTTTGGGGCAGGCGGAGTGGTACGAGGCAGCCGGTGTGCTGATTGCCATCTTGCTTGCCAATGGCGTGGCGGCAATCAGTGAAAGCCAGCAGGAGGGCAAGGCTCTTTCCCTGCGGGAGGAGGAGGCTGCCAAGGATGTGACCAAGGTTCTGCGTGAGGGCGTCCTGCAGGAGATTCCTGTCAATGATGTGGTGGCTGGCGATATTGTTTTCCTGCAGGCAGGCGACCGCATTCCGGCAGACGGGGAGCTGGTGAAGGGCCGGGCGAAGCTGGACCAGTCGGTGCTGAATGGCGAGACGGAGGAAATCACGAAAAAGCCTGTGCCGGAGGGTGAGGCTGCTTCGTATGACAGGCTGGATTTGCTGAACCCTCACTATGTTTACCGTGGCACGGTGGTGTGCAGCGGTGAGACCTATCTGGCAATCAAGGTTGTGGGGGATGACACCCTGTTCGGGCAGCTGGCCTTGGAGGCTCAGTCCAATACCAGGAAGACGCCTTTGCAGGTGAAGCTGGGCAGGCTGGCCCATCAGATTTCCACCTTCGGCTATGTGGGGGCAGTGGCTATCGTGCTGGGGATTTTGCTGAAGACTTTTGTGACAGGCCAGCTGCCGGAGGGGCTTTTTCAGTGGATACGCCTGATTATGGATGCGGTGACGGTGGCGGTAACGGTGATTGTCTGTGCCGTGCCGGAGGGGCTGCCCATGCTGACCTCCATGCTGCTTTCAGCCCAGAGCCTCAAGATGGAGAAGGACAACGTGCTGGTGAAGAAAATCAATGGCATGGAAACCTCCGGCAGCCTGAGCATCCTGTTCAGCGACAAGACGGGAACGATTACGGAAGGGAAGCTGTCTGTGGCGGAGCTGGCATCAGGTGATGGCAGCGTGCTGTACCGTGCCTGTGATGATGGGGACGGGCATGAGGAATGTGCCGTGAGGGATTTCCAGGGCATAAGCAAGGAGTATCTGCACCATCTCCTGCTGGGGCTGGGGCTGAATAACAGTGCCAGTGCCAGTGGCGGCAAGGTGATTGGCGGCAACAGCACTGACCGTGCCATCATGGGCTTTCTGGCGGAGAAGGGACTGGCAGGCCAAATCGATAAGCATCTGGCGGCGGATTGCCGGTATTTTAATTCCCACGACAAGTATGCCGCTGTGGAGATAAAAGGCACTGGGCTGACCTATGTCAAGGGTGCGCCGGAGGTGCTGATGAGCTGCTGCCACAGCTATTATGATGCCAATGGCAATTTGTATCCTTTGCCAACTTTGAATAAATTGCAGGTGTATGCCAATGAGCAGGCAAAGCGTTCTATGCGCCTTCTGGCGGTAGCGGCAGGCAGGACAAGGCGCAATGAGGCCGGAGAGCTGGTCATGCCGGAGGAGCTGGTGCTGGTGGGCCTCATCAGTATCAGGGATAATCTAAGGCAGGAAGCGGTGGCTGCCATTGAGGAAGTGCAGAAGGCCGGTATCCAGGTGGTGATGGTGACCGGGGACAAGCGGGAGACTGCCATGGCTATAGCCAGGGAGGCAGGTCTCCTGAAGGATGAAGGGGAGCTTGTCCTCACATCATCCGACATGAATTGCCTGACGGACGATGAGCTGAAGGAAAGGCTGCCACGGCTCCGGGTGGTGGCAAGGGCACTGCCTACGGATAAAAGCCGTCTGGTGCGGCTGGCACAGGAGCTGGATTATGTGGTGGGCATGACCGGGGATGGCGTCAATGACTCACCGGCATTGAAAAAGGCTGATGTGGGCTTTGCCATGGGCAGCGGTACGGAGGTTGCCAAGGAGGCAGGGGATATTACCATCCTTGATGACAGGTTTTCCTCTATTGAGAAGGCAATCCTCTACGGGCGTTCCATGTTCAAGAGCATCCGCAAATTCCTGATTTTCCAGCTGACGGTTAATGTGGCGGCGGTGCTGATCTGCTTTATCGGCCCTTTGCTGGGAGAAAATGTTGTGCTGACGGTAATTCAGCTGCTGCTGGTGAACCTGGCCATGGACACCCTGGCGGCTATTGCTTTTGGCGGTGAGCCTGCCTTGAAGGAATACATGCAGGAGGCACCGGTGCCACGGAGGGAGAGCATCGTGACACGGAAAATGCTGGGACAGGTGATGGTCTGCTCCCTGTATATCACGGCAATCTGCCTGGGGATACTGTTTCTGCCCTCTGTGCATCAGTTCTTCGGGGATGTGGACATTACCTATATGAAGTCGGCGGTTTTTGCCACTTTTATGATGGCAATAGCATTTAATGGCTTTAATGCCAGGACGGAAAGCGTGAATGTGCTGCAGCATATCGGCAAAAATAAGACATTTGTGCTGGTGACGCTGCTGATTTTTGCCGGGCAGTTCCTCTTTGTGGAGCTGGGGGGCGAGGTGCTCAGCGTGGAGCCCCTGACAGTGAAAACCTGGCTGTGCTGCGGCGTTCTGGCGGCACTGGTCATTCCGGTGGACATGGTACGGAAGCTGCTGTCCTAAGCTGGCGGCCTCGTAGTGCTATTGAGGCATTGTGTTATTGAGGTATTATGTTATTGTGCTGTTGTGCTATGGCTGTTACATGTAAATTTCAGCCAGCTTTTATAAAATAAAAATGCTGTGATTTTTTCATGGTGTTATTGAGTTTTTGGTTTGAAGGAAAGGATTTTGCATGGAACTTTTTAGTGTGGAGTTTTTTGGTGCGCTGATGTCCATTGTGCTTCTTGATCTGGTGCTGGCAGGGGATAATGCGGTGGTGATTGCCATGGCATCCCACAGGCTGCCGGATGAGCTGCGGAAGAAAGCCATCTGGATTGGCACGGTGGGCGCCGTGGTGGTGCGCACCATCATGACGCTTTTGGCGGTGTATATTCTGACGATTCCTTATTTGCAGGCACTGGGAGGCTTGCTGTTGATTCCTATCGGCATCAAGCTGTTGAAGCCTGCCGGGCATGAGGAGCATGTGGAGGCTGCCGATTCCTTCGGCGGTGCGGTCAGGACGATTATCGTGGCGGATGCCGCCATGGGGATTGATAATGTGCTGGCGGTTGCCGGTGCGGCTTCCGGGAGCTTTTTGCTGGTGATGATCGGGCTGGTTATCAGTATTCCTATTGTAGTGGGCAGCAGCCAGCTGATTGGCAAGCTGCTGGACAGGTGGCCTATCCTGATTTATCTGGGCTCCGGCATCCTGGGCTGGACTGCCGGCAGCATGCTGTGCCATGACCAGCGGCTGGGCGTTGTGCTGGCCGATTTGCTGGGCAGCCATGCGTCTTATATTATGTCTGCGGTGCTGGCGGCATTCGTGTGCGGTGTGGGGTACCTCAAACGCAGGTAGTTTTCAGTTTGTCGTAGTGGTTATTCGTTACTTCGTGCATATACTGATGATGTAGTTTGATATTTCGTGGACTCTGTTCAGACATTATAAAAGGACAGGTAGCGGCAGTACCCATAGAAAACTCGCTCTCGCTCTTAGCACAGCCTC
>OBLI01001050.1_pt1 | contig 28190 bp, 45 predicted proteins | sample 1519701 | NCBI WGS metagenome assembly OBLI01 (sample SAMEA3663005, study PRJEB22513) | pig gut metagenome | biome: pig gut; feature: pig-associated habitat; material: faeces | place: France | collected 2012 | reverse complement strand
AACGCATGCTTCCTGTGTCAAAACCCATTCTGCGCATCATCTCAGGTGTCGATACTTTGTTTTCCAGCATCCACTTTTTAAGGTTTGGGTAAATTATGCAGTCGAGGTCTTTTATGCGGCAAGCCCAAGCTGTTGCTTCAGGATTCATTCCTGCGCAACACTGCGCGATTCTCTGCCTTGACACTCCAAGCCTTTTGCCTATTTCTACAAAGGTCAAGCCCTGCATTCTCAGCTCACGCGCTGCATCTCTTGTTTCGTGCATTGTTATTCCTCCATTACTGTTATTTCTGTTCGCGGGTTTTCTTTGTCGTAGCTCCCGCACAGATGAAGCTCGACATTTTCGAAGCTATCATCTTCGATTATTCCGACTTTCCGCAAGCCGTCAAGGATAAACTTGCCGCTGTAATTGTCCGGGTCGTGCCGTTGCCTTGTGCGGAAAAAGTATGTAATTCTGACAACACACTTTTTAATTGGACTGTCCGGCTTTGGGCGGCAGTACACCGCGCACAGAGCTTGCCACTGCTTTTTATCCGCTCTGTAAGCCCATACATTTTCACGCCCGGCGAACTTGTTGAGCGACGGCGGGATATCGGGAATAGTGTAAATATATCTTTTGCGCTCGCATTGCGGACATGTTTGCCGACCTTCTGGGACTATTTCTCCGCAACAAACACATCTGTCTGCATCAGCCATTATCCGTTACCTCCTAATAGCTCAGGTTTATCATAGATATTGCCAATAATTTTCATATATCCATCCATAGCAGACAGAGTAAATTTATCGCCTGATTCTATGTATTCAACATAAAACATACCATTGCAATATTTGACAATTGCCCGCTCACAGGGCGATGTGTCATTCCACGTGCATTTGAATATGGGGTCAATATAAGGAACAAGCACTATATCGCCCTCGAAAATCTTTGTGCCGTTTTTATCTTTGAGACCTGTGTACTGTCCTACGGTGTCAGGGTTTACATTAACATAGTTTCTGCACAATTCTCTGTTTCCAAATTCAACTATGTATGCATATTTTTCGTCGCAACCTCTCACGAGGTTTCCATATACCCATTCGCCGTTATCTGTTCGCTTGCCGCGAAAAAGTATCTCACGCATTGTTTTCACACTCCTCATATTTTAAAATCGGTCTAATTCTCGGTCTTTCGTTAATCGCTCTGCGAATTGTTTTTTCGCAAACAAACAAAGCGTCTGCGATTTGCTGTTGAGTGTATCCCTCGCACCACTTTTGATACGCCCATTCTATTTCTTTGGGAGTGAGAGCCTTATACATTTTCTTACCTCCCGCTCGAACCGAATCCGTTATTGCCGCGTGCCGTCTCGTCGAGACTGTCGACGACTTCAAGCTCGTCGCTGTAAATCGGCAAAATGACGAGCTGCGATATCTTGTCGCCCTTTTCGACCGTATAGGGAATCCGGGTGTTGTTGTAGAGCTTGACGCAAATACTGCCTGTGTAGCCCGCGTCAATAACACCCTCGCTTGTTATGCCGTGTTTGACATTAAGTCCGCTCTTGCTCTTGAGGAATCCGACGAACCCCTGCGGTATCTCGATGTGTACGCCTGTGTCAAATATCGCGCTTCCCTGTGCTGGTACTACCTGACTCTCTCTTGCCATGATGTCAAATCCTGCATCTTCGGGATGTGCCTTGTAGGGCTTAAAAGCTCCATCGTCTAAAACTATCTTCATTTCGTTTGCCTCCTTAAAGTCCTGTGCGTGAGTCACAAAGTCTCTTGGCTAATCATTTTTTAATATCCCATTTTGATATTTTGTAACTTGCTTATGGCACTTTTCGCACAGGTAAACAAGATTAAGATCACTGTTGTCTCCACCCATGCAAATCGGGATCATGTGATGCAATTCAAGGTTTTCAACACAACCACAAAACGCGCATCTTTTATCCCTCACAATGGAGCCTTCTCGCTTTCGCCTTTCCAATTCTTTTCGTTTCTCCTCGTGTTTCCGCACATAAACTCGTTTTCTGTCCTTTAATTCAGGAATGTGCTGGTAAACGATTTGAAGAATCGAAGATGCAGACAGCGGCTTTCCTTTGTTCCTGTTTGAATAGCAGACAATGCACGGGTCTTTTAGATCGTGAATGTAAGTTGCCGTATAACCATTTAGAAATACATATTCCAGAATCTTTTTGTCCTTTTTTTGCGTATCGTCAAGCGGTTTAAAGTTTAGCGTATACTCAATGCAACGAGCCATCATATCTTGTGGAATGATCCACGATGCACGTTTAAGCCCCATAACATTATCCCTCTTTCCCATACTGTTATTCCTCCTTTTATTATATTATATATCATTGTGCCGCGTTTGTCAATAGTTTTTTACTTATAGTCCTAAAAATTCACGCATTTCTTTTTGGCTTTTGCCCAAATCCTTTTGTCTGCGGTTTTCATTCTTTACCTCTACCGCTACACACTTTTCGAGGATGCGGTCATATATGCGTCGTTCTGTTATCGTTGCGGGATACAGCAGCTCATCTCTCGTCAGATTAGTCGTTATGATCACCGGCAGCCCTGCGCGATATCTCGCGTCTATGACATTGTACACGACTTCTGCCATATACTCCGTTTTTCTTTCTGCCGCGAGGTCGTCCAGTACCAGCAGGCTATAACTGTTTAGCTCGTCAAATATGTCCTGCTTGTCAAATGTCGCTCCGAGTTCATTTGCTATTCGCGCGAAGTTGGTAAATCTGACCGAATAGCCCCTATCAAGTAAAGCATTCGCAATCGCCGCCGCATAATAGGTTTTGCCACATCCGACTTCCCCGAACAGCAAAAGCCCTTGCCCTCTGTCGCGCATTGCCGCAAAGTCTTCAACATACTTTTCAAATGCGTTTGACAGCTTCGGATTCAGCTTGTCGTCTTTTGCAAAAGTCATTTCTCGCATCGTTGAATCATCAAACGCGCTCTCTATCCTTTTGGCTATCCTTGCCTCTCTTTCGCGCCGTTTCTTTTCCTGATCTTCTGCTTTTATTCGCTCTGATTCGCATTTGCACAGGCAGTACGGGCGGCGAAGCTTTCCGCAGATAATTACCTCGCACTGTTTCGGCGTGTGACATTTTCCGCAGTGCAGGAGATTGTTTTCGATATAATCTCCCTCGTTTGTTTTGATAGCTTCTTTTGATTTTTGTTCAAGTTCGTTAATAAGTTCGTCAAACATTTTAATCATCTCCGAATACAAATTCCCAGCCGTTTGATTTTTCACCCAATAATCTTCCGTCGCTTCCTCTGCGTTTTGGCGCACGAGCATTCAAATAGCTCTCGAATTTTGAACCGAACAGCGTTTCCGGTCGTAGGTATTGCTCCATGTCTGTGCCAAGCCATGTGGCGCATCTGTTATCTATAACCTGTTTGAAATCTGATAAGGTTCGACCTTCTTTCAGCCTTGCGTTAATATGTCTAATTGTTGTTTTGTTGTTAGACCTGTAATTCTTATGAGCTTTTTCATTCAGATAGTCGACTATTTCTGTTATGACTTTCATGTCATACTTTGCGGCATTCTCGACAATATTATTATCTACTATATTATCAACTATATTATATAATATATTATTAGGTAAAATTTCTTTACTACCTTCATTAAAATTTTTAACTACCCCCTGTAAAGTTTTTTTACTACCACCATTAAATTTTTTTACTACCCCTTGCGGAGTTTCTTCTCCGTCGGTTGAATTATCTACCACATGGTAGCTGCAGTACTTAACGCCATTGATAGTCTGCTCTTCTTTCTCTATCAGCCCTTTTTCTACCAATGACTTGAGCGACGCAATAACCGTGGGTCGTGTGCTGTTAGTCCAGCCCTCAAGATATGACAAACTGCCGTGAAACGCCTGCCCCGTGGTCTGAGAAAAGCCGAATATAATAGCATATATCAGCAGCTCGTTTCCCTTCAAGCCCAGTTCTGACACCATAAAAGATTGAATTACTATGTAATTTTTATCCGTGACTTCGTTCATTTTGTTCCCTCCGAATCGCAGTAATTTTTCTTGTATTTAGCCTCGTTTAAATAGTCCTCAAATCTATCGCCAAACAGCGTAGAAGGTCGCAAATACTTTTCAAACTCAGTTTCCGCCCAATCGTCATATTTCTTGTCGATAACCGTCTTGAAGTCCTGCATAGCATAGCCCTCCGAGAATCTTTCAAAAATATATCTGCGTGTGAGCTTGCTGTTGGTCTTGAAATTGGTGTGCGCTTTCTTGTTCAGATACCCGACAATCTTGTCTGTAGCCGTTATAACAAAGTCTTTTTTGGCTGTGTGCTGTCCGCATAAAGGTTCATAATTCTTGCCAAATGTAAGCCAAAACGGCTCATCCGGGTCTCCTTCGCAATAGTCAAGAATTTCAAGCCGTACAAGTTTAAACAATCTTTCACCGCATTTGCTTATCGAAAGGTTCAACAGCGGCAAATCCTCAAAAATCATGCGCCCGCACTCAGTCATCATTACCCATTTTCTACCGTCAAACTCTTCGTGCGGCAAGGTTGGATAAAAATCCGTAAACCAGCGTAAAATAACAAGGTCGGTGTGGTCGAGCTTTATGACCGCTCCATGCTCGTCCACTCCCTCAAGCATCAACGCGTATTCTTGATTAAAGCCCTCGATTGTCTGTTTCATGTTGTTGCCTCCCATTTTTTAAAGTAAAAGCCCTCTGCATTGATAAGGTGTGAGCAAATCAACGCAAAGGGCGTGGGCTGTGATATTTTGTTGTTGTCGCGATACCGCCTCACACGCAATATCACAACCCGATAAGCGGCTTGTAACCTGACCTCTCATCCTCTTTATTATAACTTATTTTAGGGCAAATGTCAAGCGTTTTTTACCATATTATCACTTCCTTAAACTCCCCGTTTCTAAGCTCGTACCAAGTGTCAGCTTTGATTTTTTCTCCGTCCACTATTGCCGCTTTAATGTTTATCAGCGGATATGTTTTACCGTTAAACTCGCCACGCTCTGCAATAACGATAGCAGAACCAATCCCCGCTTTGGCTCGAGAATCGCTGCCCGTCACTATTGCGACAGAGCCGTCGCCTGCCACTTTTGCCCACGAGCGGTCGCCTGTGTTTATTGCCGATGAACGGAAGCCCGTGTTCGTTGCTTTTGAACAATCGCCCGTGCTCGCTGACAACGAATAACCGCCCTCGTTTGTTGCTTCTGAATAATCGTCCATATTTGTTGCCACCGTGCGGAAGCCCGTCCGAGCGTTCTTGACTGTTTTCATTGTTTTTGTCTCCTTAAATCAAAACGGCAAGTCACCGCTTACCTTTATTTCCTCAAATTCCGGCTCTGAGGACTTCTCTTTCTTCGTGCTGCAAAAGCTGACATCATCCGCCAGTACTTCAAACGCTGTGCGCTTGTTGCCGTCCTTGTCCTCATATTTGCGGGTCTGTATGCTGCCGGTCAGGGCAATTAGATCTCCTTTTGCAAAATACTTGCCGACAAATTCTGCGGTCTTGTTCCACGCCACGATGTTGATAAAATCCGATGTAGCTCGATCAAATCGTCTTTCTACAGCGATACAAAATGATACCACTGTTTTGCCTGTGGTGGTCTGCCTGAGCTCAGGCGTTGCGGTCAGTCTGCCGATAAGTGTTACATTGTTAATCATTTTCGTTTGTCCTCCTGCTATCTAAAAATTCTTTTGACGACATTCCGTATACACGGCGGATTCTAAGCTCACAATTAAGCTTTTCGATTTCGTCGTCGTTTGTGGTTTTAAAAAACTTGCATTTGTCGCAATCGCGCTTTATCAACACTTTGCAGCCGTTTTCTGTTGCCGAACCATAAGCAAAACAATTCTGTCTTACCATTTGTAATTCCTCCCAAAAATTTTTATAAAATCAAGGTCGGGATAGACCTCTTCAAACTTTTTCTGCGCCAGCTCCTGCAGGCGGTGGCGATTGTCCGCGTTGTGATGTACACCGTCCGGCGGTTCGTTGTGGCACCAGTGGCACAGATACACGGTCAAGCCGTATTTTTCGCTGTTCTTTCGGTTGGACGCGCCAAAAATATGATGCTTTTCCAGCCAATCAGCGCGCCCACATAAAAAGCAATTATGTTCTGCCTGTATAATGCTATTCACTCGTCCACGCGCCTTTCAGCCTTGCCAGTTCTTCAGGGGTCATTGTCTCTATGCCGTTCTCCTTGCAATCGAACACAACAAGGTCAATCAGGCGTGACATCTGCGCGGTATCATAGGTAGAAGAGCCATAATACAAATTGACATTTGTGCAGCCGGGTATTTTACTTTCAAACGGCTCTGCGATCCAGCCCAAGCCGTTCTTACTCCACCGCGTAACCAGTCGAAGCACCGCCTTATCCTGCACACATACCGTGTCATAATTGCCGCCGATATTTTTGACATAGTTTCTGTATATGTCCGCTTTCGGCACTCGCGTTTTCGCCGCAAGCTTGCCGCACAGTGCCCAAAAATATCCGTTAGCATCAAGGCTTCTTTTAGTCCCTGCGGGTCTTATGTCAATTTCATACGGTCTGTTGTCGGACTTAAAAGCATCAACAAGCTCTTTCGCATAATTCGGGCAGTCCACGGACACGCGCAAGCCGAAGCCCGCGCTGTCCTGGAACCAGTCAAGATTTTTTACTTCCATCCACTTTCAGCCTCCAATCGTTCAAGATTTTTATCGCGTCCATAAGGTCATCATATTCAAGGCTTTCTATTGTTGTGCCCTCAGGCTTCGATATTTGCCTCATAAGCGCGTTTAAAATTTCAGCGTCACTTTTCCCGCGTGCCTTTGCAAGTCCGCTTATAATGTTGTTTGCGGCGATATTTTTGGCATTCCTGCTCGCGTCTTGCTTTTCGGCGGCTTCTTCTTCGGGTAAATCTTCTCCCGCGTAAATATACAGCCCTAAACCGTGACGCGCACAAGCCTTTGTCAGGCTGCGTTGTATCGCCTTATTTACATCGAAGCTTGTTACATTCTCAACCGGGATTGACTTGTTTTTATAGTCCATAACGGGCAGATATTCTATGTGTTCAATTCCGTTGACGGTTACTCCTGTTTTAACCCAGCAGGTGCGCCCGTCAGTGTGGTAGTTCCAGCCGTCAGCATTTTCGTAGACGGTGTATGTCGCATCGGGGTGTCTCTTCTTTATCTCGCCCCACGCCCACGCCCACGAGAGGTAATTGAGATTGTTTTTCTTCTCTGTGTGTCCGTTGACATTGACCGCGTAAAGGTCGTTAAAGTAATTATCCAATGTGTTCAAGTCCTTTCTTGATTAGTATTCTTGTCTGTGCAGCTTTTGTCAAGTCGTTCTGTTTGGCAAGCTTGCAGATGTTTTCATACAGCTCGCGCGGCATCGGCACGGCTATCATCTCATGCTCCATTATTTCGCCTCCTTTTCTATCATCTTATCCGCGAACCATGTGCGGTCAGAATCGATGAACTCCGTACAGTCCAGCGGCTGAATCGCGTTCGCCTGCTTCAGCTCGCGGCGCAGTATCATGTCAATCTGATGCGGTGTTAAAAGCGACGCATACAGCGCGTTAATCTGCACCGCTTCCGTCTCGTCTCCGCACAAGCTTTCACAATAGTCAAAATCGTACTTGTGTTCGTTCATGCAGTCATAGCAGACATCGCACTCCATGTCATCCTCCGATTTCCACTCGCCGCAGATTTCGCACTTTCTTGCCTCTTCAAACTCATCGCAGTGGCAATACGGGCAAAGGTCTATCGCCTGGAATGCAGGCTGTCCCCAGTACTCGCCGACATTCTCTTCTGTGTAGTCAGGGCACTCAAAAACGCCGCCGCAGTCTTTGCAAATAAACATTGTTTTTACCTCTTTCTTTTTTATTGGTCTCCCTTGACCTTGTGACTATATTATATATTATTTGACCGTGTTTGTCAATAATTTTTTTAAAATTTTTTTAACTTTTTTAAAGTTTTTTAATGACAAAAGGCAGGGCGTAAGCTCTGCCTCTTGATTAACGCTTTTTAAACTTTTCGGCAAGCTTATCCTCAAATGCGATAAGCTTGTCTTCGTGGATAAAGCCGTAGATAATGCCCACAACGAGCAGGATTTCAAAGACCGTTTGAATTGCAAATTTTAAAATCATTTTCTTTTCTTCCTTTCTATGTAAGTTAGGCGAAAAACCTGTGACCGCCTATCGTGCATATGTATGTCTGCGATTCGTGCCACGCGCTGTATACCAGTTCCGGCGCATAAAAATAAAGAATCTTCGCGTCTGTAACCGTCTCGCCGGCATCGAAGACTGCGGCGACGGCTTCCCTCGTCTCTGCGTTCGGTTCTACCCGGCGTGCCGTGTAGCCGTATTCGGTCACAATCTCGGCGGGTCTTTTGCCTGTTTGCTCGCAAGCATTCAAGATACACTGTGAGACTGCGATTTTGCCGTCAAACTGCTCTGTTCCAGATTCAGCCATAACAACCTCGCATATAAGCTCTCGCTCGTCTGCGGTCAACCTGTAGCGTGCTGTGGGTATCTGCGCCGATACCGTCGGTTCTGTCTCCGGTATCGTGATTTCTTCCGGAACCGCTGCTGCCGCGAAAAGCAGGACAAGTGCCAGCACTGCGGCGATAGTTAAAAATCCTTTCGTCATTTTAATGTCTCCTTATAATATTTTGGTGTTGTCGCGCTCTCTTATGCACTCGCCGTTCTTATACCAGCTATAAACCTCAAAACATTTGCTGATTGCGCGGCCTGCCGTTTTGTAACGCTTCGTGTGTTCGTTTCCACAATAGTCGTGCCATTTTACAATATACATATTTACACCCCTTTCTTTGTTTTGCAGTTATATTATATACTGTCTTGTCGCGTTTGTCAACAGTTTTTTAAAAACTTTTTGAACTTTTTTAAAAAACAAAAGCACCCAGCCGAAGCTGAGCACCTTTGTAGACACGCATGAAGCATATATATTGTATCACATATTATAAAAAAGTCAAGCATAAAGCAAAACAGCACCGATTTCTCGATGCTGCTCTGCCAAAATGAAAGGAGTAAAACAAGAAAATCGTGACCAAAGCCCTAAAGTCACTATAGATATTATAAAGCATTGCTTGTCATTTGTCAAGCACTTTACGGATATTTTATAATCACTTTACGGATATTTTATAATCACTTTCATACATAAAAACCTATTGTTTGCATAGATTTCTTCTTGCCCGATATCCGCAGTACATAAAGCTTGTCAGATTGCGGACGATACGCCGATTTTGCTCCATAGCCGCCGAACGACAAGAAAGAGCCGCAGTTGATGCATTCTATGTTCTTTTTAGTGATCTTGTTGTTGTACTTGTCAAACACAAGCTTTGCTCTCGGGCGGTCTTTCGCTTCGTGATCATGACCGCTTGCGAAAAAGTCTATGCCGTCCGTATAGTCGGCGGAATGAACCGATTTAATGTCTTTTGCCTGATGTTGCAGCTGCCCAAAATAGTGTATCTGTTTCGCGCTTGACGGCTTGATCTCTCCGATTGCAATGTTTAGAAACGCTATTGTGTCGCGGTATTTTTCCCCGATTCCCGCTATTAAGCAGCAGTCATACAAGGGATAAAGTCCGCATGTTTTTGTAGCTCGGTTGTGGCAGTGATTGCCGGGCACTACGGCTATGGTCTTTTCTTTCAGCTCGGACAGCTGTTCTGTAACCCATTCTTTTTGATGTGCGGGGCTTGCGGTCTGCGTGAATATGTCGGACTTGCTGTTCGGGATAGCGTCCTCCATTAGGTCGCCTACCCAGCATATGTATGCGTTAGGGTCTGCAATTATTTGGGCTTTTAGATTATTCCACTTCTTCGCGTCGAACAGCTCCGAGCCGTAATGCAAATCGTGAATAAAATATATGTCCGCATATTCTTTGTCTCGAGGAAGTTTAAAAATAATCGGCGTATCGTCGGGCAAAAACATATCCGTCACCTACTGTTATTTGAAAATAATTCCAAACACTGTTGCGATAAGTGTTCCTATTGTCGCCGTTGCAATAGTCCACATCAGCTTTTCTACAACTCCTAATTTCGCCAGCCCGATTTCTATTCGCTTGTCGTCATTAGCCAGTTTGCCCGCTATTTCTCTGTGATTCTGATTGCAAGTCGATCGCTTGACATATCGCTCGTCAAGCCTTTTTTCCAGATTTTCCATTTCCATTTCCGTCATCGGTTTCTTCCTCTGCAATGATTTCCTGCAAGAGCTGTATCGCGCCCTGTGTTGCGTTTGCCTGTGCTTCAAAATATTTCAGCGTGTTTTTTAGCTCTTCCAGCCTTTTTTTATAATCCATTGTTGCCTCCGATGATTTTATATTTATATTATATCACTTTTGACATAAAAATCAAGTGTTATACCACTTTTCCTGCGATTAGCTGCGGTTTATAAGAGCCGAACTGAGCATAAATGCCGCCGGTGTCAACAAAGATTCTGCCGCTAAGGGTCGAGCCGATAAACTCCAATGCCATTCCTGCGCTGCCTGTTCCGCTTGAGTAAAATTCCATTCTCGCGGGAGTAGTGCCGTCTGTATTGTTGCCCAGCTGCAAAATGCCGTGTGCGTTGCTTTTTGCGCCAAGCTCTACGCTTATATCTTTAGCTCCAAACGGCGCGTGAGAAATAAATCCGATAGCGTCGCCACCTGTTGCAACACCTAAAGACTCATTGACCTCGACTTTTGTTCTAAATCTCGCGTTGTCTTTGCTGATTAGCGCAAAATCAGTGTTCCACGAGCTTGTCGCCGAGACATTGTCGGTGCTCGTTCCAATTCTAAACCCGCCGGACGAGACGCCGCCGAGCGTATATGACAGGCTTGCGATTGTGGCATACCACTTTCCGCCCAAAAGCGAGTTGTAAAGCGACAGATATTTTGTGCCTGTTCCAGTTCCAGTTCCCGCGCCTTGGTAAAGCTCCACCATTCCGCCGGAAAAATCCGCTTTGTAGCCGTCGCCGTTTAAGACGGACAGCTGACCGCCGTCAAGGTTTATATCGCCGCCAGTGATGTTGATGTCGGAAGCTTCAATGTGTCCGGATTCAAGATTAAACGAAAATTTGCCGTTCGTGGACTGCATTATGCCGGCTTTGATGATGTTAGCGGTCAGTGTGCCTGTGTCGATAAAGTCGGCTACGATATGACCGTCCTGCGTGATTGCGGTTTTGTATGTGCCGTTGTAGCCAGTAGACGAATAGCCAAGACCCGACAGATTCCACCGCCATATCTTTTTGGCTGTGCTTGCGTCCGCAGTGTCCATAATCAAAAGCTCCTGCGGATTCTCGGACGGGTTAAGTCTGATATATCCGCCGCTGTTTCCTGTGATTGCCGCTGTTGCGTTCGCTATTGCCTCTTGATATGCTGCTGTGACTTCCGACTTGCTTGAAATAGCGATGTTTTTAGCGTCCGTAGCCTCTTTGACCGTCTGCGATATGATGCTTGACATATTCGTCCGAGCACTGCCGAGTTCTATCTTTGTGTATTTTTCGGCTATGGTATCATAGACGGTTTTTATTACTTTCGCCTTGATGTTTACGCCAAGTTCTTTGTGGTAAACCGTGACAGTGTCGCAAAGATTGACGGTTTCAAGCGGCGCGATATTTGCATATTCGGGAGACTGTGCCAGATTGACAAAAGAAACGGTAACAGAGGCTTTGATAGAATTGATATCGTTATCTTCTGCATATTTCTGTACCGCCGCGTCAAGCGAACTTTGTGTCGGCGTATTTGACCCAAAGTCGGAGGAAAAATCGCGGGCAAGAATGCGCGTTGAGATACCGCTTGTATTTGCGACATTATAGGAGCTTGTGAGGTTGATATCATCTGTTTTGACATAGCCGAATATTCCAGTGTATGATGCGGACATATCGACATCACATTTTAGCTCCGTCATATTCTTGCCGTAAGCTATTCTCACGCCGTTGTCTTTGCCTCGCGATTTATGGAGCTTGATTGTGTAGTTGTCGAACTCGTATTCGCCGCCGTAGGTGTAAAGCACAGAGCCTTCAACGCCGCCGAGAGCCGCACGAGCTGAAACGTTGGAAAGATTAATAGACGAGGAAAGCGTTATATCAGTTGCCGCCGCCGTGAATCCTGTTGCTTTTCCGAGCTGATTTTTTGCGGCGGTCAATATAGCGTTTATCGCGACCTGCGCGTTGCCCGATGCCGAGACAGTCGGCACGGGATAGCCCGAAAGAATATAGCTGACATGTTCCGCGTAAACCGTAAACTCGCCGTTGATAGGCTTTGACACTTTGTAAATGTGGAATAGCTGATTCGCGCTTGTCTGATTCGGCTTTGCCTTAATGTAACAATCCGTCACAATGTCGTTGGCGTGAGTTGCGCCGATGGGGTATACAAGCTCAAGCTCATACACCCCATTGCGTTCCTCCGTCACTTCACACGCGGTGCATTCCGACAGCCAGCCTATTTTTGTTTTTGCGTCCGCTTTTAAGAGTATTGGAGTCATTTTATCACCTTTAAGATAATATATAAATAGACTTGCTGATTATCATAACTCGCGCCAGTGCGGTACGATTTCCACTTTCGTAACCGTTCCAGTCCAGCTGATAGAATTCGCACCCGGTTTAAAAGCCGGAAAGTCGTCAAAGTTTGCGCGGTCTGCCTTGCTGCTCGTGCCGGTAAATACTGCCTGCAAGCTGCTATCACACTCAATGTAACTTGATATCGATGTGAAAGCAAAAGATTTATTATTTACTTTGAGCGTGAAGTTCCCGCTTCCGTAAATTTTAAAATACGGCAGGGCGGTATACTGTGTCGGATTTGTGATGCTTCCTTCCGCCGTCAAGGTTGTTTTTGTGTCGCCCGTTGTGAGGCTTCTGAACGGCTTGCAGTTAAAAGCTATCTCCAAGTCAGCCCATTCGCCTTTTCCGAGATAGTCCCAGTCAACAGAGCCAGTTCTCGCCGCCATTCTGTAATGCGTAGAATCGTCGCTATCAATCAATTTTTGATATCCGACAGCAGAAAGCCAGTTAGCTATTTCTAACAGCTTTGACTTGACATTTTTGACGCGGACTTGATAAGTGACATCAACATTCCTGTAGCGTCCGTTGTCCAGTATCACTTCTCCGTCTCTTCCGGGCACTTCGACAAAGTCGACATCGCGGACGGGTGCTTTATATATTTCTTTGTGCTTGATGATTATGCCGAAGTCAGAGGACTTCTTGCCGTTCCATGTAAAATAATCGTTAAGCATAAGCACCCGCCTTTCTCTCTGCTGCATTTGCAAGCATTTCTGACAGTCTTTCCGCAAGGCTCTTGATATCTTCCTGCGTATAATTGTTAAATGTGTCGATGTTTAGCGTCAGAGAAACGCCCCTTGACGCGGAAGTTCCGACTGACACTCCAAATCCCGCCGATACGGACGCGCCGTAATTGTCAATAACACCCTGAGACACATCCTTAATAGCGGAAAATGCGTCCTTGCCGCCCTGCTCAATACCGATTGCAAGTCCTTCGGTAGTAAACTGACCGATTTTCTTAAACACCTTTGACGGCGAAGCAATGCCCAGTATCTTTTTAGCAATGTTTGTGAGGTCTCCGAATAGGTTTTTAAACCATTCTCTGAAGTTTTTCCAGGCGTTTGCAACACCTTGTTTCATTCCGGCTACGATGTTTTTGCCTATGCTGCTCCAATTGTAAGAGCGGAAAGTGTCAACGATTGACGCGATAATTCGCGGTATCATCGCTACCATGTCAGGAATAGCCTGAATCATGCCTTTTGCAATAGCCAGCAGGAGCTGAACACCACCGCTTATCAGTGTGCCGAGATTGTTTAACAGTCCGTTTGTAATCGCTATAATAAGATTAGGCACATACGCCATTAACTGGGGCAACGCTTCCATGAGTCCATGAATTAACGCCACCATTATCTCAACGGCTGCCGCTATGATGTTGGGTAGCTCCGTAATTATCGTTGCCGTGATAGCTCCGACAAGCTGCGGAACTGCGGCAATTAGCTGCGGGATAGCGTCCATTAATCCATGCACAAGAGCAAGCACCAAGTCAAGTGCAGACTCTATCATTGCGTTAAGACTTGCAGGGTCTGACAAGGTTTGAGCGAGTGCCAAAACCGCCTGAGTTGCCGCCTCCATTAGTTTTGATGCAATGCCGGACAACGCAGATAACAGCGTCGGAAGGAGTCCGCTTATCAGCGCAGGAAGCGCATCTATAACGCTGCCCACAAGATTTGCTGCTGCATCAAGCAGTCCGGGGAGAACCTTGTTGACGACATCGGGTATCTTTGCAATAAGCACAGGTGCCAGCTTGTCAACGAGTTGCACAATACCCGTCAGGGACTGCTCCACTCTCGGGAGGATATTGCCCGCCGCCGTTGCAACGGATTCCACAAAGTTGTCAACCAGTTTTCCGAAGTCCTGATTGTCGTCTGCAATGCCGACTAACAGATTCTGCCACGCTGATTTTGCGGAACTGACTGAGCCTTGTATGGTCGTTGCCGCTTCTTTTGCGGTTGTGCCTGTAATGCCCATTTCAGTCTGCACAGCGTGTATTGCTTCGACAATATCGGAATAGCTTGAAAGGTCAAATTTCTTGCCTGTCAGCTTTTCAGCGTCGGACAAAAGGCGTTGCATTTCTTCTTTCGTGCCACCATACATTATGTTCGCCACAGTTCGCTACTCTGTGACCGCCTTTCGGCTGCTGTATGTTTCCATACAGTTCAGACTATCTCTTGACTATTTTAATAGCCCCTTGCGCTTCCGCTCGCTTGAGCGTACTCTACTCCGTTCCGGTTTTCGCCGTCGTTTCGATAGTCGTTCAGGTGTTATGACTTTGCGTGTTTTAGGCAGTCAATTTACCACGGTGTTTTCTTCGACATTACTCGGTCAGAGTTTCACCGTTTTCACAAGGTTTATACTGAGCAATGGTGTTATGCCGCTAAAGGCATATTTTTTTGTCTACCCAGTTTAAGGTTATCGAGCATGGTCATGTTGCCCTTTGCAAATCCTTGATAGGCATACTGAATTGACTGAATATCCGTACCGAACTTCGCGGAATTATCCGCCATATCAGTAATAGCTTTGTCCGCTTGTTTTGCCGCTTTTGCGGTATCTCCACCCAAAGACTGCAAGAGCGAAGCCGAGAAGCTTGTCACGGTCTCCATATACTGATTGGCAGAAAGTCCCGCTGTTTTATATGCGTTATCGGCATATTGTAGGACGGTATCAGACGATTGCTTGAAAAGGGTTTCAACGCCTCCGACAAGCTGCTCATAATCGGCATATGCGGCTGTTGCGTCTTTAACAACCTTTGCTACGCCTGCCGCCATTGCGCCCATTGTAGCGGCGGATACTTTGGCGACGGTTTTCAAACCGCTTTTAACCTTTTCGCCTAAGTCTTTTGTCTTTGCTCCTGTGTCCTTTATTGCCTTGTCGGATTCTGAAGTGTCCGCTCCAATTTTGATAAATACTTCAAATAGATTCACTTAATCACCTCTATTCCGCAGTTTTCTGCGATTTCTTGAGTGATTTCTTCGGCTGTTTTTGTTTCGGCAGGCGGAGGATTTAATATATCATAATAGCGTTTCTGTATGAACTTCCCGCCGACTTGATTTGCAGTGTTTTCGCTTATCATTCGCAGGCAGTCCGTCACATAGACCCTATATATTTCATCTTCCGTTCTTTTTTTATAAAGGGCTATGCAAAAGTCCTTCACATAGCCCCAGCCAAACAGCCTAAAACTTCTTAAATTTATTCGGCAGAGACATTCTTTGAAAATGTCGCAAGGAACGGCACGACAGAGGTAAAAAAATCATTTGCGCCCTCGCTTGTTAGGAGCGTGATGATAGTCTTGATCGCGTTAGGTGCTTTTTCCCCCTTGTCGAGAATCCAAAAGCGTTTAAGAAACGCGCTTGTTTCGGCGGGATGCTTTTTAAGCATATTTTCGAGCACGATTTTAAGTGCCGCCTTGCTGTCTACTTCCTCATCTTTGACCTCTGTTTTTCTCATTAGCTCGATGAATGCCTTTGAGTCGTCAATAAGGTCATAGGCTCTCGGGAGCAGAATTTCATCGTTGTCACAGTCAAATAAAAATACCATAGTTTGCCTCCATATGATTTAATTAAGATTCAGCTGTTCCGGCTTTGATATAGACCTCAAAGGGTACAGTGTCCTGCGCAGCCATTGAATAATGCGCCGTGTAGGTAAATGCAAACTGTCCCTTTCCCCCGTCGGAAGTCTGAAGCTGGAAGCCGCCAGTCGAAAGAGCGTTCATCAGGTGGATTGCGATAAATCCGCCGTTTGTTGCGCCGTTCTTATCGGAATAATCGCCGACAATCCAAATGTCGGAGAAGTCAGCGTCGAGAACATCGTTGCGCGGAGTTACCTTTGTCGTGTCAGAAGTGCTGATATCAGCTGCGCCGATAAGCGACTTTGCGATTGCGGTATCTACGGTGACAAAAGTACCGCTCGCCGTGACTTCCCAAGAATCAAGCTTTTTAAGCTCCTTCATGTTCTTCGGGCAGTTGTCGATATCTTCGCCGAAGTCTGAATAAGTCGGGGCGGCGTTAAAAGAGATACCGCCAGTTGTCGCACCTATCTGGTCTTCCGCTTCAAGCGTGCCGGTTGCAGGAGTAAAACTTTTGGCAATAATCGCCGCGTTGAGCTGAAGCTTCTGAAAAGTATCGCTCGGAATTTTAGTATACTTCATACTCTCATCCTTTCTTAAATATATTCTGCGGTTATGTTAATAACCTTGCGTTTGATTAAATCGTCAGAATCGTCGCCCATATTTTGAGCGAACGGAGCGCCTCTTTTAAGCCAAACCGCACCGTCATCGCAGTCTATAATCACTCCGCCCAGCCCTAATGCGTCGCTGATGTTTTGGGTAATTGAGTTAGCCAACGCCCAAGAGGTAGAGCGCGTCCACACCGAGAGGCTGAGCGATGTATCACCGTCGCCAAAAGAGGCGGTTGAAACGGAATATGTCAAATAAGGCAAGGTTGCGCTTTTTGGCAAATGCGTTTCTTCATAAGCCGTTCCAAACTGACTGTAAAAAGAATAAAGTGCTTCTTCTTTCGTCATCGTGTCACCTCATACTGTTCGGCGGTCAGTTGCGAGACCTGAAAACTCGCGCTTTCGGGAGTCTGCTTGTCGGTTGTGTCGCGTGATGTTATGCGCAGTGTAAGCCCGTCAGAGAGCCTGCGGAATACGCTATAATAGTGCAGAGGCACACCCTTTGGAACGGTCACGGAATACAAGGAGGTAACGCCCATTTTTTCTGCTGTTCTTGCCTGAATGGAAGAATCAAACACGATAGCCGCGTCAAACTCTGCGCCGTCCGTCCAAGCAATCGTGAATCCGCCCTGCGGGTCAGGTGCTGTCTGCTCATGCATAAAGACGCATCTCTGCATTGCGCTTGATAAAAGAGACATTATAATTTCCTCCAAGCGTTAAGCCGCGAGGCGAAAACATCGCGCCATGTAAGCGGTGCTCCGCTCTCGCCCGTAGCCTTTGTATATGAATAATCGCCGAACGATTCAGAGGTGTATGGACTCTCTGCGTTCTTCGCAATATACTCATCAATTTCCCCTGACAAGGCAATAAACGCTGGAGGCACACGCATTGCCCATATCTGCCCTTCAAATACCTCGTCTGTCAGAACAGCGGGGTACTGATACACACCGTCGTTGTAGACGCTCCCAAGGACACGAAAATATTGTCCGTCCTGTAAAAAGTCAAGCGGCATATTGCCGTCCTTGACTGTAAAAGTTCCGTTGTGCTTTTCAGACACAAACCAATTGCTGAGTTCCGCGCACAGTTCATACAGCATAATATGCCGCCTTCCTTACTTCTTTTTTTTGGTCTTTACTTCCTCAACGATCTTCCAGCCGCTTGCGATAAATCCCGCGGCATGATCTGCGTCAAGGATTTCAACCGTTTCTTTTCCTCGCTCTAAAATCATGCGAATGTAGCCTTGAGGCAAGCAAGCTGAGCCTTGTCGACAACCTTTGCGCCGTAAACATGGAGACCCTTGACCGCATCAGCGAATCTCTTCTCAGGACGATATGCCTCAGTCGAGACTATCTGCTCTGCATAGGTTGCTGCCGAGTCAACACCGCCGACAATGGTGTAAGTGTCGGTGCTATTCACGCAGTTGTTAGACAGATAAATGTCGAATCCGGCAGCCTGAGCAACAAGACCGGTTCTCAGGATGCCCTCTGCCATCTCGCCGCCAGTCTTGACGAATCTGTCATCAAGAAGGATAAGAGCGTACATCTCCGGGGGAATGACGAGCCAGCGTCCGGCAGTCGGAACATTTGCCTTGTCGAGGATAGTGCGCATCTTGACAACATTCTCATAGACATTGGACGAGGTAAGAGCAACAGCACTTGTCGAAACAGTGTTAGTTGCATCAGCTGCGCCCGCAAGAATGCCAGCGATATACTTGTCGGAAGCGTCTGCAAGACCATAAGCTGCGCGGGTCATAGCCTTGTCCATTATATCGCCAGCCGCCTGCGCTGCGTCTATGTCGTCAACCTGGAAGTTGAAATACTTCGCCTGGTCGATTGTGAGCGTCTGGTCTGTAGTAGCAAGTGTTTCAGGACCCGAAGAAAAATCGGTATTCTGAGTGTAAGTGCCGATAGTGACCGCGCCTATAGTGTTGATATGCACGGTGTCGCCCATCTTCTTAATTTCGCCCTCGTAGTCGCGGTTTACGACATTGGCGAAAACATGGGACTTGTCAAGCGCGTTGAGAAGTCTCGCGCTCCAAAGTTTAGGAATAAAACCTGTAACAGCCATTTGTTATCTGTCTCCTTTAAGTGAATTTTTGATTGTCTCCCAGTTCTTGTTTATTTCGTCGGGAGACATCTTGTCAATGTCCTCTCGGCTAAATGACTTTTTGGAGGTAGTCGGCGGTGTAGCAGTGTTCGCACCTTGTGTATTGGTGGAAACGATAAAGTCCGCCCACTCGTTTTTGATGCTCTCGGTAAGCTTTTCAGCTTCCTTTATTTTGCCTGATTCATCAAGTTCGACAGAATCAATATCCGATACTCTAATAATGCTATCAATCCGCTTCTCGGAAACTCCTGCCGCCTTTAATACTTCGCGATAAGCCGCTTGCTTTGCGCGTGTAGTTTCTTTCGCAGATATGTCTGATTTATAATTGTCGTACTCTTCTTTGATTGCGTCATACTTGACTTTCCATGCATCCGAGCCATTAGCCTTAATTGTCTCGTTTGCTTCATCCAGTTTCTGTTGGACTTTTGGAAGCTCGTCAGCCTGCGCCTTGTAATTGTCGCGCTGTTCCTTTAACGCGTCAACCGTTTCGGCGTGTGCCGCTATAATCTCATCGATTTTTTCGTCTTCAATGCCCATTGCTTTTAGGCTTCTTCTTGTAAGTGCCATTTTATCTAATCTCCTGTTCTTCGGTGGCATTTCTGCGCCATTTGATTATAGGCAAACATTTGTTTACCACTTGTATTTTATCACAAGTAAAAATTATTGTCAAGCGTTTTTGATACTATCGGTTAGCAACTGCTTGTATTCGTCTTTGTGGTCTGTCGCTGCTTTTCGCAAAGTGTGACGCGCCTCTCTGCCTCTTGCGCCCTCTTCGATAAAAGGGAAGTATTCAACATTACTGCCGATTACAACATAGTTGTCTTCTATCTTGCCCGTTGTTCCGCTGTACTTCCCGGTTTTAGGCGGCTTGCCGTTTTTACCTCTATCCGCTTTATATGACGATATGGCGGCGGTTTCTCCTGACAGGGCAAAGGTGATACTGTTGCGTGCGTAGCCAGTGTCTACAGGGCAGTTTTCTTTTGCGTGCGTTTCAGCCCTCATGCCGATAGTTCTCAAGCCGCGCCTGATTGCTTGCGTTAATAGGTCTTTATACTCTTTGGAATTGTCCTTGAACTCCATTCTTTATCCCCTTTTGAGTTTTTTAAATCCAGTAACCTTATAACCCATTGTACACCGGCACGAATAAACATTAGCTGCATCTGCCGACGGGTCGCCGGGGTACATTATTTTCCCGACTGAATTTTCAAACGGCTCATCTTTGTCACGCAGTTGTCCGTCAAGCTCTCTGTGCCAGTCTCTTGTCCTTGCGTCGTGTGTGCTTATCCACTTTTTCTTGAATATGATTCCCTCGGATTCCGCTTTTTCAAGCATATCCATTCTTCCTTTGTTCTCCGCGCTTGTTACCATTGTTCGTGCAGTTCTGATTGATGCGTTTTTGTTCATATTTTCCACGCGCCCAAGCCGCTTCGCAATCTTCGGTATGCTGTCGCCTTGTAGAATCCCCTGTAGGACTTCCGAGTTTAACCGCTTCGTGTTCCAGCGCACGTCTTTTGCAACATTTAGTTTGTATTGCGGCAAAAGCGATTTATCTGTGGTAGATAAGTATTTGACCGTGTTTGCATCAATCAGCGAAAAGGATGTGCCCAGGGATATGCCCTGCTTTGAAAAGCTGCTTGCAAAGTAGTTGTAATTAAGCGCATAGACAGGCGGAAGCTGACCGTTGATATATGCCACTGCTATTCCGTTGACAATCGCCAGTGCCAAGGCAGTTCTTTCCACCACTTGTTTATAGCGGTCGTTCTGGACGGTGTATTCTTTTTTCATTGCGCGGAGTTTCCTGCCGAGCTTGCGCTGTGCTTCCATGTCCCCCGCTTTTTTAGCTTTGTCATAAGCCTCCTGCAGCTCTGCAAGTTCGTCCGACGCGGATTCCATATATTCCAGCCATTCTTTTTGAACATTGGCGTGCGCGTTGCTGTAGATTGTTGTCAGCTCGCGCTCCATTTGTTCAAGCATTTTGTCCGTCTCGCTATGCGCCTTATCCATTACATCATTCCCAAGAGTTTAAGTATTGCTACGACGATTCCTGCGCCGTAAAGTCCCATAAGGTTAAGCAGATTATACAGTATTGCAATAATCATTCTCCCGCGTCCTCCTTTGCGTCGCCCTGTTCATGAAGGAATTTGTCGGCAGTCTGCGCCGCTTCGGTAAAGCTGTTGTTCTTCCAATATGCCGAGATTCCGACGAGTATCGAGAAGATAACGCTGACTATGGTATAAAGCTCGTTGTAATCTGCGGGAATAGGAGCTTTGCCAGCCGCTGAAAGTGCCATGTTGACAAACGAGATAATAAGCAGGATTCCGCGCACCCATGTGCCGACCTTGACATTGCCGATGTTTGCAAAAATGTCCTTGATTTTGTTCATTGTGCTACCTCACATTTCTAAATATTTTATAGCAACCCACGACATTATATCGGAAAGCAACGCCTCTTTTACGCCGTTGTGAGTTTCTATTCTGCTGACCGTGTGCTTCTTTGGCGCGAGCTGTTCTTTCGGGACTGCTTTGCCGCGAGTTGACGAAAGTCCGCCATATACCGCACCGCTCTTTATCGTAACCTTGCTGCCGACGGTTATCTCCGACTGCAAAACGGTAAGGTCGGCGGTATAGACCCAGCTGTTTATCTCCTTGAGCAGTGCCTTGTTTCCGCCGACTGATTTGACCGTGTGCTTTTTAAGCTTGACCCACACTGGAATCTTCTGCCCGGTCGCGTACTTGCTTCCCTTTATTTTGACGATATCGCCCGCTCTGACGGTTGCCGATGCAGGCTTGTCCTCGCTCGGCTTGACTGCCGGAGCGGTCTTTTTCTTTATACCGTAAAAATCGGCGATAGCCTTAACGATAGCCTCCGCGCACTGTCTCTGTCCGGCGGCGGTCTCGACGTGTTTTCTGTCGCTCGCCGTGTCGATAAACACGGTCTCTATCAGCAGGCTCTCGCACTTGCACGAGCGGACAAAACCGAAATAGTCCGTGCCGTTTGACGGGTTGATTTTGACCTTTGCGCCTCTGTCGCGGATGCCGAAAGTGTTAGCTATGCTCTTGCTGATTGCCGCCGCGAGTTTCTTACCTGTCGCGCTCTTATGCTTGTAATAGACCTCCGAGCCTGTGCCGCCTGCGGCGTTGAGGTGGATTTCAATCGCCAAATCATAGCCGTGTTTGTTGACGTGGGCTATTCTGTCCGTCAGATAAAGCGTCGCGTCATAGTTGATAACGTCGGCTGTGCAGACGTAGCCTTTAAAAATCTCGCCTATGTACTTGCCGATTTCTCGACCGATTTTAAACTCCTGATAGTTCCCGCCGAGTGCGCCGCTGTCATAGCCGCCTTTGGCTGATTTTCCGTGTCCGATTGATATGCAGATATTCATTTACTTTACCTCCTCAAAATATATCCCGACGAGCTGCGACGGTACATAGTGCAGTATAGTACCTTGACCGTTGCTGTCGTCTCTTGTGCATCTGTATATTTTGCCGCCGTCAGCATAATATAGGTCTTTGTAATACCTCATGCCAGCCGCCGCTGTAATAGGATTGTCAATCGTGCCGTCTTCGCCGACTGTGATAGGCTCCCAATGCGCGGGAGTCACGCTCGGACGCCATGTGGGATTAGCGGATATAGCGTTGTAACAGCGATATAGATTTCCACCATCGCGCACCTTGTCGCCGACAGCATAATCTTTTTCGCCACTCCAAAGTGGATAAAGCTCTGCATACTCCAAAGCTTCTGTGTCCGTAGTGACCTTCTTCAACACGCCATCTATCTTGTTGCGATAAGCTTTTGCTTCTGCTCGCGTCATATATCCGCACCTCCTGTGATTATTTCCAGTGCTTCGGAATCGGAAATTTCCTCGTCAGGTTTGTCGATTTCCGTCCAGTTACCTGCACTGTCGTTGACTCCGAGGTGGACGGTTACAGCGATAACATCGCCTTTTTTCAGTGCCTTACCTCCGTCTGCCGTGAGTATGTTACCGTTAATTATCATGCCGTCACCACCGTCCATCCTTTATTTGTCGCCACTGCAAGCGTATTGTCTGGTATACCTTCTGATACTGCTGGGGTATAGGTTAGTGTGATTGTTCTGGTAGTAGATGTTGATATATCAGGCAGAGAATTAAACATCTCCGCAACCGCAGCGACAGAGAGGTTTGTTTTACTAAAGTTGATATTACCAGGGAACGAGGTCATATTTTCCGTCCCACTAAAAACAACTTTTCGGAGCGACCTTAAGCTGGCGCCGATTCCATTGGCTGTGAACTCGGATATATCAACAACTAACTCTTCAAGCAAATCAGAAGCGACTATCGTTTTAACTTTCGGACAACCCATCAACCGCCTAAGTTCTGGAGCAGTGCTAAGCATCCCGTACCCTGTTCCTGCGTTGCTGTTGGTAGGCGATACGCCCAACCCCTCAAGACCATAAGCTCTGTTGAGAGCAGGGTAGCCTTCCATCAAATAGATGTATTTAATGCCGTAAAAATATACGTCAGAGGTGTAATAGTCGCTGGCGCTTACATTATATATCACGTCTCGGATTATCGTCGGGCAATAATAGTCGTAGGTGTTGTTAAATTGAACGTTGCGATAAGGCGTTGTAAAAGTGATTCTGACAACTATTTGTTTTGTTCCGTCTGACAGCGATTTCGCCCAATCGAATTCGTTAAAATCGTAGTCAAGCGTAATAGTTGTATGACCATTTCCCGCGATTGTCCTGCTTGCCTTTGAAACAAAAGCTCCGTTAACCACGATTCCCTCGTCCACGGTTGCAGAGATACCGAGAAACGTGAAATTTTCCGTGTTAGGATAATTTTCTTTTAGCTCGACAAGCAAATACATAGTATTCTGTTCGACCTTGTCATAATCCGGCAACCTTAGCCACTCGGCGGGGCGTGTGCCGCCATAAACCTCTCGGGGGTCAGATTCCGGCGCGGAAGAGCCGCCTGTTATAGCGTCAACTGCGTCGCCGAAGCCTTTAGCGGAGTCCCATGCTATCTGGTCAGTGCCGCCTGTTTTGCTGCGGATGCGGTCAGCTGTATAGGTCATAGCGGCGTCAAGCGCGGCGGAGTCAACTACCTTGTCGTATGCCATTAGTAACTACCTCCTGTCCACTTCGGCAGGGCGGCGAGGGTGTCATTGACTATTTCTGTCTTGTCCGCCGCCGTCCAGTAGTCAGTGCCCTTGACAGGCGTTTTGCCGTCTTCACCCTTGTCGCCCTTTAGCCCCACATCAGAGCCGTTATATTGGAGTTTGCCGTTTGAAACAGAGAGCTTGTCAAGTGTTCCTTTGTTGGCGTGGGTGTGGGATTTTGGGACAAGCTCGTCGAGTGCCGTCTTAACATCCGTGACGGTCGGCAGTGCGGCGTTTGAGTAGCTAACAGATTTCGCTTCGATTTGGGTCACTGAGAATTGCCATTCGCTTGTGTTCCCGCCGATTTTCTCCACGAATGAAGCTACCACCTGACCATTCAGGAACGCGCCAAAATAATAGGTGTTGCCTTCAGCGCCTTCGAGCATTGGCAGTTCAAAGATTATACCGTTATAAGAAGCTATCACAACGACCCTTTTTTCGGCAGAAACTGCCGCGTCTATCTGCTCGACTGTTGCGTCACAAGATGTGACCGTATAATTGCCGTTGTCATCGCTTGTAACCGTCATTTTGATTATGAAGTCGGATGTACCACCACCGCCGCTTCCTGCTGCGTCGTTTATTGCGTTGACAAGATTGTCTTTGTGCGCGGTTGTCAGATTGTTTAAGTCGCCTATCTGATTCTGCAAATCCTGCCAAGTCTTTATCTCCGTAGGAGTATACACATAATCGGAGGGCTTGTTTCTTTTTGCGACGATAAGTATCTGCTCTTCTTTTGTGTATTCTCCGTTGCTGTCTGTGGCCCAAGCCCACGCCTTTATCGGTGTTGCGCTTGTCAATAGCTGATTCGGTATTGTCGCCTTTCCGTTTTGAACATTCACATCTATGCTTGTGCCATAATGGTGATTGGAAAAATGCACCTGTTCAGCGTCGCATTCAACCTGTCTGCCCGTGTCCCACTGATATAGGCTTCCTCTGCCGTCTGCAAGTTTAATCATTGTTTGTCACCTCCATCGGTTCAACTCGGTTTACTTCTTCTGCTCGCTTGTTGGCAATTATCTCGTCTATCCTATCGCCGAGCCCAAGGATATTACAGACCTGTTCTGTTATCGTGTCGTCGTCAAGGTATTCGGCTGCAGACAAGAGCATTTCCATTTGTTCGCCTTTGTTTGACTGCTGTGAGCGGGTAAAAGAGACTTCATCTTCTATCCCTGCAATTTTGAGTATTGACATAACGAACTCGTTGACACAATACTCATAAGCGTCCACTTTATTGTTGAGCGTCTCATACGCTGCGTTGATTTCCGTTGCGGTCTTGTTTCCGCCCGAAAGCGAGGTAGGATTGAAACACATAAAGTCTTTGTAAAGTCTATCCTGTATTGTCTCGATTGACAGTTCCGACGCGCTGACGGGAACCTCCACGCTGTGCGCCTCTGCCTTTGCTCCTGCGTCGCCGTCTGCGTGTACGATGTGGCTTGATTTTATTTGTTCAATAAATTTTGCATCGTCTACCTCGTCCATGCCGTTGCAGTTTGTCAAGACCCAATATATGAGATTCGCGTCCTCAACATTATTGACAAGGTTAGAATTAAGCAGGTCAAAGGCGTCCAGTGTTCCGCGCCTGCCGACAAGCTCCGACTGCTTTTTATCGTTCGCCCACATCGGCACAATGGGAAACTCGGGATAATTCTCTCCGTCATAGATATAGTCGCCGTCCGCTTCTGTGTGGGCTATCTGTATCTTGTACGGTCTTTTTGGATTAAGCACTCTCGCCGTCTTGTCTTTGATATAGTCCGTGTAACCGTCCAGTTCATACAGAGTCGCTCTAAGCGGTTTATCATCTGCTATCTGCCAAAATCTTATGCCAGCCATTAACGCGCCGTTTTCTTCGTCATAGAGCGGGACGAACTCAAGCAGAGAAAAAGCGTCAATGTGGTCGAGGTTAAAAAAGCCGAAAGACACGCCGCCGCAGAGGGCATATATACCCAATTTCTGCAACTGTGTGTCGAAGTTTTTGCCGAGCTTTTCTTTTGTATCTTCTTTGCCGAAGTTAGCACCGTTTGACAGCAAGAACTGATTTTCCTGCGTTACCGCAAAGTAAAAAAAGTTTGTCGCTATCTTGTGATTTGCTGTCCATCTATCAATATGAGCTTTGCCCTGCATATCATAGATGATTTTTTCATACTTCATAATGGTCGGATTTTCACCGCGCCAGTATGCGTCAGCGTCGAGCGCGATCTTGTAAGCCTTGCTTCCCTTGTGCTCGTTTATTGCATCCAACACAAAAGATATTCGCGCTTCCTCGTTGCTGCCAACTTCCATTAAATCCTGATAAGTCTTAATACTAAATCACTCCTTGCCACGGTCTAAAATCATTCTAAACATTTGACGGTATGCCATAAGCTGACCCACAACAATGTCGCGCTCCTTGTCCCCGCCGACTCTCTTCAGCTCGTCAATCAGTTCGTCCCTCTTGTGCTCAAGCAGTTTGACGCGCTCTGAAAGGCGTCTGTTCTCGTCTTCAAGTTCTGCTTTGATATCCTTTAACTCGGTCTTTTCAGCGTCCAGCCTCTCAACGATTTCTTCAAGGTTTGCTATCTCTTTTTCATAGCGTCTGTTTTCATCGCGCATATCTGTTATACGCTTTATCAGCTCTGATTCTGTCATAATTCTACCTCACAATATAGATTGATATTCGGCGGTTTTCCCGCGCTTCTTGTTTATGACCGTTTGTATGCCATATCTTATTGAGTCGATATGATGATTGTAACTGTCAACGGGCTGATTAATGTATTCGCCCGTCTTTCTGTCTTTCTGCCAAGTGTAATTTTCAAACTCTTCTATCGTCTTTGTGCAACGCTCATCGATGATAATATTGCACCTTTGCATTCTGTCGATTCCGTTCTTTACGCTGTCTGCGCCTTTTACACTGGCTATGATTCTTTTTATCCCAAGGTTTCTCAATTCTGTTATCGACTTCGGTTCTGCGCTATCCGCTACAATCCTTTCTTTGCTCAATCCCAGTGATATAAGCGTTTCAGCGATAACATCATTTGTCATCCCTATTTTATCATATTCGCCCGTAATATACAAGTCGTTTTGAACAGGATTATAATAGCCCCATGTAATCGCCGTCGGGTCGTTTGTATATCCGAAGTCCATTCCAGCCCAGAACCATGCGTCCTTTAGTTCGTCCTCGCTGATTATGCGCTTTTGAATAACCGGGAATACCAGCTTGTCAAGTGTCGCAAATTCTCCGCGCACATATATTTTATAATAGGCGGGATTTTTGTTTTCCAGCGCATGAAGCGAATCGACATACTCTTTCGGTAGGTGCGGGTTGTCTTTATATGTTGTTTGGACTATTACGCAGTTGTCGGGCTTCGTTTCAAAGAAATACTTGTATACCCAATTCGCTTTAGAGACGGGATTGAACATCAGGTGTATCTGATTGTTCGGCTTTTTTGACCTCAAGCGGAGGTTCAGCTGCGTAAAATCATCAAGCGTTATCTCTGTCGCCTCTTCTATCACTATGTCCGTTATTCCGTTGATAGATTTGATTTTTTCGCTGTCGTCCAAGCCCTTGAACAGTAGGACGCTTCCGTTCAGAAACTCTATTGTTAGATCTGATTTGTTGATTTGCTTGACCGTTGGAGCAAGTCCGCCTGTGTGTATGAGTTCCAGCGTCAAAGACCACGCGCTTTCCTTTAGCGTTGCCCCGACTTTTCGCACAATCAAAACTTTTCTTTGACTGTCTAACGCTTTTAAGATGATTTTCTGCATAACAAAATAGGACTTGCCCGAACCTGCGCCGCCGTAAAAGACATTGACCCTCGTTCCATAATCTCTTATGTACGGCAGGTAACACGGCAATATTCCTTTTTTGTTAATCGTTATCTTCATCTTCCCAGTCCACTTTTATCTCTGTGACCTGCTCCACTTTATCCACGGGCTTTTCGCCCGCTGTGTCGCGTATCACTTCAAAGATTCGCGGGTCTCCCGTTTTCATAAATTTTTTCCATAGCGTAACAGCAGCAGCTTCGCTTCCAGTTCTCGTCACTCCGTTCTTGTCAGTGATTTCGCTTGCCAAAAGTTCGTTCAGGCAGTCTTTTAAAAGCTTCTTTTTGCGTTTTGCTTCCCCTGACGCTTTCCCGCCGTTGTGTCCGCACTCTTTAGCCGTTTCTGTCGTAAACGGTCTGCCCTCCGGCATTTTCTTCGCCATATTATCACCTCGCAAGGCTTATTTTAGCACATATTTCAAGTGCCTTTGCTATTCTTTTAAGCATTTGTGTTCTCCTTATTTTCATATTTTTGC
>OBLI01001049.1_pt1 | contig 28194 bp, 26 predicted proteins | sample 1519701 | NCBI WGS metagenome assembly OBLI01 (sample SAMEA3663005, study PRJEB22513) | pig gut metagenome | biome: pig gut; feature: pig-associated habitat; material: faeces | place: France | collected 2012 | reverse complement strand
CTCCTTGTCTGGATATTTCTCATAAGCCGGAGCAGCTCCGTTTATCCAATGGTTTCCTTCTCCTTAATAAAATTTATATGAAATTATTTTCACAAAAACCTACATTTATTTATTTTTTTTATTTTTCAACCCCCGTCAATCTTCGGCAATAGGGTGGTATATATTTATATATATATACCAACCCACACCCTTGCCGAAAAAGGGATTGACTCGCTTGGACTTCGGCACATATATGCCGAAAATCTGCCGATTTGCCGAAGGCGATTTTCAACCCCTCTGAAATTAATATATGAAAATATTTTCATAATCTTTCACTCCTTATTATCCTATAGTTTTGGTTTTACAAAACCTTCCACCAACCGGGTGTATATTGTTCGACTCTTCCTTCCAGATACATGGATACAAAACTCTGTTTCCTATCTTGCTTTATGAGGTCGTAATCTCCTTTATACGGCTGTTCTATACCTCTGTTGCGATAGAACGTCTTAGCTACCGATATAAGAAAATTGCTTTTTAATATAGTTCCTCCATCGTTCGGATCTATTCCTATGTCATCGGATTTTTCCTCATATGCAGTCTTGATCATCTTATGCAGCAAGAGGTTCGCTCCGATAGACTGGTAGTCAACAGGTTTCCTTTCCTCTTCGTCACAGAAAGGAACAACGCTCGAACAAAGTTTTCCATCTTCATCAACCATTGGCAAATCAACCTTCTTCAATGTAAAGAACATGTCAGGCATTGGTTCCAAGTCTTTTTGCTTGGTCTGCTTCAACATCACCTGCCCTGTATCTGGATTTCTGAGAACCATCATCTCAACCTGCATGGCTCCTTTGAGTGCAGGGTTCCCTCTGGCTCTGTTTTCCTTTTCGGAGGCTATTCCGGTATGATGGACTATCATTATATGGACTCCATCCATTACGGATTCTATTTTGCTGCACTCAGAAAGAAAAGCATGTATATCATCGGCTTTGTTTTCATCCCCTGAGAAATATCTGTTCAAGGTATCAATGAAAATAAGGTCGAATTTCTTGCCTGCTGATTTAAGCTCTTCGAGTTCGTCATGGAGTTCCCTTGTATCCAAAGGGTCGTTCAAATCCTTAGATCCATCTGATATATAGAAATCCTTCAGTAGTTCATCCTGCTCTTCTAACGAATATCCATGTGCCAACAGCCACGAATCGACTCTGTTCGGAATTCCACTTTCTCCTTCTCCGCAAAAATAAGCTACGGAAGATTTCTTAGTCTTCATTCCGTGCCACGGTGTCCCGGTCACTATGCAAAGCATCATATCCAACGATATGAATGTCTTTCCACAACCGGATGGGCCGAATATCATACTTGTGCCTTTTCCTTCAGGTACGTACCCTTTGATAAGCCATCTTGAAGGTTTCTGTTTCTTTCTCCATTCGGAGAATGAAAGAAGGAAAGGTTCTTTTTTTCTGCAATTAAGTATATTTGCCAAATTATCCAAACCATGCTCTCTTGCATAGTCGTTGGCATCCATCCCTTCCTCTGGTATCAGTATGTAGTCAAGCCCCGCTTTTTCCGCCTCCTTTTCTCCCGTCTGCGACTTGTCGTTGTCTGCTACGATTATTGCTTTGGGGTAATCTTTGGCTACGTTTTTCAAGTTGTTTGCAGAGAAGCATACGACCACTGTCGCACCGGTTGCTTCATGTATACTTGCACCAGTAGCATATCCTTCACAGAGAAAAACCTTTTCATTTCCATCGATTACATATCTTGCACCTGAAGTCTCCAGGAAAGCACCGAAACGCTTTTTGCCGTCTTTGGCTATGGTTTGTCTGTTTATAAGATTCCCGTCTGAATCATACATAGGTATGACCATGTATTTGTCGGTCATCCTTATGTCACCATGTACAGATACTCCTTTATTCTCCAAATATGGATGAGAAGTACATGAAGGAAGTATAGCCCATTCATTCTGAAGCCTGGAAAGGGCTGATTTGTTCTGAAGTATACGCTCCTTTTCCATCTCCTCGTATTTTTCAGACATCTTTTTCAATGACTCTTCGGAGATTTTCCCTTCAGGAGAGTATCTTACATCATGGTCTTTTCCCAACCTCCAGTCTCCTGCTTTTCCGAATATCAATCCATCAATTTCAGAGAACACGTACCATCCGTCTTTTTCTTTGGATCCACCCGGTACGAATCTATGGATTCTACCATCTATCGACACCGGGTTGTTGAGTACTGCACCGAATTTGTTTGTCAGGAATTCATCCGGAGTTATAGGATTGAAGTTTGTATATTCAGTTTTGCCTAAATCTTTTCTATATATAGGGTTTTCCAGTTTCATGCCAATTCTCCGGTCATTTTTTTCATTGTGTCTTCCAACAACATGTTTTCTTCGGCCACGAGCTTCATTTCTCTTTCAATCTCTTCATTTGAAAATGTCGAAACGATACGTGTGAAGTCTCCATCCTTTACAGTCACTATTGCTGCAGGTTTGCCTTGTAAAGCTATACGTTTTCCCCATTCTATGAAGTCTATGGTTTTGTCTTCCCTTGTAAAATCCGAAGGATTCAAGTCAAGGATAGAGGATAATTCCCTCATCCTCATGTAGGCCTTGTTCCTTGCGAAAGGAGAAGCATTTTCATCTATTACAAGATATTCTTTGACAAGTGACTCCCCATCATCGCTCGATATGATTTGGGTACTGTATGTGACAACCCACATCAACTGTCCTTTCTTGGATAGCTTCTGTATCCAAGTCCATGCCGTGACGATATGGGCCGTCTCCTCATCTCCGTTTACATCACCCAAGAACAATCTGAATTCCTTGCTGTGAACTGGGAATTCATGACCACATGTAGGACATACCCTTGTCGAGGCAAGCAGCAATTCAAGACACTCCGGACAAGTCTTCATCGGAGGAATTCCAGTACCTTCACCCTTCGTCTTATCCTTTGGAATGGATGACAACATGCCTATAGGCCCATGTCTCCTTACATTTCCTGCAAAATCCAATAAAAGGCATCTGTCTTTATTGGGGGCTATCCTCAATCCTCTTCCTGCCTGTTGGACGTATAAAGCCGTGGAGAGGGTAGGACGAAGCATGACTACACAATCTATATCTGGATAGTCAAACCCTATTGAGAGGACGTTGACGTTTGTTGCACACAAAGCCTTTCCGGAAGTGAATTCCTCTATGGCCTTTTCCCTTGTAGCCTTATCCATTGCACCCTCTACACACACTGTAGGTATTTCCTTTTGGTTCATGAGGCTTTTGATTGAATAGGCGTGTTCTACGGAAGTGCAGAATACGATCATGTGCTTTACACCTTGCATGGTTATATAGTTTGCAAGTTCATTGACTATGGCTTCATTGTTGTCGAGTGTATTTACTTTTTTATCAAGTTCGCCTTGCTTGAACTCTCCATTCAGTTTGCTTACTCCTGCAACATCAAGGGTTACAGATGTAGTCTTTGAAGACAGCCTTGAAAGGTATCCTTTTTTCTGCATTTCAAGTATGCTGATCGTCTCTATGTAATGGTCGAAAATTGTATCTTCCCCGACAATCATTCCTTGTCCCAATCTGTATGGTGTAGCCGTAAAACCAATTACTCTACAATTTAACATTCCGAGATAGGAACGATAATTTCCACTTTCATTGTTGTTTATAAGATGACATTCATCTACAAGCACGACATTAAATTTGTCTTCTTTGTTTTTGCAGATGGATTGTATAGAGGCGAATGTCACATCATGTGAGGCGTCTTTGGATTTCAGCGAAGCCGAGTATATACCCATATCCAATTCGGGTGCTATCTTCTTAAGCTTATCCATATCCTGCTCTATCAGCTCTTTTTGATGTGTCAACATCAGTATTCTTGTGCCTGGCCACCATTTGAGCGATTTGCGGATGATTTCGGCAATAAGAATACTTTTTCCACTTCCAGTAGGAGCTATGACTACAGGATTTCCCTTATTGTTGCATATATAATTGAAAACCTCGTCTACGGCTTTCTTTTGGTAGTCTCTTAAGGTAATCATTGGTGTTTTCCTTTTTGTTTTGTCTGACCTCTGTCATGCGTACCCCGAAATGAGATTAATAATGTAAAGGAACCAAACTCTAATTATTAATACAGAAAGGGAAGATGTACGGAATGTAACATGAAAATTGAAATTACATGCAACATCTCAGAGTACGCATGTCGGAGGCCAAAGCCCCGACATCAATCGAAAGTAATATCCAAAGGATTGGCATTGTCATCAATCTTCTCTTCAATCATCGATTCTTTGAGAAGCTTTGACGGTACTCCTTTGTACCCGTTATATACGATTGTTCCATCGCTTTTTTCGTATGCTATATGCCATTTTTTCGTCTTGTCATTATTGACTTTATAAGGAACAAGAAGAGGATTGAAGGAATGGCACGGACAACCTTTCTTTTGAGCGTCATACGGAATTGGTGAACCTGGATAAACTCTGCAAGTCCAAGTACTGTTCTCCTCCGGTTTAGACCACGCACAAGTCCTACAGTTGATTTCAGTGGTTTCGTGTGTGACATGGCAAAATACGGAGTTGCTGCAATATTTGCATACGGAGAATTCAGGATCTATGGAATATTCCTCTGGCAAGGAATTTCCGAAGACTATATTCCTAGCTCTTTTCAGAATCAACTCCATGTAATCTGGATTTGCATCGATTATCTCTGCATATATCCTGGAGTCATCCTTACATAAAGCTACGAACAACGTACATTTGACTTCTGTCTCCAGTTCTGTATTTTCTCCATACATTTCGCATTGAGCCTGGTCGTAATATTCAGGTTTGGAATTTCTTAGACCTTGTTTCTCCAACTTTTCGAAATTGGATCTGTTCATGGTCTTCATTTCGAAATTGACTGGATACTCGTCAATATCTGGAATACCATCAAATATCACTCCATCCGGTCTACAGATTACATGAGGTGCTATCTGCATCTTCAACTGATCCTTTCCAGTATAGCGGATATCGAAACCTATATTCTTCAGATTATCCACCATTATGTCTTCTTCCCTTGTGCCTACATCGAAGAGACGAAGCATCTGTCCTTTGAAGTCTTCAATAGGAGAAGCCCAACGGAAAGAAAGGAATGTAGATCTCTGGCATGGGCAACCTATCGATGAAGCCCCTATATTGGATGAGCGATACGGCTTTGCATCGCTCTCCCATTTTTCATCTATCAATGGCTGTATGTCGTATTTTTTTATAGGTGTTTTTGCCATGTGGATTCCTTACCAAGGTCTTGAACCTGGAGCAGATTCTTCATCGTCATCTACATCGACTTCTTCCTCTACCACGGTTTCTTTTGGTTTCTGTTTAGGAACATTGGCCCATGCATTTTTTTGTGTCTTTACAGCTGTCTTATTCTGTTTTGCAGGGAATGGAAGTGTATCACTTTTGTACTCTTCAAATCCTGTAATGTCATTTTTTGCTGGATAACCGTTTGTCTCAGGTGTTATCTTTACACTGACAACAACCTGCTTGTTTAAAAAGTCATCCGTATCGTTTAGGATTGGAAGATTGACCGCAGTCATCAACGAGTTAAGATTTTTTTGTCCGATATTTACGGCTTTGTCACTTTTCTCTTTGGCTTCGTTGACTGGAATGTTTGGATTTAACGGCTGTACCATAGTGAATGAGCCGAAAATCTTTCTGTTTGCATATTCGCCGTCTGTTACATCGAATGTGAGTTCAATGCTTTCTCTTCCATTGTTTGCAATCTTGTAGTCTGTATTTGTGACTCTTGTATTGTACTTTCCTTTTGGAAGTGGTGTAAATTCATCTGCTTTTGGTAAATTGTCTCTGTTGATTGGTGCATTAAGTCTTGCCATTTTTTTCTCCTTATTTGATATCGATGCTTACGCTTGTTTTTCCTCTTTTTGTAGTGATGCACGAATTGATGTCGTCTATCATTTTCGTATCCATATCCTTAAGCATTGTCTTTGTCGGATATTCAAACTTTACGTTTGCATAGGTCTGTGCGGGTTTTCCTGTACGTTTGCAGAGTTCCATCAACTTCTTTTTGTCGAAGCTTCTGTTGAATTTGAATTCAAGTTCAACCTTCGTTCTTCCACTTATAAGATTGACTTTCCCTTCAAAGTCTGATTTCAAATCAACTCCAGCATAGCTTTGAAACTCTTCGAGACACTTGTCTAACTCTTCATCTATAGAATTCTTTGCAGACTTTAGATCCATATATCTTTCAACTGTTTCTTTAAAGATTTCGTCTTCTTCAACTATTCTTATATCCATAAATTCCTCCTTAGATTTTGCTGATTATTTTTGTAATATCCGGTTCTTCAAACATATTCAGATTTCCCGACCTATCTTTCGCATCGTATTTTTCATCGGGATATGTCTGAAGCATCCTCTTCATTTCTCCAGTCTCAGGATCCTTAAGCCACCTGAAAGCAAACACTTCATCGAAGTAATATGGAATCTTTTGTGCAAAAGTGTTTCCTGGCACATCGGGCGAGAATAGGATTTTTCCGTCATCGTCCTGCATCTTCTTTTGTTTGCATATGCAATAAAGGTTCTTGCCCGGAATCAATATGAGGTTTCTGATTCTTTCAAGCATTTCGTCCGCCATCTGGCTGTATGCTTTTCTTCCATCCTTGAATTTTTCTTTTTGTTCCAAAAGACAGACTTCGGCCACTTCCGACAAACTGTCTATGCAAAGAGTGTCGAATTTGTTCCAATTGTCTTCTGCCTGAAGGAAAGCCATAACATCTTCAAGCTCATTGATACTGCTTATGGTTATATATGGAATCTTCTTCTCTCTAAGAGACAATAGTCCATTTTCTGTAGCTACGTTGATTACCAATGGTTTTGGGCACGTAGATATGGTATAGGTTTTTCCAATACCGGATTGACCATGAACAAGTATTTTTATTCCGTTTGAAGTCCAAAAGTCAGTCCATTCTATTGATATACTCATGTTTTTTCATCCTTTTTCTAGTTTTTAATAGGGATGCATATAAACATCCCTTACGAAACAATTCTTACAGTCGCAACAACTTATTTTCCCGCTAGTGCCTCCTTTATCGAATCGATGTCAATCATGTAGGAGCATCCGACACGACGACCCCTTAATTTACCCGATCTAAGCCATAACCTTATGGATTGTTCGGATATCCCCAACATTCGGGACGCCTCCCTTACTGTTGTAGTTTTATTACTAATGGATATTTGGCTCTTCATCATGTTGAGAGTCTCAAGACGCTTTTGAGCCTTTTTGATATCCTCTTTAGTCTGTGTAATCAAATCGTCTATATACTCTTCCATAGGAAAGCCTCACGCATTTTCCTTTGGATTCACATCACAAATCTTTTTTGTGTTTTCTTGTGAAATAAGCATACCCTTCAAAACCATGAAAACAGTATTTTGGTTTTCGAAGTTCAACTTGTCGTACATATTCATTGCTTCTATTTTTTTATCAGTTGCTTCTTTTTTATCCATACCTAGACGATAATTGATAAATATCAGAAAGTCAACAGAAAAATATAAGCAACTGATAAAAATATTAAAATATTTGTCAGATAATATCAGTGTTATTGGAATGTTTGATAAAATAACAGTAAATTATCAGTTTTGCTAATATTTTTTATTGATAATATCAGTTATATATGGTAAATTATAGTCAAGGAGGCCCTATATGGCAGAGGAAACTCAAAAGAAAGAGATTCCCCTAAAATCGGATATAGAAAAAGGCTTAAGGTTGAAGGAGTTCAGAAAGAATTTCCCCGGCAAGATGACTCAAAAGGATTTTGGTGATTCTCTGGGAATATCTCAAAGTATGCTTTCTTCATATGAGTCCGGTATCTATCCTATACCTAAGTTCATAAAAAACTTGTTGCAAGAAAAGTTCAGAATGAATGTTGTGTGGTTAGACACGGGGGAGGGGGGTAAGTATCTTGATGATGTCAAATCTGACTTGGAATCGATTTATGACAGATTGAATCCTGAGAATCAGAATTACGCCTACGAATTGATTAAGCGTCTATTTGTAGCACAATGTCACCAAGAAGAACTCGACTCCTTGTAATAGGGGAACTCCTTAGAGAGAGGCGAAAGCCCCTCTCTTTTTTCTCGCCACGACCTCGCCATATTTTGCAATAATAAAATCGGTATCCAGTATTATTTGAGTCAAAAGAATCTTTTTTTATTTTGCATTTTCTATCTATTTTTCAATTAAAATAAATATCCTAAAATATAGGGTATAAAAATAAAACGACTTCGCCACATTTTCGCCACATTTAAATTTTATTGACAATTTTCGCCATTTTTATTGACAAGATTATATAAGTTTATATAAGATTATACACGCTAACATATATAAAGATATATAGTTATGTATAAACGTGATTAGTGGTGGTCATCTTTGCCAAGGTGGGTCACGCGGGTCCGATTCCCGTCCGCCGCTAGTGAAACAATTCGTTACATTGTAACGACTTATACATACTGTAAGTACCTCCTGTACCTTTGTATATATTGGCAAAGGTTACGGAGGGTTTCGCTATGTATCAACAGAATGATGGACTGTGGTACTTCCGTTACAAAGATGAAAATGGAAAGTGGAGGACTTACTCGACACATACCAGGGATGAGTCGGTTGCAAGGGAATTGGAGAATCACTTCAAGCTGACCAAAGACTTGTTAAGGAATCCCAAGACAATAGAAGATCTTATTTCGATATTCTCTGACTCGAAGAGGAATCCCGAAAGGTTGGACTCCAAGATTACAGGCAAATCATACGGAGAGAGACACTCTGAAGAAGTTGCAAGAAACATGAGGGATTTGCTTTCTATGCTTAAGGCAAAGAGTATGGTATGGAGCATAAAGCTGAATAAACTCACAAGATTGGACTGCAAGCTGATAATGACCATGATACACAAGGAGTGGGGGAATACGTCAAAGGCCAACAAGATGTTTTCTCAGTTCAAGAGGTGTCTTACCTATGCTTCGGAACAAGGATGGCTTGACGCCTCTCCTGCAATCGGTATGAGCGACATCAAGGTGGAACAGGAGAAGGAAGTAATACCAATGACTCCAAATGATATCGCAGAGATAATTTCAAGACCGAACCTCTTCAGATATTCGTACCCTGCATGCAATGGGAAGACGGAATCGTTAAGAGAGGGAAGGATGGAAGAGGATTATACAATGTTCTGCCTTTTGGCTTATACCGGAATGAGAAGGGCAGAAGCGGCCGCATTGACATCAGAGCAGATCTGCAATGGCATATATAGAGGTAGGACTTTCCACTATATAGAGGTGAATAGAGCTTTCAAAGATGAATCATGGAATAAAATTGGAAAACCGAAATGGAATCTTTGCCGTTCAATTCCAATCTGCGAGGAATTGTATTTGATATTGAAGCCTTATATAAAGAAGTATCCCGAAGCCCCGCTTTTCCCCGGTTATAAAAAGACGAGATTCGTACAGTTCTTTGAAAGACTAAAGGACAATGCGAAGATTGATGGAGTCATCTTTGAAGATGAAGAGGCGTTCGCCATGCTTTCGCCACATAAGCTTAGACACGCACTCAACACAAATCTCCTTGCAGAGCAAGGCGTCGAGGATGGAAAGGTTTCTGAAAACATGGTTGCAGAGTATCTTTCATGGGAACATCAAGACCAAAGTAAGATGCAAAGAAGATATACGCACATGGTAGCCTCGAGACTTCTCCCTGTCGCAGATCTTATATCGAAGATATATTCGAGAAAAATCGAGTCTTCCATATTGACTGTATCGGCATTATAGATAAAATATAATTACTTCTTTAAAATTTTTGTTTTGGTGGGAAGATATATCTTCCCTTTTTTTATTATATCTTTATTCCTTGGTTCAATATTCTTCTTCCTCTCTTCTTTTGGTTTGACAGTGACATCTTCGCCATATCCAGGACACTCAATTTCTGTTGTTTGTCGAACATATCCCATTGCTCAACAGTCCATCTTCCGAACCCCATAAGGTAGAACATGGAGAGGTTGTATACAGTACAATCGAGTATTTCGTTCCTCTCCCTTATCTTTACCCACTCCCACTTCTTCTTTCCCTTATTCTTCACATATTGCTCCGAATAAAGCTGCTGGTAGTAATCTACATTATAGTCGTTCGGGTACTCCATTCTATAGGAGATCTCCCTCTTATCATCAATAGAAGCTTTGAGATGGTCAAAAACATTATGCTTCAAGTTGGATACAGGAACAGCCCAAAAGAACATATCTCCTCCGTTCTTCCTCTTCAGGTCTTTTCTTATCGGCATAAGCCCGTCAAGATTGTCTCTTCCTCTTACTATATACATTCTATCCTTAAGGCTGTCGGGAAGACTAAGAAACCAATCGTTTACGTTTTCAGTCTTGTAAGAGGAGTCTAAAGCGTTGGCAATTGTCTGCATATGTATCCCATCATCCCTTGTGAAGTCGGATTTCAATACAGTCTCTTCGAATGTATACCAAGCGTTCGAATTGGGGTCGTCTATCTCATTTTCTCCTATTGGAACAATCCAATGGTCTATTGCGATTGAACGACCCATCTTCCCCCATCCATATAGTGATATCTCGAATCTGTTCTTCTGTACATCGGAACCGGTGGTGAGGAAGTTGACCCAACTAGGTATTTTTCCTCTTGTGTATTTCGAGGTCTTGGCTTTTTCATATAAAGCTCTCCATTCCTGTTCATCGACTCCACCTTTTATATATGGCATAGCTTCGATTGTATTTGTGTAAGTTGAAAGTCTGTCATCCCTTTGGTCTTCCGATGAATTCTGAGCTTCTACAAGCTCCTTGGCACAGTCTTTCCAACTGAGCCAACCTACAGGAGTGTAGTAGGAAGGAAGATAGTAGCCCTGCACAGAAGGGTCTGCTTTTGCGTTAGTGGCTCTCCATTCACCTTTCGGCAACATGGACACCTTATCCTCATTTCTTATCGTACCTTTGCACTCAGGGCACTCCATCCAAGCGTCTATGACAGTATTTGATTCATCTTCCATCTTCCATCTAAGGGTATCCCTTGAAAGCGTTATCATCTTTCCGCAGTTAGGACATGGAACATAGAATTTGTTATATGTGGATTCATGTAGATAATTGTAGATTATTCCATCATTAAGAGGAGTCGAACTCATGCATATCTTGGAGCGTTCCTTAAACGTGTTCGTCCTCTTTCTAAGAAGCCCTCTTACGTCTCCACCTTTCGTCTGCCCCATTCCATCAACCTCATCAGCCATAATTACTCTTACGGAGTCGGAACGCATGGACGATTCAGATTTTCCTGAAAGAAACTTGATGAAACCTCCAGGGAATATCTTTGACTTCATGGAGTCGGCACTACCACTTCCTTCTGACCTTAGAAGCGACTTTATTCTAGGGTTAGCCGCTAACAATGGGTCAAACTTGTTCTTTATGTATCCACCTAAGTTTCCGTCATCGGAGAAAGCAAACGCCATCGGAGAAGGATCCTCTTCCATGTAGTAACACATGATTGCATTTTCAATTGTGGTCTTGCCCATCTGAGAACCGAATACCAATATAACTTCCTTTGTAGGATTCTCAGGTGACATCTTATCGAGTATGTCAAACATATATGGCGTTCTTGCTATATTGATTTTTCCAGGTTCAGCGGTATTGTTAGGCAATATCAATCCTGGAGACTCCAGCCACTCAGTTATGGTCTTTTTCTTTTTTGGAGTAAAAGCATCTATAAGTATATTCTTTAACCAAATGCTACTGTCCGTCATCAAACTCCTCCAGACTCTTTTGTATTGACTTGAATATTTCGGGTGCTACATTATCCATACTCTCCCTTATCCTGCTTTTGTCTTCATCTGGCACTTCAACTATTTTTCCTGTAAGCTTTCTGACTATCGAGACGACTTCGGCCTCCAAAATGGATGCATATCTGTTTGGTATGGAAGATAGGTTCGACTCTATTATCTTTGAAAGGCTTAAAGCCCACATCTGTACTGCAGCCTTTTCTACGTATTTTCTTTTCTTTACATCCAAGTCATAGGCGTATGTCATTGCAGTTATCTTCTTCTTTGCAAGATCCCAATCGACCACGCCATTAGACATACAGTCCTTCAGGAGTTTTGGATCTATCTCTGAGAGGTCTATCAACTTCTCTTTTTTTTCATCTTCGGCACTGACTTCAGAAAGCTTAGGAGATGATATCTTTGCTTTTCCTGCATTTCCTTCTGGATTCATGTAGGCATCTTTTTTTGTTGATTTCTTGGCTTTTCTTTGAGAATCTACAATCTTCCTATTAGGAGGGTTCATGTTCCATGCCTTGCTGCCCAACTCCCAATCTATATAGCGGAATCTCTTTCCATCGGGATGTATAATAGGAATTATTCCAAGCCTTATCTTCTTCTCCAAAGTCTGACGAGAGGTGTCTACACGTCTTATAAACTCCTCTATGGATACACACTCTCTTCCATCAATTCTTATGACATCATTCCTTTCCATAGTTCACCCTCTCATCGACATAAATCTTTCTAAGTTTGTTTCTAGGTATTTCAATGTGTTTCAACAAATCCTTTCTACATAAGTAATGGGCTTTGTTGTAATCGACTCCATTCCTTTCAGCCCATAACGATAATGGGATATAGCTTACTCCATCGACATTTATCGCTCTGTCTTTATATGGAAGATTTATAGGACTCTCCTCTACGAATATCCTTCCTTTTCTTCCTATCTTCACAGTATTTATTTTCTTCGATGCAGATAAAGAAATACCTGTCTTGTAATCTATTCTGTTCTTAAGACACCATGAGGACAAAGGAATGTAAATCTTACCGAAGAATTCAAATTTCTCTTCATCCTCAAAAGCCTCTTCTATTTCTATCAACTTGTCATCATTGACTATTGTTCCGAAGTCTTGAGTATAAAAAGCGTATTCGTCTTTGAATTTCGTTCCATTGGCTCTAAGGTATCTCTTTGCATCGGCAATGGAAAGAAACTCTCTTGTAGTCCATTCGTCACCCTGTTTGGTATGGATAAGCATCCTTTTTGCTTTACCTGCCGACACTTGTATCTCCTTTTGTAGTGTTTTTCAAACTTTATATCTAACCTATTCCTAATAATCCTAAGTCGGAATGATAATTTTATCAAGTATGTACGATAAAAATGTAATTACGGCAAAAAAAGAGAAGAAGCTTGCAGAGTTGAAGGAACAGTTGGCAAAGGTCGATGAGTCCTATGCCAGGGTTTTGCAGGCTCAATCCTGGAGATCTTCGGATGGTATGTCTGAAAGGTCTTTGACCAATGCAAACGTTGCCGAAATATACAAGGAGAAGTGCGATTTGGAGAAGCGTATCGAGAAGCTTGAATCAGAACTGGACGGCACTTCATGTCATATCGTAAGAATCGGGGTGATGAGATGAGTTCAGTATACGTCCCCGAAAACAATATTCCAAAAAGCGTGCAGGTATATTTTCCTTTGGATCCTAACCAGGGTTATTCATGGACTCAGGGAAAGATGAATTCCGAATCTGAAATGCTCTACTCATACAATGCCATCGGAAAGACTATGGTCGATATGATGGTGCGTAGGGTAATCGGAGAAGGGCTTACTCCTATGTGTTCCCCTGAGAGCGATATACTCGGATGGACTCCTGAGAGATTGGATGAATTCAAGAGGCAAGCTGAAGCTTTTTGGAGAATTACAACCGGTTCTGCTGACTACGACTATTACGGCAAGGACAACTACAGAGACTTGGAGAAGATAGCCTGCAAGATGGCTCTAAAGGATGGAGATTTTCTAGCCCATTGGGGATATAGAAAACTAAAGAACGGCCTTGTAGTTCCATATATGCAGTTGATATCCGGTAAGGCCGTAAGAAGCCCCAACAACATAGATACAAAGAAAATCATCGGTGGTGTAGAGATAGACCAGGCTACAGGAAGAGAGGTCGCCTACCATCTTGTAGTAACCGATGAATACCTCAATGAAACTTCAAACAAGAAGAGGGTGTCGAGAAGAACGTCAAAAGGTCGTCTCGAATATGATTTGATTCAGCTTCAGAAGACAGATGCATCTATGGTCAGGGGTATTCCTATTCTAATGTGTGTAAGAGATGTCATCTTGGATGTCTATTCATACATGAAGAACCACGTAGTGCAGTCTGCAACACAGTCAATCTTTACCCTCTTTATTGAAAAGACTAACGATTCGTCTGATGTCACTTCATCTTTTGCAGAAAGGTTGGCTCAAAGCGGGGCGAACACACAAGAAGATGAAACCGGAGTTCCAGTAGTGGATTTGGCTGCAGGAAATGTAGTCTCCCTCGAAGAAGGGGAGCATGCAAATCCAGTGCAGAGGCAAGCTCTCGGTGATGACTTCAACGCCTATATGAAGTCTGTAATCGGTCTTGTAGCATCTTCATTGGGCATGTCCTACGAAGTGGCTATGAGTACCTACGATGCGTCATTCTCTGCATCAAGAGCTTCCATCAATGCTACGGATATAAATTTCTCAATCATCAGAAGGGAGTTCTCGGAGAAGTTCTGTACTCCTACATGGAATCAAATAATCGAATATGGAATTTTGACCGGAAACATAGATTGCCCTGAATGGGAGTCTCTCACGGCAATGCAGAGAAAAGCTTTGATGGGTGTCACTTGGACTGGTGTAAAGTCTCCGCAAGTAGATCCGACTAAGGAAGTATCGGCTTATGAGACGGCTATAAACATGGGTATCTGCTCCAGGGAATATGCGACAAGACAATTATTTGGACTCGATTACGAAGAAGTCCAGGAACGCATAAAAGCGGAAATGGAAAACGCTCCTGATACAAACATTCAAAGCAATTCAAATCAATCAAAAGAAGAGGGAGAGGAAGATGAACAGTAATCTACGTGGCACATACAGAAAGATGTTTTTGAGGGAAGAGGGCTTCAGTATGGAAAGTCCTAGAAGCAATCAAATTTACACAGATTTCGGTTGGTCTGCCTTGGATAATGGAACCGCCGTAATTCCAGTAGTAGGTACTCTCGGTGATTGGAATCCTTACTCATATATAACTGGAATGATTGAAGACGCTTTGTCTATGGAAAAAGTAGACAGTATCGTTCTTATGATCAATTCCCCTGGCGGTGCAGTTGCGGGGCTTTTCGATACTTGCAGATATATAGAAAAGGCGTCCAAGAAGAAGAAATGTACTGCATATGTCACTGGCATGGCTTGTTCCGCTGCATACGCTATAGCAACTGCATGTGATGAAATCTACATGATGGAGGATGCCGAAGTAGGCTCTTGCGGATGTTATGCACACGCTGTCGATTATGGAGAGGACTATTACAAGCAGAACGGATTCATTCATCGTATATTCCGCTCAAAGTGCAGTCCTAAAAAAAATTGCTCGGTGATTACCGATGAAGCCGAAGCTGAGGCTTTCCAGGCCGAAGTGGATGCTCTAGGAGAAAAATATCTTAAGTATGTAGCAAAAAGAAGAAAGTGTTCATACGACGATGCCCTTAAGAATTTCGGGCAAGGTGGCACTTTCATGGGAAATGATGCCGTATCTGCTGGGATGGTAGATGGCATCAAGACTTTGGAGGAACTAGGTATAGAAGATGCCGAAGTCGAAGCTTCAGGTAAGAAGAAAAAATGTGCCTCCTCCACCAATGAATCAATCAAATCCGAAAGTGGAAATACAACAAGCCCTCTATATGACGGGGGCGAAGGAGATGACATGGATGTAAACGCTATGTCTGAAGAGCAGAGAAGGGAAACCTTCAACGCTATTTGCTCCCTTCAGCCTGATTTGATGGCAGAAGCCGTCAGGACAGCAAAAGACGAGGAGAGGAAAAGAATCCTTGCTCTAGGGGAGTTGAGGAACGGATCTGAAGCGGTAGACTCAATCGTCAACGCTGCAGTCGAAGATGGGCGTAGTGCCGAAGCCGTAGCTCTTGATGTCGTAAAGGCTATGAAGAGTTCAAAAGAAGAGATTCAGGCAGGAAGAAAAGCTGAGTTGGAATCCTTGGCTGAAGACACAGACGAAGCCGCAGTAAAGAGAAGTTCGATTGAGGAAAATCCTTATCTTACAGCGGCCAGAGAAATGGGAAAGGAGAATAAATAATGGCAGAGACAACTACCATCAGCATGACCCGCCCGAAATGGGTCGCTGAAACATTGAGAAGCAGGGATGTCACAGTCAAGGCTTCGGCAGGCACAATCGCGGCAAAGCCCGGGCATCTCGTATTCAAACAGGAAGATGGAAGCTACAAGGCTTATCCGGTCGCAACGGCATCATCTGCAATCACTGAGACAGGGTATGTAGGTGTCCTAGGGGAAGAGGTTTCTCTTAAGACAACCGGTGCTGTCGCAAGGGTTATCGAAAGTGGAATTGTGTACCTAAACGCAGTAAGGGATGCAGGCATCACGGCCGACAAGATTGGAGATGAAGTCATCCGTATGTACAGTGCCAATCAGTCTGCAATCGTATTCGATGACTACAAGAAGGAGGTCGTGAAGTATGGCAATTAATTATGATCAGTTGACCCAGGGCCTTATTCAGACACAGGTAAAGGTGTCAAAGCCTCTAGAAGACTACACATTTGGACAGGACGTACTTTTTGGAAATCCTTCAATCGGAACAGCACAGGATTACATCGATTATTCAACTCAGCTTTCAAGCGTGGCCCTTCCTGATGAAGCCGTCAAGGGACTCGACCCAAGAAGAGTAAACTACGGAGTCGAATTCAACTCCAAGTTGATTGGTTCTGCTTATTACTTCGACGAAGACGTAATCGACCTTGCCGCCGCTGAAAAGAGACTTTTCAACGAACCTCTCAATAATCCTTGGACAGTCGAGAGAAGACAACTTGAATTGGCATCCGTCAAGAGAGATGCCATTGCACAGGGATTCAGAGTAGCCAAGGAGAAGTTGGTATGGGACTGTGCCATAAACGGCAAATTCACTACAAGAAGCGGTGGAGAACAGTCATTCCCAATGTCCTCAAGTATGCTTTCAATTGCAGGTGCAAACCTCATAGCAAAGCCTTTCGAGACGATCAATGCGGCCGCAAGGACTCTCTTCCAGAAGGGCGTAACTCTCAAGAGAATCATCCTCAATCCTGCTGATGGCGCTGCCCTCGCAGCATCTTCTGCATGGCAGACCATGCTCGACAAGAAGAGGGTAGAGGTCGGTTCCGTAATGCCTGAGACAGTCATGCCGAACGGCGTTGCCAAGGTCGGAACAATCATCGGTCTCATTTGTGGCCCTGTAGACGTATACATCTATGCAGGCTTCTATACCACAAGGACTCCCGAAGGTGTCGTTTCCCACACAGAATTCCTGCCACAGGGCAAGGCTCTTCTCCTTCCTGCAACAGCAATCGGAAGAATGGGATACACAGGTGTCCTCGTCAACAGAAATGGCGTACAGGGTAAGGAAGCCGTAGCTGAGACATATCTCACATACGCAAAGGAAAGAGGCGCACTCGTCACTTCCTACGTACAGGGACAGACCGCACCGGCAGCACTCCTCGATGGCGTCGACCACTATGGTGTCATGACGGGAATCACTTCATAAGGAGTTTGGTGTCATGGCGTTTCCTTTTGATGACCAATGGAATCTTTTGATGTCCTCTTCAATATTCGCAGAAGACGCCGTATTGAGCGTAGAGGGGGTGGATATATCTCTTAGAGGTATATTCATCTCCGGTACGTTCAGTGAAGATTCTCCTGCAGCATACGCTCCTAAGATGTATGTAGATAGGGAATTCTTCAGATTCCCATTGGTTCAGCTTGATGGAAAGTTGGAGAAGCCAGTCAAGGAGAAACTTGTCGGATCTTCACTTCATCTTCCTGAAAGGAACAGAAGGTTCCGTATCTACACAGTAATCGGAAAAGAGAACGGAGATATGGAATTTGAGCTGCAGGAGGTTGAAGACCAGGAGGCGGTGGATGGCTGAGCATTTCGGTATCAATATAAAGGTTGAAAACAAAGAGATTGCCGATTATTTGAGAAATGCCAAAACAGTCACTTTCGGGCTAGTCGAAAACTTAGTCGGCAAGGTTTCAAAAAACTCCAGAGGTGCTGCATACGAAATCGAAAAGATGGGTGCCGGATTGGATCTTGGAGAAGGTAGCAAATACTACTGGAGAAACTGGAAGACTAAGAAACCCGGTTATCATACGACGGATTCCTATTGGGATAGTACCACCAAATCCTTCAAGACTCATGGTAGAAAAGCTAAAGGTGGTGTTGCCGATTATGGCTTGGAGAACTTCAAATTTTTTGAAAGGCCAGATTCAAACAATCCATATAAGACGAGAGCTACAGCAAGGCTTACTTCCAATATAGCAAATCTTTTTGACAAAGACGTCAATTTTCCTAAAGGCTCTCTTCCCTTCTCTTATGACGGAGGAGACTCTTGGAGTTCTTACGCAAAGGGAGACAGGAGAAAAGGAAGAAATTTCTTCTACAAGTACAAGAAGATGGCAGAAGAGACTATGGATAAATCCCAGACAGAGGCTCTTACCAAATGGCAAGAAGCCATATCAAAAGGAATCAGCAGATGACACCTAAAGAATTTTACACGGATATGTGGGAGGAGATAAAAGGGTTCAACTCTTATCTCGAAGAGAAGGGGATGAAGAAGGTAAATATTGCAAAATCCTTGTTCTCCATAGAAAAAAAGCCTCTCACATTGGCGATATATCCTACGGCTTCATCAGGGTCTACATATTCAGAATCAAATGAAGCTTCGGAGATGATGACTACCTTTCAGATGTACTGCAATCGCAATGCAACTGAAGAGGGTGCAATGGAGGCGTTGGACTATTATTCAACGCTTATCGAATGGCTTCATGAGACGACGTTCGGCAAGTATTCGGAGATATCCAATTCAGTGCTTTGCAGAATGGACGAGGGGGAACCGGTGAATGGGTTCGTCCTCTTGGTCACATCGAAGCTCGAAGATGAAACCGATGCAGGTTGGTTCTAATAAGCATCGGAAGGAGTGAAATATGAAATCACAAGCAATGGATGGAAGAAATAGCTTTGCATGGATTCTTGATGTAGCTGCAGAAGACACTACAGTATCCGGTGCTTCAACATCCCTTAAGGCAGGAAATGTAGTAGTTGTCACAGGAATGGCAACATCTGGCTCTGGTTTTGGCGAAGATAAAGAGATGATTAATAAGCCTTTGCTGGTATCAAAGGATTTGACTCTTAAGGAGGGAGATAAATACAGACTTTGTAAGACCATCTTTATTGGTATGGCAAAAGATAAGTCTCTCAATAAGAGTAAGAATACTCAGGATGTAACTGTAGATGCAGACGCCGCTACTAATAACGTTTGTGACGGTCTTGTATCAATCTCTGGTTCGATTTCTTGTTCCTTCTCTGTTGACGGTGAAGGTTATGCATCCAACTATATCAAGAAGAGATTTGGAAACATCATTAAGATTGATGCAGAGGGAAAACCTACAATCATCAAAGGTTCTACTACAGAGAAGGATCTAGTTCTCTTTGCATGGAACGCAAGAAACGCTGTAGCTGACGATACAATCGAATTCGATGTTGTACCTTGTTTGTTTACTTCCAACAATCACAGTTCCTCTTACGGCTCTTCACAGTCCTTCGATATTGACTTTACAGGAAATGCTACAGATGAGAACGGATATGAGGCGGCTACTGTACAGATGGAGAAAGGACTTTCATTCGTCAAGCTTCTTTCTACAAACAGAGCAGGAATGGATGAAGACGCAAAGATTGCATAAATAATTTTTGGAGGGGATAAAACATGAAAATCAAGACAAAGAATTTCAAGGTAAACGATGCTGGTAAATTGGATGTAGAGTTGATCCACGACTTCTACCCTTTGGAAGAATATCCGGATGTTAAACTTGTATGCGAGCATATCAGAAACGCTGAGATGTCAAAGTATATTTCAGCAGATGATAAGTCCTTTGATATGGAGAAGATGTTTCGACAGAAAGTCAAGTCTGTAGAGGGTATAACTATTGAGGATGAAGAAGGACGTGAGATTGTCTGCAATGTAGATACATTGATAAGACTTCCAAATCCTACGTTCTCTGAAATCATTTCATCCACTTGTGCCCACTTGATTCAAAGCTACACTTTGACTGAGGCAGAAAGAAAAAACTGATATGTGGATGGCAGGCTATGAAAGCGGGCTTGCTATCCATGAATGATCAGCCTGAAGCTGACAAAATATTGGGTATTACCTATGAAGGTGACTTAAGGGGAATTGAGGACGAGAAAGGCGTTATCGTTCCCCTTGAACTTTCCTGGGAGGATATAACTAATTGTCGCACTGATTTTCTTTCTATTGCTTTCTCGTTGTATTCCGATTGGGTCGTATTCAAGGTCTTGCCCAATGGAAAAGGAACTAGAGATGAAAGACCTACTGTCCTAGAAGCGTTGAAGATTCTTACTTCAGAAGATAACCAATGGCAATGTTGGGAGATGGAGAAGCAACATGGCAAAGAACGAACTTAGATTGATTATAACAGCTGATGGCAAAAGAGCGTTGGATACAATCGATGCTACAGAGAGAAATATAAAATCCCTGGGTTCTCAAACTCTTAAGCTTGAACAGGATTTGAAATCCGGAATTGAAAGAACTGCTGGAATGGCTGATGCGTTCAGACAAATGAACGATGTAGTTAATAGATACGCCATCTCTATGAATGAACTCAATCCTGCAATAAGTCAAAATGAAGCTGCATTAAAAGCATGGAAAGCCATGATGGAATCTGTCATAACAAAAGGCGGGGCTTTTGGAAGTGAAACTCTTGAATACATCAAGATGCAGTATGCGTCTGTAAATGCAGAAATCGAGAAATTAAATATATCTCAAAACAAAAATGTAGCTGCTTTGAATCAATCTGATTCAGCTGTTACAAATACAGCATTATCATTTTCAAAGTATTCAAAAGAAGTTAAATCTGCAAATAAAGTATCAGCTTATTTTACAAAGATGTTAAAAACTATTCCGAATGTTCTGGGATTCAGAATAGTAATGAATTTAGTAAAACAGATTTCTAATATAAAAAACATTTTGTCGGAATCAGCTAAAGCCGCTGCAGAGGCAGAGCAGGTATTTTCTAAGCTTAATACTGTTTTTGGTGAAACAAGTGGGGCGATGAATGAAGTTCTTGATTTGTCATCAAAAATTGGTGTCGCTTCTTCAACTGCCGCTTCGGCGCTTTCTACTGTAGGAGATTTGTTACAGGCACAAGGGCAAACTACTGTAGAGTCACTTCAGACTGCATCGAAATGGGTATCTCAGTTTCAGGATATCATCGCTTTTAAAGACATTAATATGTCTCTCGAGGAGTTCGCACAGAATTTCATGAGCGGTGCAGCAGGAAACCTTAGAAATTTCCGTACCTTCGGTTCTATTGTAAGAGAAAGTGCCGTCAATGCAGAATTAGCTAAAAAGGGTTTGGATAAACTCACTGGATCTGAATTGGAACTTGCCAAAATGACAACAAGAGCAGAGATGGCTCTTGAACAACAAAAGAACGCAATCGGGGCTACTCAGAGAGAATGGGAAACAATGCTTTCCGTAAACAGAAGATACGAAGAGGCTATAAAGGCTTATAAAGAAAATCTCGGAGACACTCTAAACAACTATATAAAACCAATCAAGAGTTGGTGGACTTCCATTTTGGAGGAGATAAACAAGGCCAATGCAGCGCAAAAGGAATTCAATGAAGGAAAGAAGAATATTTCCGTATATGATTTGAGCGATGAAAAAGACTATGAGAATTTCAGCAAGAAATTATCTGATATTATTGGTTATGAATTATATGAAGATAACAATGAAGCCTTTAAAATCGCAATATCAGAGGCAGAAGAAGTTATAATTGAGTTTGGAGCCACATTAGAATATGTGCAACCTGTGTTAGAATCTTTCAAAGACACAATTACAGATAAAAATAAAACATTTTATTCAGGCGAAAGCATAGACTATTATATAGAAAAGCTTCTGAAATCAATTCAAAAGATAAGCAAAGATAGGGAATTTGAAAACCAAATAGAATCTTGGAATAGTGGTTTAAAAAATCTTGCCGAAAATGCAGATGCTTTTATTGAATCATTGGCAGAGCTTAATGGTGTTACCGGTGTTTCTTCTGATTTTGTTAATACGCTTACTGGTAATATTTCCTCTGAAAAAATAGCTGAAAGAAAATGGAATGATATTTATAAATCAATCCAGGAGAATATAGGAAAAGCTATAGATTCAATAAAAAGTACAACAGTTGGTGATTATTCTAATTTAATAGAAATCATATTCGGAGATGATGCTACGCAGGAATCATATAAGAAATGGATGAATGAAGTACAGTCCATGTATACGATTCTATATAACAGAATGGTCAAATATGGAGATGTAACACAACAACAATTAGATGAAGTTTATAGCAAATGGAAAGATATAAAAAAAGAAGCTGAGAAATACAGTAAATTGCAGAGTGCTTTTGAAACCGGTGCTACTAATGGAAGTTATTCGGATAGCATAAGACTTGCTTTAAAGGCACAAAAAAATCAAGAAGTCATTGATAAAAGTCCTAATTATTATCCAGAAGGTTTTGCAAAAGCTTATGCTGAAATACAATTATATTATGAAGATTTGTATGCATTAGGAAATTTGTCTATTGAAGAACAAAACAAATTAAGTAAAAAAAGAGAAGAAGAAAAAGTCCAATTAAAAGAATATCTTACTCTTTTAGAAAAAGAAAATGCTGCCAAAGAAAAAGCCACTCAGCTTGAAGAATTGGTTTCAGGAACAGCCGATTACCAAAAGCAATTTGAACAGCTCAAAATGTCCGATTTCGAGAAGACTATTGACGATTTGAACAGAATGTTGGAGGGGGTTACAGACAAAGATATCATTTCTGCAATAAATGCACAGATAGAAGCGTTTACTAAACTTACAGAAGCTACCAATGAATACAATGCAGAGCAGGAAATGAAGAAGAAGTGGGAGGATTTGGGTACTCAGGCTTCAGATTCTCTAGGTGAGTTCGGTACACTTATTTCTTCTTTTGGTTCTGGAGGGATGCCTGATTTGTTGTCAACTTTAGTTCAAATTGTGTCTCAAACAGAAGCGTTTACAAGATTATCTTCAATATTGACCGATTCAATTCTCCCTGTATTGAACGCTTTCTTGGAGCCTATTATTCCTCTTATTGACCAGTTGTCTAGCATAATATCCAATCTAGCACAGTCGGTGCTGATTCCATTCTTTCCTATATTGCAAGGTATTTCTGCTGCTATTGCAGGTCTGTTTGGTGTTGTTGATGCTACGTTCTCAGCTATAGCTTCCTCAATAAAGTGGACGATGGGCTGGGCTTTGGGATGGATTGAAGATGCAGTAAATACTGTAGTAGGTTGGTTTGGAGGAGGTAAAGCAGACTGGGGATTTATTGATTGGAGAAACGAAAACCCAGGACAAGTATTCAAGGATAAAATTAATAAAACGAACGATACTATAGAAAAGATTCTCGGCTATAGCATGGAAATCGCCGACAACACCTCCGACAAGGACTTCGATACCTATAAGAAACTTTTGTTGGCAAAGGAGATTGACCAAAAGACTTACAATAAATGGACTGGCATGGATAGATACACTACACAGAGCCTTGCGAATGGTGTATCATATACCACAGGAAACAGATCTTACGTAAACGTCAACAACTTGACCGTGCAGGTTCCTGAAGGAATGACATTGGCGGAATTCCTGAAGGGCATTGATGACTATAACAATGGCCATGGCCTTTATAGTGTAAATACATTGGTGAGTTGACGGATGAAAGCATATTACAACATCTACCTTACTATAGATGACGTCAGGGTGTGGATGAACAAGTACACATCCAAGATGTCATTTACATTCGCTGAAAATTTATGTTCGACTGCATGGAAGAGTGCAGTCGATACCGCATCATGCAAGCTCATATTCAACGACAGGAATGTTGTAGAGCTTTCCGACATCGTATCCAAGATTGTAGAGGCGCAGCAGTCTTTTCCTCAAAAGGAGATTCAGTTTGAAGCTCTCAACGCAGATGAGTCAAAGACTATATTCAGAGGCTCTCTCGACTTAGGCAAGCTTTCCATCGAGTCATCAAGGATTCCTGGTTCCATCTCAATTACGGCAAAGTCTCCGATAGACAAGTTGGGCAAGAAGCCGAAAGCCAACTTTGTACTCTATCCTGCAACAATAAAGGACGTTGTGGAGAGATGTGTAGCTGAAGCAGGATTGGGCTTGATTGTCGAATGGAAAGCTTCAATAAGCGGAAAGCAGCTGGAAGTGCCTTTTGTTGTCACAGACGAAGATTCTGATACATGGAGAGACAAGATAGACACCCTTCTGATGGAGATGGGAGGGTATACGCTGTCGTTTGACCACAACGGCAACAAATTCTACATCTCCAAGGTAAACGATGAATCCAAAGCTTTTTCCGACATCCCAGTCAACTACCACGTCCAGAGCAAACTGAAGTCAACCACAACAAAGTTTGCAAAGGATGGAGTAGTCGTATCATACGGCAATTTGAAGATATCTAAGGATCAGATTGTATATTATCATGATACAAATTTGAAAGACAAAGATTCATTTTTAAAAGGCGATGAAATAGCCCCCGGCGTCTACTATCCGTTCGATTCGGATATAACAAAAACGTTCGAGGAATATCAGGCAAGCAACCTTGATTACGGCACTCTTATAGGCAACACAAGGAAAGCAAACAACCATATCAACCTTTTTTATGTAGACCCTGCATCGACAAAGGTCACTATCATAGCTTCTGATATGAATGGTAAAGGGATAAGTGATTGGTATTCTAATGAAACATTCATATCCAAAGAAGGTGGATTCACTTACCCCGGTGGTGGTGCTTTCTATCCAAGAAAGGCATGGCTTTGTTTTAAGAACAATACTGAAAAATCAGTAAACATCACGCAGTTCTCTATAAGTGGCGACACCTATTACTCCGATGCAGAGTATCGTATAGTTATGCCATTGGACTGTGAGGATCCCGAAGAGTACAGTGCCAAATATATTGCAGATACGGAGACTGCAAAGACTCTAGCATCCTTTCTTATGAACCAAAAACGCTTCGGCTCTGATACCTCGACTTGGACGGAGAGATGGGAGAACCACTCTCTAGGAGACAAGGTAAAAATTCAGCATAAGAGCGGGAACATCATCAATGCTGTCATAGTAAAGAAAGAGTCCATTATTTATGGCGATGAGCTTTGGGCGAAGATTACCGCAGTAAGTCTTGATGGTTGGAGCTATGAGCAACCTGCATTGGTACAGAACAATGCACAGAGTCCTAGCTTGTTGGATCCATACGAAAATGCAAAGAGGAACGGATATGTAGGTAGCCGTGAACAGTGGGAGAACAGGAACGACATCTTCTATTTGTGGTCATCATCCGAAAAGGAATTGAAGCCCAAGAAAAGAGCCTATTGGAAACTTGGTGGAAAGTGGATGCTCTTCAAAAGTCTTCCAGTTGGAGACTTCGGTATGCAGGACTGGATGAAGTCCTGGACTGAGGTCATGGCTGAGAGAACCGAGGAATACAATTATCTTTGGGCGAAGGTCGGCTTAGATGGTGAGCCTTTCTTGTTGCAGGGGGTAAGAGGTGAGGATGCAAAATTATTTGCAATCAAAACAGCAGAAAGCACAATAATAAAAAATCTTCGTTCCGATTTCTCCCAGTCAATATATTTCACGATTGATAAATCCGGCTATAAAGGAGAAGATGTTGTTTTCTCTAGTGTAGGTTCAATAAACGAAAATACAATTATTCTTGATTTAAAAAACGATTCCATCACTATTACTGCATATTCCGTCATTTCAACTGTTGGAAAATCTTTTGATTCTTCAAAAAAATATTTTTATAAAGACGATGACGGATGGCATATCGTTGATGCAAATAATGATAACTATACACAGTTTATGGTTGAAGAAGCATATGACAGTGTTACTTTATCAGCGATAGATGAAACTGGTGATTGTGTCTATCTGGGTGTTTTTGAAACATATAATGATCTACCGTCAAAATATAGAGAGAATGAACTGTTGATAGATGGCGATTATGCCGTCGTAGAAAAGCCAAATGGAACAGAACCTAATATAACGCTTTACGAATATAATACGAACGTAGGGTGGATAGAAAGCAACTCAGGAGAGAAAAAAGTTGCAACATTGGGTGCGGTTTTGGAATCTGCAAAAAAATACGTCGGGCAAGGTGTAAATTATGTAGATGTCATATATACGCACAAGGCATATATGGAGACCTTGACGGCTTCAATAATAAATGTAGGAAAAATCAATTCCGGAGACATTGAATCGTTCGGTTATTCCGAAGATTCGGGAGGTATGCCTAACAGTGGATATAAACTTGAATATAAAGGCGGAAGTAATGGAAAAGGATTGATAAAAGGCTTTGGATTGAAAATCAGAGCTGCTGAATTTGAAGATTCCGTCATAAACAAGAACTGTTCTGTATTGGGTACAATTGTAAACCAGGATGAAAATCACAACATAATAGTGAAGACCGAACAATACAAAAATGAAGGTCATTCAATGTTGTTTTCAAGGGTAGATGGAGAATCTACGCCTGATGTTTTCCAATGGTCTGAATATTACAATCTTTTGAGGACAAGGGTCACAGAAAGAACGGGTGACACTATATATAATTGCAATGGATATATAAATGGTTTTTCTTATAATGGATATATAAATAGAATTACAGAGGCGGCAAAACCTGCACAGGAAACTACAAGCGGAAATGTTAGCAGAACATTATCTTTAGGAATGAATTTATTTGTTTCGCAAGATGATACGGCTGGAATTGTTTCAATAAAAATACCGGATAACAGCCCTGATGTAGTAATCAATAGGATGGAGATCACAACTCCAATATACACTGAAAGTTATCTTGAAGGAAATGCTGTTCGCTATAAGGTATACTTTAAGGAATCATATATAAGAGTCGGAAGTAAAAATTACATTTATGTCCCTGACCATACAATAACAGTTAACAGATATATTGATATCGTTAATGTCCAAAAAACGTATTCCATTACAAATGTAACATTAAAAGCAGGAGATACAATCGTTGCGAGGTTTTGTAGATCTTCTTATGATAACTCTAAGTATGCCAACGGAAGTTTCTTGATACAGTATTATGACACAAAGACGGGACCGTATTTGATAGGAAGTTCTGATGGAAAAGAATATAAATTTGATGAAAAAGTTCCATCAACAGGATTTTCTTCTTCAATTCCTTCATTTTCCGATGATGAAGTAAATTACAATTTTGAATTGACTGCATCAAGTTTGTGGCCAATAACGAAGTTCTATTCATTCGTTTGGGATTTGGCTCCTACAAACCTAAGCATAAAAATGACTTCGTTTATACAATCTGCAAGTTTTACATACGAAGATATTTCGTGGTCAAAAGAAAATATAGGTTCTATTTCATTCAGTAATGGAAGTGGAATAACAATTCATGTAAACAATGGAACCATATATAGATTTGATGTAGGTGGATATTATAAGGCTTGTTACATAAATATAACGACTTATGGTTCAGAGCTTGGTTTATATGCAAAAAATCTTTTGCCGGTGGGTACAGATTGTAATGTAGGTGCATCAGATACAGACCATTTATGGAAGGCGGTATATTGTCAGACTATATATTCCAACAATCAAGCGGCAGTTTCCAAACGTTCGTTAAAACAAGATATAAAAGAATGGAATAAAAATGCCTTGGAAATATTAGGTGATGTAGATGTAGTTGAATTCTCCTATAAAAATGATCCTGAAAAAACTCATCACATAGGTTTTATAGCAGACGATACCGATGAATCAATTGCTGGTGAAAATCACGACAGAATGGATGTTACGAACTGCATAGGTGTTCTTATCAAGGCAGTACAGGAACTCAGCGAAAAAATAAAATATTTGGAGGAAAAATGACCACTGAAGAATTAAGGGAAATAGTATCCGCAGTCATGCAGGAACTTGAAAGTTCCGGAGTGGATTTCGACTATACAATACAGACAGCGGAAGATACAGATCTTGTGTTCGTGATAAGAGGTAATGCACCCGATTACCAAGGCAAGGTTATCACCTGGAAAGGACTTCTGGATATCATCACAGCAAAGGCGGAGCAGGCCAAGAAAGATGC
>OBLI01001048.1_pt1 | contig 28195 bp, 24 predicted proteins | sample 1519701 | NCBI WGS metagenome assembly OBLI01 (sample SAMEA3663005, study PRJEB22513) | pig gut metagenome | biome: pig gut; feature: pig-associated habitat; material: faeces | place: France | collected 2012 | reverse complement strand
TCCTCTCCACACTGCAAGGTTATTACGGAGGTCTTTATGCCTCCAACTTCAACCGCTTCGGTAAGATGTATCGTGTGATGGTGCAGGCTGAGCCTGATCTGCGTGCGAACATGGAGTCGTTGAAGAACATCAAGGTGAAGAGTGGCAGCGAGATGGCACCTATCACTCAATTCATCTCCATGAAAAAGGTGTATGGCCCGGACATCATCAACCGTTTTAACATGTTTACCTCCATGAAGGTGATGGTGGCGCAAGCCGATGGGTACACCAGTGGTCAGGCGTTGCAGGCGATCGCCGAGGTAGCCAAGGAGAATCTGCCCGCCGGATTTACCTATGAGTTAGGAGGTATGGCCCGTGAGGAGGCCAGCACCAGTGGCAGCACTACGGCATTGATCTTCTTGCTCTGCTTCTTGTTCGTCTATCTGTTGCTAAGTGCGCAGTATGAGAGTTACATCCTGCCGATGGCGGTGTTGCTCTCCGTGCCCTTCGGTTTGTTGGGTAGCTTCATCTTCGTGCGTATCTTCGGTGCGATCGGTAACATCTCTGCCTTGAAGATGATCCTGGGCACGATGTCGAACAACATCTATATGCAGATCGCTTTAATCATGTTGATCGGTTTGTTGGCCAAGAACGCCATCTTGATCGTAGAGTTCGCTTTGGATCGCCGACGCATGGGTATGAGCATCACCTGGGCCGCAGTCTTAGGCGCAGCCGCTCGTTTGCGTCCGATCTTGATGACCTCTTTGGCTATGGTTGTTGGTTTGCTCCCGATGATGTTCGCCTTCGGTGTAGGCGCACATGGTAACCGTACCTTGGGTACAGCTGCGATCGGAGGTATGTTTATCGGTATGATCTGCCAGATCTTTATCGTGCCTGCCTTGTTCGTTGCCTTCCAGTATCTGCAAGAGAAAGTCAAGCCGATTGAGTGGAAGGATTTGGACAATAGCGATATGACCTCTGAAATTGAACAATACGCTAAAATCAAAGAATAAAATTAGCATGAAGAGACAATATATATATATGGTATGCGCAACCGCTTTATTAAGTGGTTGCCATATTTACAAGGCATACGATCGGCCAGAGTCTATTGAGACGAACGGCATCTATCGGGATCCGATTGCCGAAGCTGCTCCTTTGGCTACGACAGACACGACCAACATCGCCAATCTGCCATGGCAGGAGGTGTTCCAAGATCCCCAACTGCAGGCCTTGATTGAGGAGGGATTGGCAAACAACGTAGATATGCAAGCGGCCATCCTGCGTGTGGAGGAGTCGAAGGCGCTGCTGACCTCTGCTCGTTTGGCCTACCTGCCCTCTATCAACATCGCAGGGCAAGGCGAGTTGTATAGCTACGATGGCGCCGACCCAACAAAGACTTATCGGGCTTCGGGCTCAGCCAGCTGGGAGATCGACCTGTTTGGTAAGTTGCTGAACGCCTCTCGCGGGCAACGTGCAGCCTATCTGAAGAGTCAATATAGCTGTCAAGCCGTTCGTTCACAACTTATTTGTGGCATTGCCAACACCTACTACTCCCTGTTGATGTTGGATCGCCAAGTAGATATTACAGCACAAACGGTTGGTATCTATAAGGAGAATGTCCGTGTGATGGAAGCAATGAAAGAGGCAGGTATGACCACAGAGGCTGCGGTTGTACAAATGCGGGCTGCCTTGCATCAGGTGGAGGCCTCTCACATCGAGCTGAATCGCTCTGTACGTGAGGTTGAGAATGCGCTTTCTATCTTATTGGCTAAGGCTCCCCAGCAAATCAAACGAGGCACGCTTGATCAACAGGAGTTACCGAAGGATTTGTTGGCAGGTGTGCCTTTGCAGCTGTTAGAGAACCGTCCCGACGTGAAGGTGGCGGAGATGAACTTGGCCAGCGCTTACTATCAGACCAACCAAGCCCGTGCGGCCTTCTATCCGAGCGTGACCATCACGGCTAACGCAGGTTGGCTGAATGGTTCAGCCGGGAATAAGTTGCCTAACCCGGGACAGTTCATGTGGGATGCGATCGGACAGTTAGCACAACCCATCTTCAACCGTGGTAAACTGATTGCCAACTTGAAGGTAACCAAGGCAGAGGAGCAGATCGCCAAGATGAACTATCAGCAGGCCATCCTCAAGGCAGGCAAAGAGGTGAGCGATGCGCTCTATCTCTATGATGCTACGGAGCGTAAGCTGATTGAGGATCAAGGCCGTGTCGATCAATTGACCAAGGCGGTTTCTTACACGAAAGATTTGTTCCAGAGTGGTGGTGCTTCCTATTTGGAGATCCTGACGGCTCAACAGAATCTGTTGAGCGCACAGCTATCAGAAGTGTCAGACAATGTACAGCGCATCCAAGCCGTTATCGACCTGTATAGTGCCTTGGGTGGCGGAAGAGAATAATAACCTTAAATGAAGAATCATGATTAGTCCATTAGCTTACGTAGATAAAGAAGCGAAAATTGGGACGGGTGTCACCATCCATCCTTTCGCTTACATTGATAAGAATGTCGAGATTGGCGATGATTGCGAGGTCATGCCTTACGCCAGCCTCATGAGTGGTACACGTTTAGGTTGCCGCAACAAGATTTATAATGGTGCGGTGATTGCCGCAGAGCCGCAAGACTTCGCCTACAAAGGAGGTGGCACTTTAGCGATTATCGGTGATGACAATGTCATCCGAGAGAACGTGGTGATCAATCGCTCCTCGAAAGCGGAGGGGGCGACCCGCATTGGCAACGGCAATTTCATTCATGAGGGGGTACATATCTCCCACGATACACAGATTGGCAACCACAGTGTCTTTGGCTACGGCTGCAAGATCTCCGGTAATTGCCAGATGGAGGATTATGTGATCTTTGGTGGTAATGTATTGGTGAGCCAAGGTTGCCGGGTAGGTACCTGGTCGATGATACAAACTGGCTGTCGATTCCGCAAAGACATCCCGCCCTACATCGTAGGAGCCAAGGAGCCAACCACCTATTATGGTGTGAACGCCATGGTCATGCAGCATGAAGGCTTCGACGAGAAGGTGATCAAGCACCTCAGTCATGCCTACCGCATTATTTATCAAAGCAATTGCAGCTTGACAGACGCATTGCTTATGGTGCATGATCAGGTACCCATGAGCGATGAGATACAACACCTCATCGATTTCATCAGTGCCTCCAAGTTAGGTATCATTCGATAGCGAACGTAATATCTCCAACAGGAAAAGAGCGTGTACTTTCGGGCACACGCTCTTTTTTGCCTTTCTACAAATTCATATTACCTAAGGTTGGTTACCTTTGTGCCCATGATAACAACTAAAGTCATACAACCCACCCCCCTGTTGCGCCCCTACGTGCATCACTATTGGATCATTCAGGCCAACCAAGAAAGCATGTTTCCCATCATCATGCCCACCGGCTGTTTCAAGTGGATCATCCACCGCAAGCGACCGTTCTGGGTGCAGGAGGAGACCAACTTCAGCGCCAAAGCTTCTGTTAGCGGTCCCTACGAGAAGGCCATTCACCTCTCCACGGAAGAGGAGCTGGAGATGATCATGGTCATCTTTTATCCCTATGCGTTCCATCTGCTCACGGAGATTCCTGGCCGACTCTTCACTAACAACAACGTGGATTTCGAGGACTTAGATAGCCGAGGCTTCAAAACACTGAAAAGTCAAGTGTTGGAGTCGGAAAGCAGCGATGCGGCCATTGCGCGCATTGAATCTTTCCTGTTGCGGCAATTGGCGCAGGCCAAAATGTCGCCCTATCAACAGCCCTTAGCCAAGGTGTTCCAATCCATCGGTCAGCAGCCGATCCTCCGGATAGAGGCCTTAGCCGACATGGCTTGCCTCAGCGAGCGACAATTTCGCCGGGTCTTTATCGAACACGTCGGTCTCTCACCCAAGCAACTCTTGCGGATTCAGCGCTTTCATCAAGTAGCCAATCGGTTGATCAGCATGCCAGTCTCCTCCTTCGACAGCTTGATCAACCATTTTGGCTTCACCGATCATAGCCATTTCTATCGGGAGTTTCAGCAGTTCTCTGACATGTCGCCCACGGACTTCCTGCACTACCTGCAGGCGATTCAAACCCCGGAACTTTTCTCCGCCTACCGCTCCTATCACGATCCAAGAGCCGTACAGGAAGTGTGATGATCACTATTAAATCTTCATTCGAAAGTACTGAACGCACATTCCAAAGTTCCGAACGGCCGTTCCATTCTTTTGAATGTCTGTTCAAAAGTTTGGAACGAAAAAAATCATCGGTATTCAAGCTCTTTTTCTTCGAGATGTAAGCGGAAATAGATCCCATGGTTTCTGCAAAAACATGGGCATTCTCCTCTGTCCTGTTTGTAGAAGAACGTAGAGACGTAGCGTGGTCTCTACAGGAGTGCGTATTTCAGCACAAACAACACCGATAGGATAACAATCCCGATACTCAAAGTGCGATGATGCCCGCTGAGGAGATGGATCAGTACCCATGTGATCATGCCCAGCAAAATGCCATCCGAAATGCTATAAGCCAACGGCATGAAAATGATGCACACGAAGCAGGGAACAGCACTGACATAATCTTGGAAATCGATCCGACGAATATCAGCCATCATCATCACACCCACCAACACCAATGCCGCAGCTGTGGCCTCAGAGGGAATGGAAAGGAATAACGGAGAGAGGAACAATGCCAACGCAAAACAGACAGCCGTAGTAAATGCTGTCAAGCCCGATCGGCCACCCGCATTCACGCCCGATGCACTCTCAACATAGGTTGAGATCGTGGAGGTACCCAAAAGAGCACCGATAGTCGTACCGATAGAATCAGCCATGAAAGCCTGCTTCAATCGTGGCATGTTCCCCTGTTCATCCACCAATCCTGCTCGGCTACCCACTCCAAGCATCGTACCAATCGTGTCGAACATGTCAATAAACAGGAAGGTAAAGACACAAACCACCATATCTAAACTCCATACGCCACTCCAATCAAATTGACAAGTGATGGGCGCAATACTGGGAGGCGTGCTCACCACACCTTGGAACTGCGTAACCCCCAATGGGATACCGATCACAGTGGTAGCCAATATGCCCAGCAGAAGCGCACCTGTCACCTGGCGAACCAGCAACACGGCGCTCAGCAAAATACCAAAACAAGCCAAGAGCACAGCTGGATCATGCAAATTCCCCAACGCGACGTAGGTCGCTTGACTACTGGTGATAATTCCAGCGTTCTTTAGCCCGATAAACGCTATAAAAAGTCCGATACCCGGCGAAATAGCTCGGCGAAGCATAGGAGGAATCGCATCGACAATCTTCTCCCGCAATCCGGTTAAAGTCATCAAGATAAAAAGAAGTCCTTCGATAAAGACAGCAGTCAAAGCAAATTGCCAAGAATAGCCCATCGCCATGACGACCGCATAAGCGAAAAAGGCATTGAGACCCATTGCAGGAGCCAAGGCAAAAGGCAGTTTCGCATAGAAAGCCATTACCAAAGTCGCAATCAATGAAGCTAATGCCGTAGTTGTAAATACGGCTTGACTATCCATACCGGTTCCTCCAAGAATAGTTGGGTTAACGGCTAAGATATAAGCCATCGTAAGGAAAGTGGTCAAGCCACCCAAAATCTCTTTCTTCACCGTCATGGTTTTAGGATCAAAACCAAAGGCCGACGTGAGCCAGTTGTCTTTTTTCATGGATCTTTATACAATAATTAATAAATAGCTTCGACAAAAGTAGTTTTATTTTTTAGATACCCTACTGCCCACTGCCACAAATGTCCGAATTATACCAATCCATTCCTCTCATTTTACTTACTTTTGCAAAAACGTTACTTCTAAAAAAGGACATGATATGAGACACGAGATCATCACGCTGCAAGGTGCGCAGCTTATCGGCATAGCCAAACCGATTCCGTTCAACCAAGGAGCCACGGAATACCCGAAGTTCTGGGGTGAATATTTCGAGACTTTGATCAAGCCGGTCGTGATAGAGGGAAAGGCTCCGAATGCCCAACAGCAAGCGGCGATTGACAACCATATCGGTGAGTATGCCCTCTGCACCTGCGAGTTGCCGAACCACAATTGTTCGACCTGTGCGGAGGAAAACTTCACGGCCTGCAATGCAAAGACTTTCACCTACGTCATTGCAGGAACCTACCAAGGGGGCGAGGTGCCCGAAGGATTGCATCTCTATCCGATACACAACGGTGCTTGGCTGAAAGTTCACTTCAAAGGAGGTATGGCGGCTTTCCAGCAACAATTCCACCAGGTTTATCACGAATGGTTGCCGCAGCACCCGGAATTCAAGGTGGCCAGCAACGCCTCTTCGATGGAGTGGTATGGCGGGACGGACATCCAATCACCTGATTTCCAATGTGGCGTAATGATTCCCTTAGCTGGGCAACCCAAGAAATTGGTTCCGGCTACCGCCGAGGATTTTTCCGCAGTCGAGGCCTTCTATGCGCATGTAGTAAACGACACTACCCACATGCCGACCTATGGTCGTTGGAAGCAGGGACTCTACCCCACCGAGGAGGATTACAACAAGTATATCCAAGGGAACAGCTTCTATCTCTACAAAGAGGGAGAAACAATAGTGGGCGCCATGGCTGTGACAATGTTCCAAGGCGAGGATTACCATGCCATTGCTTGGAGCCAAGAACTGCCCGACGACGAGGTAGCGGTGATCCATATCCTGGCAGTCAATCCTGACTACCAAGGTCGAGGCATCGGTGCCCAATTGGTACGTGAAGCCATCGCCCTGGCTAAAGCCAACGGGATGAAAGCGATCCGGCTCGATGCGCTCGCCACGAATCTCCCCGCCCATAAACTCTATGAGCGATTAGGCTTTGTCTATCGAGGCAAACAGCATCTCTATGCGGCCAACACCGGATGGACGGATTTCTTCTATTTCGAGTACATATAATAGACTGATGCGCTTTGTCCCCATGAAAAGGATGAGCCCCAAAACGATTACCGAAAGGATCTTTCGGGTTCATCCTTTCTTATATAGACAAACCTTATGTCAATTTGGAACAATTTACGTACAAGAGAAATAACATCTTTGCAAGATTAATTAATTTTGCGAAATCACTAATAAATCAACGAACGAATGGTTACACAATCCATGAACCGGCTATACTTGCAACAACGGGCCTTCATCAAGAAGATAAGGCAAGCACTGATAGCCGCATCATTCTTTATTCCTCTTTCGACTCACGCACAAGACACGCTGCGTATCGATTTGGCACAAGCCTTGGAGATCGCCCTGACGGAAAACCCTACGATCAAGGTGGCCAATCAAGAAATTGAGAAGAAACGTTACGCACATAAAGGGACGCTGGCTTCCCTCTTTCCACAAATCAGTTACAGCGCGGATTACAGCCGTACGCTGAAAAAGCAGGTGATGTACATGGACTTCGACATGGGAGACATGGGTGGCATGGGTGGCGAGATGCCGGAAGGTATGGACGCTTCGAGCATGGATGAAGGCTTCGAGGTAGGCCGTAGCAACAACTGGAGCACAGGAATCACGGCCTCCATGCCGTTGATCAACACCTCCTTGTGGAGAAGCCTGCGTATCTCAGCCACTGGTGTGGAGTTGGCGGTCGAGCAAGCTCGTTCCTCCAAGCTATCCATGATCAACCAAGTGAAGAAGGGCTTCTATGCGGTGCTGTTGGCACACGATTCTTACCTGGTTTTCAAGCAGAGCTACGACAACGCTATGGAGAACTACCTCGACATCAAACGGAAGTATGAGCAGGGTACCGTGGCGGAATATGACCTGATACGGGCAGACGTCACCGTCAAGAATACGGAGCCGAATCTTTTGCAAGCGGAGAATGCCTTAGTGCTGGCGAAGTGGCAGCTCAAAGCCCTGCTGGGTATGGACTTGGAGATGCCGATCGACTGCGAAGGGGCATTGGACGACTATCGAGGTTTACTGTTTGCGGATTACATGGCGACAGACACCACTTTGGCGGCGAACAGCGACCTGCGTCAACTCGACCTGCAGCAGCAACAGTTGCGTCACACCTTGACCATGCAGAAATTGGACTTCTTGCCTACCCTCTCCTTGAGCGGGCTGTATCAGTGGAGCGCCATGAACAACGACTTCAAGTTCAAGAACTACCGCTGGAATCCCTATTCAATGATCGGGCTCTCGCTCTCTATCCCCATCTTTACGGGTGGAAGCCGCTACATGAAGATAAAGCAGACTGAGATCTCGTTGAAGCAATTGGATTGGCAGCGTGACGACACCCAGCGCAACCTGCGGTTGGCGGTGAAGCAGCAATTGGACAACATGAGCACCTGCGTCAAACGCTTCGATGCTGCCAGCAAAGGCATTGACCAAGCGGAACGAGGTTATCGTATCGCCCAAAAACGCTACGACACCGGTGCCGGTACCTGGTTGGAGATGAACGATGCGGAGTTGGCCTTGACACAAGCCCGCCTCAATTTCAACCAAGCAATCTATGATTACATGGTGGCCAAGACAGACTTGGAGAAGACATTAGGCAACGAGGAATGAGCATTTAGAAAAATCAGGAATTAGAAATCAATTCAAATCATGCATACACTACAGTACATTAAATTGACAACGATCACCTCACTCGTCGGACTTTGCGCCTGCACGGGAGGTGAGACAAAGACCACTACTACCACAGAGAAAGTGAAGGTCAAGATAGAGACCGTCCATGCGCAAACGGTCGATCAGATAAGTGAGTTTACCGCTACCGTAGAGGCGAATGTCAAAAACAACATCGCCCCGCAAAGCCCCTTCCGCATCCGCAAGATCTATGCGGAGATCGGCGATCATGTGAAGGCCGGACAGACCTTGGCCGAAATGGATGCCACCAACTTAAAGCAGGCAAAGATCCAGCTCGACAACCAAGAGGCAGAGTTTATGCGTATCGACGAATTATACAAGGTAGGTGGAGCCTCCAAGTCGGCTTGGGATGCCCAAAAGACCAGCGTAGAGGTAGCTCGTGAATCGTATGCCAACTTGGTGGAGAACACCCGCTTGATCAGCCCGATCAGTGGTATCGTCACCGCTCGTAACTACGATAGCGGCGATATGTACAGCGGTGGCACGCCCATCTACACCGTGGAGCAAATCCGTCCGGTCAAATTATTGATCAATGTGTCGGAGAGTCTCTTCACACAGGTCAAGAAAGGCAACGAGGTGGATGTCCGTTTGGATGTCTATGGCGATGAGGTGTTCAAGGGAAAGGTTCACCTGGTCTATCCCACCATTGATGCCACCACACGCACCTTCCCGGTAGAGGTTCGCCTCCTTAATAACGACGAGCGGGTACGTCCGGGTATGTTCGCCCGTGTCACCTTTAACCTCGGCGCACAACAGCATGTGGTTGTTCCCGATAGAGCCATCGTGAAGCAGGCCGGATCGGGTGATCGCTATGTCTATGTCTATAAGAACGGCCAAGTCTCCTACCAGAAGGTAGAGTTAGGACGTCTTATCGGCAACACTTACGAGGTGATTTCCGGTGTATCAGATGGGAATGAGGTGGTTATCACCGGGCAAAGCCGTCTGAATAATGGTATGGAAGTGGAAATTGATAAATAAAACGGTTTATGAGTTTATATGCAACAGCGGTCCGGAAACCGGTTACCACGGCTCTCGTGTTCGTGGCGATCGTGATCTTTGGCCTTTTTTCATTAAGTAAGCTATCCATCGACCTGTTTCCAGAGATCGAGACCAACACCATCATGGTGATGACCTCCTACCCGGGTGCCAGTGCGGCGGATATCGAGATGAACGTCTCCAAACCGTTGGAGAATGTGCTGAACAGTGTCAGCGATCTAAAGCACATCACTTCGCAATCCCGAGAGAACATCTCCATCGTCACCTTGGAGTTTGACTACGGCATTGATATTGACGTGGCGACCAACGACGTGCGTGATAAATTGGATATGGTGGAGACCTCTCTCCCCGACGACGTGCAGAACCCGATCATCTTCAAGTTCGGTACGGACGATATTCCCATCTTGATCCTTTCGGTGACAGCCAACGAGAGCACAAATGCCCTCTATAAGATTCTGGATGATAAGGTGTCTAACCCTCTGGCACGTATCAGTGGCGTAGGTGCTGTCTCTATCTCTGGTACACCTATCCGAGAGTTGCAGGTCTATTGCGATCCCTATAAGTTGGAGGCTTACGGACAGACCATTGAGAGCATCTCAACTTTGATCGCCCAAGAAAACCGCAACACACCGGGTGGTAGTGTTGATTTCGGTTCGAACACCTATTCACTGCGTGTACAAGGAGAGTTCTCCGATGCCAAGCAGATGCTTGACCTGGTGATCGGTAGCCAGAATGGGAAGAACGTCTATCTGCGGGATGTGGCCCGTGTAGAAGATAGCGTCGAGGAGCGGGCGCAAGAGACCTACAACAATGGAGAGAAGGGTGGTATGATTGTGATCCAGAAGCAGTCCGGTGCCAACTCGGTCAACATCGCCAAGAAGGTGTATGAGCAACTTCCTGCTATTCAGGCCAGCCTTCCTTCCGATGTGAAGCTGGATGTGATCATGGATACCTCCACCAACATCCTCAACACCATCGACAGCTTGCAAGAGACCATCATGATCACCTTCTTCGTGGTTATCTTGGTGGTGTTTGTCTTCTTAGGGCGCTGGCGGGCGACTTTCATCATCTGTTTGACCATTCCAATCTCCTTGATTGCTTCTTTCGCCTACCTGTTGGCCTCAGGTAATACCCTGAACATCATCTCACTGAGTTCACTTTCTATCGCCATCGGTATGGTGGTGGATGATGCGATCGTAGTGTTGGAGAATGTCACGACCCATATCGAACGAGGCAGTATGCCTAAGCAAGCGGCTGTTCATGCTACCAATGAGGTGGCCATCTCCGTAGTCGCCTCCACCTTGACCATGTTGGCAGTGTTCCTGCCCTTGACAATGGTGAGTGGTATGGCGGGTATCTTGTTCAAGCAGTTGGGTTGGATTGTCAGCATCATCATGATTGTCTCCACGGTGGGTGCGTTGAGTTTAACACCGATGCTCTGTTCGCAATTGCTGCGTCTTCGTCCGGAGAAGGGAAAGCTCTATAAGTTGATCTTCACCCCGATTGAGCACGCTTTGGATCAACTGGATCATGTCTATGCCCGTTTCTTGAACTGGGCGGTTCGTCACCGCAAGACGGTCATCGTCTCCGCATTCATGGTGTTTGCAGCTAGCATGTGCCTGATCCCGGTCATCAAGACGGAGTTCTTCCCGACACAGGATAATGCCCGCATCGGTATCACGATCGAGTTGCCGATCGGTACACGTCAGGAGATTTCCCGTGAGTTGGCCCTGCGCATCGACCAGAATTTCCGAGAGAAATACCCGGAGATCAAGATCAGTAACTTCACCGAAGGAACTGCCGATACCGACAATACCTTTGCCCAGTTGAGCGACAACGGCTCACACATCATCGAGTTTAACATCAGCTTGGTCAGCGTGGGCGATCGTGAGCGTGGCTTGACTGAGATTTGTGAGTTGATGCGTCAAGACTTGGCTGAATACAGCGAAATCAAGAAGTACTCCGTATTGGCAGGTGGCCAGGAGGGCTCTATGGGTGGTGATACCTCCGTCGATATTGAGATCTTCGGTTTCGACTTTGCGCAAACAGACCAAGTGGCTGCTGAGGTAGCGCAACGTATGCGCAACGTGAAGGGCTGTTCGCAAGCCAATATCAGCCGAAACGACTACATCCCGGAGTATCAGATCGACTTCGATCGGGAAAAATTAGCGATGCACGGCTTGAACATGACGACAGTTTCGCTATATTTGCGCAACCGAATCAACGGTTCTACCGCCTCTAAGTATCGAGAGGATGGCGAGGAGTATGACATCAAGGTACGTTACGCACCTGAGTTCCGTCAGACCATTGAAGACATTGAGAACATTTTGATCTTCAACAACCAAGGGCAAAGCGTCCGTCTGCGTGACATCGGTAAGGTAGTAGAGCGTATGACGCCGCCGACGATCGAGCGTAAAGACCGTGAACGTATCATCACCGTGACGGCCATAGCCGCGCCGGATGCTGCGTTGAGTGACTTGGTAGAGGGTGCTCGACGAGAATTAGCACAGATGGAGATTCCTTCGGAGGTAAGCTGGCAGTTAGCCGGATCGTTTGAGGATATGCAAGATACCTTCTTCGACTTAGGAGTGTTGATGGTGTTGATCATCATCTTGGTGTTCATTGTGATGGCCGCTCAGTTTGAGTCATTGGTCGATCCCTTCGTGATCATGTTCTCCATCCCCTTCGCTTTCACAGGTATTGCGATCGGCTTGGCAGTAACTGGCACTCCGTTAGGCGTTATGGCCTTGATTGGTTTGATCATGTTGATGGGTATCGTGGTGAAGAATGGTATCGTGTTGATCGACTACACCATCCTTTGTCGGGAGCGAGGCATGGGTATCTTGACAGCGGTAGTCACCGCCGGTAAGTCTCGTCTACGTCCTGTGTTGATGACCACCTTGACTACAGTCTTGGGTATGATCCCGATGGCCATCGGTACCGGTGAGGGATCTGAGATGTGGAAGTCCATGGGTATGACCGTAGCCTGGGGTTTGGCAGTCTCCACATTGATTACCTTGGTGATTGTGCCGACTGTCTATTCGGTATTTGCCGCTAACGGCGTGAAACGTAAACGGCGTAAATTGCATAAATTGAATAAGAACAAGTAAGCTATGAAAGCAATCTTCATATCATTCAATCAGGCTTATTACGAGTCGATTGTGAATTTGATGGACCGCAACAACCTGCGTGGTTACACCTATTGGAACGAGGTGCAAGGCCGAGGCAGCCATACGGGAGAACCGCACTACGGCAACCATGCTTGGCCGACATTGAACGCTGCCATCTTGATGATGGTACCTGACGAGAAGGTGGAACACTTTCTCTCGCTGCTGCATCAATTGGATCGAGCGACGGAGGCACAAGGGTTGCGTGCGTTTGTCTGGAACATCGAACAAACCATATAATAGATTAAGGTAAGGAAATAGTTTTATCATGAGTAACTCAATTTTATTTACCCCAGGAAAGATCGGTCCGCTCACACTGCGAAACCGTACGATCCGAGCTGCGGCCTACGAAGGTATGTGCCCAGGTAATGCCCCTTCGGAGCAATTGTTCAACTATCATACAGCGGTAGCTGCTGGCGGTATCGGCATGACTAACATCGCCTACGCAGCCGTGACGCAAAGCGGCCTCTCCTTTGAGCGCCAATTATGGATGCGCAAGGAGATTATCCCCGACTTACGCAAACTGACCGATGCCATTCACAAAGAGGGAGCAGCCGCTTCTATCCAGTTAGGTCATTGTGGCAACATGTCACACAAAAGGATCTGTGGCTGCACACCGGTCGGTGCCTCCAGTGGATTCAACCTCTATTCACCGACCATCGTGCGTGGGTTGAACCCCTCAGAGCTTCCAGCCATGGCCAGAGCCTATGGAGAGGCGGTAAACTTAGCACGTGAAGCGGGTATGGATGCCGTAGAGATTCATGCCGGACACGGCTACTTGATCAGCCAGTTCCTCTCTCCCTACACCAACCACCGTTCAGACGAGTATGGAGGTAGCCTCGCCAACCGTATGAAATTCATGAAGATGTGTATGGCGGAGGTAATGAAGGCTGCCGGCAGCGACATGGCTGTTACGGTAAAGATGAACATGCGCGACGGCTTCAAGGGCGGCATGGAGATTGACGAATGCTTGGAGGTGGCACGCACCCTGCAAGATGAATGTGGTGTACATGCCTTGGTGTTGAGTGGTGGATTTGTGAGCCGTGCGCCGATGTATGTGATGCGTGGCACGATGCCGATCCGTACATTGACCCACTACATGCCTTGGGGTTACCTGCCAATCGGTGTGCGCATGGTGGGTAAATACATGATTCCGAGCGTCCCCTTCAAAGAGGCCTATTTCTTAGAGGACGCCTTGAAGTTCCGGAAGGCGTTACACATGCCGTTGATCTACGTGGGTGGCTTGATCGCACGGGATAAGATCGAGGAGGTCTTGAACGACGGTTTCCAATTCGTCGCCATGGCACGTGCCTTGGTGAATGATCCCGGTTTCGTCAACCGGATGAAGAGCGACGAACATGCCCGGGTGGATTGTGGCCATAGCAACTATTGCGTAGCGCGCATCTATACCCGAGACATGGTCTGCCATAAGACCGTGGAGGGCTTGCCCGCTTGCTTAGCGAACGAAATCAAACGACTGGAATATAAATAAGGAAAGGAAAACATGGAGAATTTGTGGGCGTTAGTAACCGGTGCCAGCTCTGGCATCGGTTTTGCCTATGCCAAGGAGTTGGCAAGCAGAGGTTATCCCGTGGTGATGGTCAGCAACGAGAAGCAGGCCATCCAAGAGAAAGGGGAATGGATCCGACAAACTTATGGAGTGGATGTGCTCGCGCTTTATCAAGACTTGGCTATGCCCGGAGCAGCCAAGGCCCTTTTTGAGACTTGCCAAGCGGAAGGCATCATCGTGGATATATTAGTGAACAACGCCGGTATGTTCTTCCTCAATGAGATCGTGGATGAGAAAGAGATCAAGGTGGAGAAGATGCTCTACCTTCACATGACCACACCTACCCAACTGTGCTACTATTTCGGCCAGGAGATGAAGCGGCGAGAGCATGGGCATATCCTCATCATGTCGTCACTCTCCTGCTGGTTCCCCTTCCCCGGCATCTCGCTCTACGCCTCCACCAAGCGTTACCTGAAAAGCATGGCGCAAGGGTTGCGTACGGAGATGAAGGCATACGGAGTAAACGTTACTGTGGTTTGTCCCGGTGCGGTAGCGACCAACCTCTATAATTTAAAGGACAACTTGAAGGAGTTGGCCATCAACCTGGGCGTGATGATGCGCCCGGAGCAGTTGGCCCGTCGAGGCATCAACGCTATGTTCAAGAAGCGTTACAGCATCCTGCCCGGTGTGCTCAACAAGATCTTCACCCCCATTGTCATGTCTTTACCGCAATGCGTAGTCATCTTCCTCATGCGTCATACCGGTATTTTGCCGTATCATCCCACGCATGATGAAAAAATCCCCACTCCTCATTCCTAATTCTTAAATAATCACTATCTTTGCACCCGCTTTTTAGCCCGTACCGTGTGATGGGAAATTAGAGAGCACAACAACAAACTAATTTTGAGTAACACAAACAAGTAAAAAAATGAAGACATTCAAATTGGAAGGCAAAAGCAGAGAGATCATCGCACGCTCTGCTGATCAGAAGAGAGCTTTGAAGGCTATGCGTAAGAACGATGAGATCCCCGCTGTGCTTTATGGTGGCGAGAAAGTAGTTCACTTTGCAGTAACAAACGACGCTGTTCGTAAGTTGGTTTACACCCCGGAGATCTTTGCAGTCGAGTTGACAATCGACGGCGAGACTACCATGGCAATCTTGAAGGAGATCCAGTTCCACCCGGTAAGCGACAAGATCCTGCACATGGACTTCTTGGCAGTCAGCAAAGAGAAGGCCGTTGAGATGGAGGTTCCCGTTGCTTTGGAGGGTCACGCAGAAGGTGTGAAAGCCGGTGGTAAGTTGACGCTGCAGATGAGAAAGCTGAGAGTAAAGGCTATCTACGATCAGATCCCCGAAAAGTTGGTGATCAATGTGGACAACTTGGGCTTAGGCAAGACCATGCAGGTTGGCGCATTGCACTTTGAGGGCTTAGAGATCATGAACGCAAAGAACGCTGTCGTTTGCGCCGTTCAGTTGACTCGTGCCGCTCGTGGTGCTCAGGCAAAGGCTTAATCCTTGAGAAAGCAACACAGTACACAAAGATCGGGGGAGGATATTCTTGGAATGTTCTCCCCCGTTTGTATAACCAAGATAACCGAACAAGATGAAATATTTGATTACCGGATTAGGCAACATCGGAGCTGAGTATTTAGGCACACGCCATAACATCGGCTTTCGAGTTGTCAACCAGTTAGTAGAAAACGTAAACGGCGAGTTCACGGATGAACGTTATGGGGCTATCGCCCGCATCCGGGTAAAGAGTGCAGAGTTGATTGTCTTGAAACCCAACACCTTCATGAACCTCAGTGGAAACGCCGTACGATATTGGCTGCAGAAAGAGAACATCCCTGTGGAGAACCTGTTGGTCGTGGTCGACGACTTAGCCTTGCCTTTCGGACACCTACGTTTGAAACCCCAAGGAAGCGATGCCGGACACAACGGTCTGAAGAATATAGCGCAACTACTGGGCACACAAAGCTATGCCCGTCTACGCTTCGGCATTGGTAATGATTTCCCCCGTGGTGGACAAATTGACTATGTCTTAGGCAAGTTTCCGCCCGAGCAACTGCAACAGATGCCAGAAGTGTTAGACAAGGCGGTAGAGATCATCAAGAGCTTCTGCTTAGCCGGTATCCAAATCACAATGAACCAATATAATTAAGGAATATGGAAGTTCGCATAGACAAATGGATGTGGGCGACCCGCATCTTCAAGACGCGTACCATTGCAGCGGATGCCTGCAAGAAAGGACGTGTGATGGTGGGTGGTGTAACGGTCAAGCCTTCTCGCACCATCAAGGTAGGTGAGGTAATCCAAGTGCGCAAGCCGCCCATCACCTTCTCGTTTAAAGTGTTGGCCTTGGCACAAAACCGTATGGGCGCCAAGCTCGTACCAGAATACATGGAGAATGTGACCCCCCCTGATCAATACGAAATCTTAGAGATGAGCCGCATCTCTGGCTTCGTCAATAGAGCCAAAGGTTTAGGTCGCCCCACCAAGAAGGATAGACGAGAATTGGAACAGTTCACAGAACCCTCTTTTGACCCCACTGCACTTGATTTTGACTTTGACGAAGATGATTTTGAAGACGAAGAGTAAAGGTTAGACTGGGTCAACGTCATAATGAAGAAGAAGAGAGCGGAAAGCAGGAAACGTTTGCATATATTGATGTACCTCCTCCAAGAATGCGCGAAGGGGTGTTATACCAGCTGTAATCTCCACCTTAATAACAATCTGGCGTAGAAAGAGAGCCTGGATGCGGTGAATTGGCGGAGTAACCGGGCCTAACACCCGATCACCCAAACGACTGCGAAGCCTATCTGCATACAGGAGAGCCATCTCTCGCAAAGTAGTCTCCTGCTTACCTCGTAACACGACTACAATCAAACGATAGTAGGGCGGATAGCGAAACTGACTACGCTCTGCCAGTTGCATCCGCACCATCTCTTTATAAGCAAAACGCTGCACCATGTCAATTAAAGGGTGATCCGGTTGCGAAGTTTGTAGCACGACGACACCCGGTTGCTCCCGTCGACCAGCACGACCACTCACTTGCACCATCAGCTGAAACGCACGCTCATGCGCCCGAAAATCGGGAAAGTTCATCAAGCTATCAGCACTGAGAATACCGACTACACTTACCCGTCCAAAGTCCAGCCCTTTGGATAACATCTGTGTACCAATTAGAATATGCGTTTTACCCCGTTCAAAGTCCGCAATGATCCGCTCATACGCTGTTCGCGTTCGTGCCGTGTCAAAATCCAAACGATCCACCTTGACCTCTGGGAAAAGCCGAGTTACCTCTTCCTCAACCTGCTCGGTACCGAATCCCTGCAAACGTAACTCTTCACTTTCACAATCCGGACAACAGATAGGAAAAGAGGTGGTATAACCACAGTAATGACAGGTCAAAGTACGGTATGCCTTGTGGTAAGTGAGACTCACATCACAATTCACACAATGAGGAACCCAGCCACACTGCCGACACTCCACCATCGGCGCAAAGCCCCGTCTATTCTGAAACAGGATAACTTGTTCTCCACAAGCCAAGGCCTCCTGCATTTTCTCCACCAATAGTGGTGAGAAGAGCGTATCTTTCATAATCTTCTTTCGTTTCAGTTCACGAGTATTCACCGTCAAGATTTCCGGCATTCGACAATCACCATAACGTGTTGTCAACTCTACCAAACCATATTTACCTGTAATCGCATTAAAATAGGAATCAAGGGATGGAGTGGCCGAGCCTAATAGAGTTTTCCCGCCATGTAGATTAGCTAATATAATCGCTGCATTCCGAGCATGATAACGGGGAGCGGGATCCTGCTGCTTATAGCTGGTTTCCTGCTCCTCATCCACAATGATCAGCCCTAACCGTGAGAATGGGAGAAAAAGAGAGGAACGCACACCTAATATCACTACAGGCTCCTCATCCTGCAATAGCCGATTCCAAACCTCGGCCCGCTCATTGTCTGAGAACTTAGAATGATATACTAATAAACGATTACCAAAATATTTCCCTAACCGCTCCATGATCTGAGTCGTGATCGCAATCTCTGGTAATAGGTAAAGCACCTGCCTTCCTTGCCGTAACTCTTCGGCTATCAAATGCGCATAGATTTCAGTTTTGCCACAAGAAGTAACCCCCTGCAACAAACAGACAGCCTTTTCCTTAAAAACAGATTGGATCTCCACAAAGGCACGGGTTTGCTCCTCACTCAGAGGTTTCATAATCATCTCCTGCAACGAACCTAACTCCCATTGCCGTTCCACCTTCTTCTCATACGCTTCTAACACACCTCGTTTCAGCAAACCATCCAATACAGCAGCTGAGGCATCACACTGCTCCAACAAGGTTTTGCGAGGCATCTCCGCCGCTGATCCTGGCACCAGTGCCTGCGTCAGATCCAAGAAACGCAAAAGCAATTGTTCCTGTTTTTTCGCCCGTTTCAAACTATCCAACAATGAAAGCAAACGCTCCTCTTTTCGATAATCTACCACTAAACGAACATACAACTGTCGTTTCGGCTGAAAACCTTGCGCTGAAGGAATGGCAGCTTTATAAACATCGCCCAATCGACAGATATAATAGGAAGCAATCCACTGCCAAAAGCGTAACTGAAGCGGACGAACAACAGGAGAAGAATCGACCAAGGCATACAACTCTTTCACCATTTGCTCCGCTTGGGGTGCCCGATCATGCACCTCCCACACTAACGCCGTGTAAGAGCGCTTCCTGCCAAAATAAACCATAACTCGACAACCTGGGACCACCAGAGATTCCAGTTCGTCGGGTATCCGATAGGTATAACTATTTGCTAAAGGAAGGGGCAGTATGACCTCCGCATACCTCATGCTGCCAACTTAGAAAAGAATGGCCGCAGTGACAGACCACCCTCGGCTCTTACCATCGCTCTTTGTTAAAGAGAGGGATTCCACACTGTAGTTATCAGTTAATCCTAAACCATAATTCAGGCCTACCTGCAGATGGCTAATCAACTCCACACCCGCACCAAAGTTCAATCCGGCACTGAAGTTTTTCGTCTTCACCTGATCCACCATACTACCTGGTATCTGCCAGATTTTATTGCCTCCCACACGAAAGCCAACATAAGGACCTGCGGTCAGATAGAGCTTCGCCACCGGCAATCCCAACTTCCATTTCAGATTTACAGGCACGTCAATATAATCATTCTTAAGTGAGGTTTTCTCACCACCCGCAGTCTTTGTCTCCAGACCTTTTTGCGCATAAAGAATCGCCGCATCGAAGCCAACACCGACCAAGGGCAACGAACCCTCGATCATGGGACCGATCTGGAAGCCCGTCACATTATCGGATTTCAACACATCAGAACTGAAATGAACTGAAGCAATATTCACACCACCTTTGACCCCTAAGCGCACCTGCGCATTCGCTTGTCCTATCATAAACAAAAAGGCTGAAAGCATCAGCCCTATAATCATTCGTTTATTTCTCATCTTATCTCTATTTATAACTATGAATATAGAACTCTCTCTTTTACGAAAACCTGGCACCAACCCAAATAGTTCATAAATATTAGTCCGATTTTACATAAAAGAGGCATGGTCCTACATCGGCGCTCATCCCGTTGTTCAATCCATGCCTCCTTTTACTAATTATTATGGCAAAATAATTATACGGTGCAAGATTCGACAGTTCAACGGAATAAAGAGCGCAATTCCACTCCATGCCCTTCGGCCTTCCTCGAAGCCGTCGAAACTCCATAGGCATTGCAGGTCTTCTGACTCGCTTCCGACTAAAGGCGCCTTCCCATTTTCTTATCTTGAAAACAGTGGCTATGGAATGCCTCAGTCTTTTCTTGGAAACTCACAGCAGCGGGACTGTCCGGGATTCTCACCCGATTCCCTTTTAATCCTCTTCACAAAAAAATACGGGAAAGAGGAACAATGCTCAGCGGCAAAGATACGATTTTTGTAGTGATACGGCAAAGTGCTACCCTAAAATAATCACTATTTTTGCAACATGACTAATATTAATCAGAAACCTAAATAGTATTTTGACAGTACGAACAAATGGATGATGAGTGTTTGCATCGCCGCCGGCGTGCAAGCATCCGTGGCTCAAAACGTGCCACAACTCGGAAAAGATCCTGTTGAACAGGTGGTAAGCGCCATGACCACAGAAGAGAAAGTGAGCTTGTTAGTGGGCACAGGTATGGCGGGTGTAGGCGGTCAATCCGCCGTAGTAGGCAGCACACAAGACTTAGTGCCCGGTGCGGCTGGCACCACACATGGCGTTGCCCGTTTAGGCATTCCAGCCATTGTCGTGGCCGATGGTCCTGCCGGCCTGCGCATCAACCCTACCCGTGAGGGAGCGGATGCTACTTATTACTGTACGGCATTCCCCATTGCCACACTGTTAGCTTCGACTTGGAATACAACGTTAGTGCACAGCGTAGGAGTAGCAATGGGCGAAGAGGTAAAAGAATATGGGTGTGATGTCTTGTTAGGCCCAGCCTTGAACTTTCACCGCAGCCCACTCTGTGGCCGTAACTTCGAATACTATTCCGAGGATCCCTACCTGACTGGCAAGATGGCTTCGGCAATGGTACAGGGGGTTCAGAGCCAAGGCGTAGGCACTAGCGTCAAGCACTTTGCCGTGAACAGCCAAGAAACCAACCGTACCGGTAACGATGCCCGTCTTACACCACGTGCCCTCAGAGAAATTTATCTAAAAGGATTTGAAATGGTGGTGAAGGAGGCCCAACCCTGGACTGTGATGTCTTCCTATAACAAGATCAATGGCGAATATGACTCAGAAAGTCGCAGTCTTTTGACCACGATCTTGCGTGAGGAGTGGGGCTTCAAGGGATTGGTTATGACCGATTGGTTTGGCGGCAAGAACGCTCCAGCGCAAATCCATGCGGGTAACGACCTCTTGATGCCCGGTCGTCCTGATCAAAAGCAGGCCATTTTGAAAGCGATTGAGAATAAACAGCTCTCTATGGAGGATGTGGATACAGACGTGACCCGTTTACTTAACCTCGTGTTGCAATCCCCCCGTTTCCAGCGTTATAAATACAGCGATCGTCCAGATCTCAAAGCACATGCCGAGGTGACTCGTGCCTCTGCAGCAGGAGGTATGATCCTATTGAAAAACAGTGGTAAAGCGCTACCACTCTCTCCATCTATTAAAAAAATCGCTGCCTATGGCACTACCTTTTACGACTTTATAGCTGGAGGAACTGGTAGTGGAGACGTACACGAAGCTTATACCGTATCTTTAGTGGAGGGATTGGAGCAGGCTGGTTACACCTTAGATGAGGAGGTAAAGGCGATGTACGCCAAGTACAGAGCAGACGAGGAAGCGAAGCGTCCCAAGAGCGACAATCCGATGATGGCCTTCTTCAATCAGCCCCGTATTCCGGAGTTCGTACCTGAAGCTGCTGGTGTGGCAGCCAAGGCCAAAGAAGCAGACATCGCTTTCATCACAATCGGACGTAGCTCTGGTGAGTTCCAAGATCGTGCCATCGCCGGTGATTTCAACTTGACCGAACAAGAGCAGGCGCTAATCAAAACAGTCACTGAGGCTTTCCACAAGGAGGGCAAAAAACCGTCGTAATCCTCAACATTGGGGGTGTGATCGAAACAGCCAGCTGGAAATCCATTCCTGACGCCATTCTATTGGCTTGGCAAGCTGGTCAAGAGGGCGGTAACACGGTAGCTGACATCCTGCAAGGTGAATCCATCTGGCAAACTGCCGATGACCTTCCCGATGAAGAGCACTGACGCAGCTTCCGCAAAGAACTTCCCTGACGCAGGCAGCGTGGATCCCAAAGAGATGATGGGCAGTTTTATGGGTGGCACCGATCAACCGACCAACCGTCCCAACATCGACTACACCAACTACGAGGAGGGCATTTACGTAGGTTATCGCTATTTCGACAGCTTCAAGCAGGCCGTTTCTTATCCATTCGGTTATGGGGAATCCTATACCACCTTCAACTACGCTGGCCTGAAAGTGGAGCCGCAAAGCAAGGGCTATCGGGTACGTTGCGTGATTACCAACCAAGGTGAGGTAGCTGGTAAAGAGGTCGTTCAGCTGTATGTAGCCGCTCCAGGCAAAGAGATGGAGAAGCCCGAGAAGGAGTTGCGTGCTTTTGCAAAGACAGCCCTATTGCAACCGGGCCAGAGCGAGGAGGTAGTCTTCACACTGACAGACGCAGATTTAGCCTCTTTCGATGAGCATAATAGCCAATGGGTCACAGAGGCCGGACATTATGAGGCACAGATTGGCTCATCCGCAGCTGACATTCGTTTGAGAGGTTCTTTTGAGTGCCCCAACAACACCGTCATTGAGAAGGTTCATGCCGTGTTGACGCCGCAACAGCATATCAACCTGTTGAAGCGATAAGTCTTTATCAATCATACACATACAATAAGTCGATTCCTTGATCAACTAATCAAAGCGAATCGCCTTATTGTATTATAATGTTATACCGCTTTATTTCTCGCGAATAAAGATGTTAATCGGCGTGCCAGTGAAACTCCAGTTCTCTCTAATCTTATTCTCCAAGAAGCGTTTATAAGGATCCTTGATCCATTGCGGCAAGTTACAGAAAAAGACAAAAGAGGGTACACTACCCGCAGGGAGCTGTGTGATATACTTGATCTTGATGTATTTCCCTTTCCATGCTGGAGGAGGATAATTCTCAATGATCGGCAGCAGCACTTCATTCAGCTTAGCAGTAGAGACACGCTTGGAACGATTCTCATAAACCATCTTCGCCGTCTCCAACACCTTCAAGATGCGTTGTTTCGTCAATGCCGAAATAAACAGAATCGGGAAATCTATGAATGGAGCCAAACGGGCACGGATAGCCTCCATATAGGTATCGATCACCTTCTGATTCTTATCCTCCACCAAGTCCCACTTGTTCACGCAGACCACCAATCCCTTCTTGTTCTTCTGTACTAACGAGAAAATATTCAAATCTTGACTTTCAATACCACGGGTTGCATCCAACATCAAGACACAAACATCCGAATTCTCGATAGCACGGATGGAACGAATCACAGAATAATACTCCAGATCCTCATTTACCTTACCCTTCTTTCGGATACCAGCCGTATCAACCAAGTAAAAATTCAATCCAAATTTATCATATTTCGTATAGATAGAATCACGTGTTGTTCCAGCAATATCCGTCACAATATGTCGATCCTCACCGATAAACGCATTGATCAACGAAGACTTTCCCGCATTAGGACGGCCAATAATCGCAATACGAGGCAACTCTTCCTCAAGCACCTCGCCATTGTCCTCAGGCAGGGAAGCCACAATCTTTTCCAGCAGATCTCCAGTATAAGAGCCATTGATGGCTGAGATGCAGAAAGGATCGCCCAATCCAAAAGAGTAGAACTCCGCAGAGGAGGCATGCAAAGCGTAATTATCCGCTTTATTCGCCACCACGATTACCGGTCGTTTGCAACGGCGCAAGATATTCGCAACTTCCATGTCCAAATCATTGATGCCACTCACCACATCCACTACAAAGAGTATCACATCTGCCTCTTCGATCGCAATCCTCACCTGTTTGTTGATCTCCTCTTCGAAAATGTCCTCTGAGTTGACCACCCAACCACCCGTATCAATCAACGAAAACTCTTTGCCAGCCCATTCCACTTTTCCGTATTGACGATCACGGGTAGTTCCCGCCTCCTCATTTACAATCGCTTGGCGAGTGCCCGTCAATCGGTTGAAAAGAGTAGATTTACCCACATTGGGCCTACCCACTATCGCTACGATATTTCCCATAAGCTTATTCTTTTAATCTAATTGATAACCAAAAGTCTTCAACAAGCTATCGCGATTGCGCCAATCTTTCTCAACCTTGACAAACATCTCAAGGAAAACCTTCTTGTCGAAAAACCGTTCAATGTCCTTACGAGCCATGGCACCCACTTTCTTCAGTGCCTGCCCTCTATGTCCAATGATGATTCCCTTTTGAGAATCACGTTCTACAATGATCAGCGACTTAATACGGATCATTGTCTCATCCTCTTTGAACTCCTCAACTACCACCTCTACCGAATAAGGAATCTCCTTTTGGTAATACAGTAAGATCTTCTCGCGAATAATCTCCGTCACGAAGAACCGAGCCGGTTTATCAGTCAAGGCATCTTTCTCGAAATAGGGAGGCGACTCAGGCATCAGCTCCTCCACCCGGCGTTTCACATAGTCCACATTGAAGTTGGTCAACGCCGAGATTGGTATTATCTCAGCCTGCGGCATCAATTCCTTCCAACGAGCAACCAACCCCTCCAACTCCGTCTGATTGCTTTGGTCAATCTTATTGATCAACAACAAGACCGGGCACGACATGTGCTCCACCCGTTGCAAGAAATCGTTGTTCTTATCCACTGTCTCAACCACGTCGGTTACATACAGCAATACGTCCGCATCGCCTAAGGCAGATTCCGAAAAATTAAGCATAGATTCCTGCAGCTTATAGTTGGGCCGCAGTACACCAGGTGTGTCTGAATAGACAATTTGCATATCGTCGGTATTCACGATACCCATGATCCGATGACGCGTGGTTTGCGCCTTAGAGGTAATGATAGAAATACGCTCGCCAACCAACTTATTCATCAACGTAGATTTCCCCACATTGGGGTTACCCACGATATTGACAAAGCCCGACTTATGCTTTTTTTCCATCATAGCCCCATTTCAGGTATAACGCACCCCATGTAAAGCCAGCGCCAAAAGCAGCCAAAATCAAATTATCGCCCTTCTTGAGCTGATTCTCCCACTCCCAAAGGCAAAGGGGAATCGTACCCGCACTCGTGTTACCGTACTTCTGAATATTGATCATCACCTTGTCTTCTGAAACACCCAGACGCTTCGCTGTCGCATCAATGATACGCAAGTTCGCCTGATGAGGCACAATCCAAGCAATGTCATCATGTGTCAAATGGTTACGCTCCGCAATCTCAGCAGCAGCATCTGCCATATAGGAAACCGCATACTTAAACACATAACGTCCATCTTGAAATACAAAATGCTCATGATTATCCACTGTCTCATGCGAGGGAGGATAAGCAGATCCACCCGATTTCATGATTAGATGCGAATAACCAATACCATCTGTACGCAGAATCGTATCCATGATACCGATCTCCTCTGTCGTAGGTTCTAACATGACCGCACCACAACCGTCACCAAACAGAGGGCAGGTAGAACGATCAGTATAGTCTGTAATAGCGGTCATCTTATCACCAGCTACCACTACCACCTTCTTATAGCGCCCCGAACGGATGTAGTTCGCACCCGTCTCTAACGCATAAAGAAAACCGGCGCAAGCACCTTGCATGTCGAAGGTCATCGCATTTTTACAACCCGTGTGATATGCGATGATCGAGGAGGTTGTCGGGAAATGGTGATCCGGTGTCGTAGTCGCTGTAAACAACACCTCTACCTCCTCCGGCTTCGTGTTCGTTTTCTCCAACAACTGATTGACCGCTCTGATTGCCATGTAAGACATACCCTTGCCCTCTCCGCGCAAGATTCGACGCTCTTTGATACCCACACGAGTCATGATCCACTCGTCTGTCGTATCTACCATCTTTGAGATATCCTCATTGGTCAAGATATCCTCAGGAACATAGCCACCGATACCGGTGATCACTGCATTAATCTTATCCATACATCAAAAATTAAGGATGAGCTATTCGGTAATTAGAAAAAAAGCCCTAAAAAAACTTTTAGGGCTATTTCTTCCGTCTATTAAACCAAAGGTTCAATAAACTCGTTACACAGCAGCTACTTTTTCAATTGCTAATTTACCTCTGTAATAACCACACTCACCACATACGGTGTGATAAACGTGCCATGCGCCACAGTTGGGGCAAATTGCCATTGTCGGAGCTACAGCCTTGTCATGAGTTCTTCTCTTGGCTGTTCTTGTCTTACCTTGTCTTCTTTTAGGATGTGCCATTGTTTTATTTATTTAATTGTTATCATTCTCAAATAATCCCTTCAGTGCATCCCAGCGAGGATCTGAAGCACCAGCATCTTGCTCACCCGACACCTCTTCCTGCTCCTCATCCAATGGCTCCTCTAAGTCATCCAGGCTTCTCGCCGTATGTTTCCTTAGTTTCGCCGCCATTGCCTTATTGCACTTGCCTGCAGCATGAACATGCTTGATCGGAATCGCTAAAGCTATGAACTCATACAAGAACCAAGCGATATTGATCGTTCCCTCCTTTTCCGGTATAATCACAATCTCATCGCTCTCCTCAGCATATTCCTTTCCGAATTTCACGATCAGTTTATCTTGCGTCTCGATAGGAAGCTCCATGTCATCCAAGCAACGATCACACAGTACAATAACCATTCCCGCAATCTGAAAGTTCAATTCAAATGCCATCGATGACTTCTTCACGGTCAATTGGACATGCACATGCCCTTTATGTACCTCATTTCCATCGATGTCCACAAAAAACTTATTCTCCAAAAGATACTCAAATTCATGAGTTCCAGGAGTGAGATTCTTCAAATCGATCGTATATAATTCAAATTTTCCCAAAGCCTTTTATGTAAAAACCTTGCAAAGGTACGATTTTTCTTTTTACAATCACTATCTAAAGGGTTTTATTTTAAGCATTATAGAAGGTTTTAACCTTTATAGGTACGAAGTTCTATTCTAAAAGTTGTTCCTTTGCCTAATTCAGAGGACTTTACGTAAATCTTTCCGCCTTGTAAAGATTCTATAATTCGCTTCACCAAAGAGAGCCCCAATCCCCAACCTCGCTGCTTTGTCGTATAGCCTGGGTTAAAAACCGTCTTAAACTTAGATTTAGGGATTCCCTTGCCTGTATCGCTTATATCAATCCGCACGAGTGTATCTCGTTCCTCGATGCGCAGATAAATATCTCCATGGCCCTCCATCGCATCTACGGCATTCTTTGTCAAGTTCTCGATCACCCAAGCAAAGAGTGAATCATTCATCAACACCCAAATCGGAGACGAAGGCAGATCGGCATGAATAGTCACCTTGGAAGAGATCCGGGTGGACATATAGCCCAATGCCGTTCGGATAGATTCCACAAGGTCCGTGGGCAGAGGATCAGGATCAGAGCCAATCTTCGAGAAACGCTCCGCAATAGTTTGCAGCCGCTTCACATCCTTGTCCATTTCATTCAAGAGGGAAGCGTCAATATCCTTGGTGCGCAAGTACTCCACCCAAGCGATCAAAGAGGAAATAGGTGTTCCTAACTGGTGTGCAGTTTCCTTGGACAAGCCGACCCACACCTTATTCTGCTCAGCCCTTTTTGTACTCGCCAACGCCAAGAAAGCAAGTAGGATAAACACAAACACCACGGAAAGCTGCGCATACGGATAAATAAGCAATCGCTTCAAGATAATGGAATCATCATAGTAAAGGTATTGGAAAGAGCCATCTTCCATGTCAATCGCAATAGGAGGATTCTTCGCCTTCAAGTCCTTAACCTTCTTCCTAAGGAAGAGCTCCGAGTCCTTCTCAGGGATTTCTATATTATTATAAGACACTACCTCATCATGATCCGTACATAATATCACAGGAATAGAGGTATTACCTTGAATAATCTTTAAGATCAGTTTCATGTTTAAACTTGGATTCTCGCTAGTCATCACACGAGTTGCCTCACTCCAAACCTCCATTTTTTGGCGTTCCTCACGGGCCAGATCTTTGATCAGCAAATCTGAAACCACTACAGAAAAAATAGCAATCACCACAGCGGCAAAAATAAACCCCAACTTCCACCGCTGCCGAGAATCATATATACTGCTCATATCAGAAAAGTATTTTTCTACAATATAATTGTAAACGAAAGGATAGGCTTCTTATTGTCATTTACTAAGCTCTAAACAAAAAAGGGAGTCAATCTTTCGGACTGACTCCCTCCCCTAAAACGGCGGCTAC
>OBLI01001046.1_pt1 | contig 28207 bp, 18 predicted proteins | sample 1519701 | NCBI WGS metagenome assembly OBLI01 (sample SAMEA3663005, study PRJEB22513) | pig gut metagenome | biome: pig gut; feature: pig-associated habitat; material: faeces | place: France | collected 2012 | reverse complement strand
CGGAAGTACAAAAGAAAAAGTGATTTTTCTTTTGTACTTCGCTCGCTTAATCGTATCTTTGTAGCCAGATATGAAATATATTGCAATAGCAACGCTTCTTGCCGTCACATTCAATGCCCATGCCCAACAGCGCGAACCTCTTGCCGACAGTCTTGACTATCGGATGGAACGCCAGAATTCGGCATCGGCGGGTGATCATTTGCCATTATGGCTTCATGCCAATAAGTATGGACTCAGTTCGCTCAAAACTACTAATGGCTTTTGGCGTGCAACCATAGAGCGTCCACTCTCACGTGATGATAGTCGGCGCTGGGGTATTGGTTATGGCCTTGACATGGCTTTAACGGGCAGATATACCAGCCGTTTTGTTGTTCAACAAGCCTATGCTGAGGTGCGCTGGCTCAAGGGTGTGATCACCGTGGGTAGTAAAGAACAACCCATGCAGTTGAAAGATCAGGAACTCAGCAGTGGTTCACAAACTCTGGGTATCAATGCCCGCCCTGTTCCACAAGTGCGACTTTCCTTGCCCGACTATTGGACCATTCCCGGCACACACCATTGGCTTGCCATAAAAGGACATATTGCCTATGGCAAGACAACCGATGACCATTGGCAGACTGAGTTTACCCAAAGGCAATATAAATACACGCAAAGCACTCTTTATCACAGCAAGGCAGGCTATCTGCGTATTGGAAATGCCAACAAAATCATCGTGTCGCTTGAACTCGGACTGGAGATGGCGGCACAGTTTGGCGGCACCTCATATCTGCGGCAAAGTGATGGCTCGATGAAGGCCTATCACAATCAAGGCGGACTGAAAGGAATGATAAAGGCATTGGTGCCAGGAGGCGGCGATGTGTTGGAAACGGAGAACCGCAATGCTGCAGGCAATACCTTAGGCAGTTGGCTGGCACGTTTCAATTTCGATGCTGACGAATGGGGATTCAGTCTTTATGCCGACCATTTCTTTGAAGACCAGTCGGCGCTGACCCATCTCAGTCCTGATGGATATGGCGAGGGAGACCAATGGAACACGCAGGTGAAACGGCGCTACAATCTCTATGCCTTCAAAGATATGTTGTGGGGCTTTGAACTTCGTATTCCCGACCAACGATGGATGAATAAGATGGTGTTTGAATACCTCTATACTAAGTATCAGAGTGGTGCCATGTATCATGACCACGACCAAACACTGTCAGACCAAATTGCAGGTCTCGACAACTATTACAACCATTACCTCTATACCGGATGGCAACACTGGGGTGAGGTGATGGGCAATCCGCTTTATACTTCACCTATTTATAATAGCGACCATCGTATTGCTGTGGAGAACAACCGTACTGTAGCCTGTCATCTTGGTATTGCCGGCGATCCTTCTTCCCGCTTACATTATCGCTTACTGGCTACGTGGCAGAAAGGTTTTGGCACCTATTGGGCACCGTTTCCCGATCCACGGCATAACGTCAGTCTATTGGCAGAAGTCTCTTACCGCTTGCGCGATGGTAAGGAACGATGGACTCGGGGATGGACGCTCAGAGGAGCTCTTGCCATGGACAGCGGAACGTTGCTGGGCGACAACTATGGTGTGCAACTCACTTTGATTAAGAACGGAATACTGAAATGGAGAAAGAGATAATGAAACGGCTGATATTTGTATTGACAATATGTATGGCTTTGGTGGCTTGCGACATCGAGACATCAGGCAATGGCGACCTCGATGGCTTCTGGCAACTGCGCCAAGTAGATACTCTTGCCACAGAAGGCACAACAGACATGCGTCAATCGATGATTTATTGGGCTGTGCAAAACCGCTTGATAGAAGTGCGCTTGTTGGAGAATGAGGAGAGCAACGGCACGGGATATCTGTTTCATTTCGACCGGACAGACGACCAATTGAACCTCTCTGTTCCTTATCTGCATCTGCGCGACGAACCCGATGAGGAGGTGACCGACCTTGAGGTGATGCGTCCTTTCGGATTTGATGCCTTGCAACAGTCGTTTGCCATCAAATGCCTTGATAATGATAAAATGATTCTTGAAACGCAATATTTACGCCTACATTTCCGTAAATATTGATGCCCTGTTGTTTATCGTTTTTGTGACAATCTTATAGAAAGTAATGGATAATATTTTCAAATCTTGCCACCACGAACGGTGTCTCAGATAGTTGAGATCCATCTCCAGGCGGCGAAGCATCTTTTCCATGGTATCAGTATAGCCATTGTAAATGGTGGCATAGGAGGTGATTCCTGGACGTATTTGATATAGAAATTGATAGCGTGAATCTCTTTCCATAATCTGATCAATATAGTAGGGACGTTCAGGACGTGGACCGACAAACGACATTTCTCCTTTCAACACATTCCAGAACTGTGGCAGTTCGTCGAGGTGGTAGCGTCTCATCCATCGTCCGGCTTGAGTCAGTCTGATATCGGTGGCATTGTTGCAGAGCTGAGGACCGCTGTTCTCGGCATTGGTCACCATGGTGCGGAATTTATAGATGTAGAATGGGCGTCCGAAGCGTCCGATGCGTTCCTGCCGATAGATGATGGGACCGTCTTTCCCACGCCGTACTGCCAGATAGCAGGCGAGAAACAAAGGGGAGAAGATGATGATGCACATTCCTGCCATGATGAAGTCGAACCATCTCTTCACTTCTCGTTCAAAAGCATTCATGCCATCGTATATATAGTTGTCTATTTGTTTTGTTTGGGTATTATTCATATGTTATTTTTAACGTAGCAATCTTGGTTTTATTATCTACGTAGTAGGAAAATATAGATGTTTTGTCGCAATTTGTTGGGCAACAGTCTTACAACACACCGCATCAGCATGTTTGTTGTCATCTCTATGGTGCTGATATACTTGAACTGATGAAAGGATCGCAATAGGTTGATTTCCGACTTGGTGTATCGCCAGCCGCCCCGTCTGCCGAAGAAGTCTGTAGAGATGCGGAAGTGTATGAGCGGCTGTTGCAGGTTGTGAAATCGTGCCCCGTCCATGATGAGTCTTACCCATAGGTCGTAGTCTTCAAACAGATAGATGTCATGGTATCCACCTACACGCATCACCGCTTCGCGGCGGAACATCACCGTAGGATGGTTCATCGGGTTGCGGCGTTTGCCAAACCTCACAATGTCGGCATGGTGCTCGGGCAACCGCCGTATAGAGATGGTCTCTGAGGGAGTGGCGCAAAACTCGTCGGTCCATCCTCCCAACACGTCACAGTCAGGGTGTTCTGCCATGTAGTTGTATTGCAGTTCCAGTCGGTTGGGGTAGCAGATGTCATCGGTATCCATGCGCATCACAAGGTCGTTGTGGCAGTGGCGAAGACCTTCGTTGAGTGCCAGTCCAAGTCCACGGTTTTCCTTGAGTGGCACAAACTGCAGTTCGGGATAATTGTTTCGGTAGCAGTCAATCATCGTGTCCAGCGCTTCTGTCAGCGGGCCATCGCCCACGAGTATTATCTCGCTGGCACGGAAAGTCTGACTGAACACGCTGTCTAAACATTGACGTAGGTATTCTGGCTTTTCCCGATGATAGACGGAGAGCAATATACTGCAGTTTATTTGTTGCATGGCTTGCTTGTTTTAATACATCTGTTCATGCGTTGTTATATGGTTATCCAATGGCTGGGCACAGGAGTGACCGCAGCCTGTCGTCGCCACCAGAGCTTTGGCCCAATGTTGATGGCACCGGTCTGTGTTGCCAACCAAGCGCCCCACCATGAGAACGATGAATTGGCGATGATATGATGTCGGCAGAGGGTCATCAGATGCATGTCCTGTATGCCCTGTTTGCCGTTGTTCCAGTCGGCAAAGATGGCTTCTACATCGTTGAGCAATGGTTGCAGATGGGTTTTACACCATACAATATCATCGGAGAAGATGCAGAACAACTGTGCCTGAGCGTGTTGTCGGATGTAGTGGATGGCTTGGGTGTAATAGTCGGTGGCGGTGAGATCATAAAATAGCTTATCGCCGATATAGTCGGTGCGCCGCACATGGATGCTGACAGCCTCTTCCTTTTCCAACCGTTGTGCCAATGCGGTGTTGGCTTCATCGGCGAAGTCGGGAAAGTGGAATCGTTCCATGAGTATGTCACGGCAGTCGCTGAAATATTCCTCATGTTGCCAGTAACCATCGTAATAGGTGTTGCCTTGTCGGCTAATAGCCTCATGGTCGATGGCAAAGTTGTGTGGCTCTACACACATGGTTCTTCGCTTGGGCAACAACCTGCTACCAAACCGCCATGATTGAAAGTTGGGGTAGGGGTAAGCCACGTGGGCTATCATTCCGCATGTTGCCTGTTTGATGTCGATGCCAAACACCTCGTTGAGTTGGTATTTTCGCCTATAGCCATTAAACCCATGCAGGTCTGCCATCACCATTTCATCGGGATGGTGTCGTTGCAAGGCGGTATAGAGGGCATATTGAAACATTTGGTTTCCAAGTCCTCCAAGTATCTTGACAATCTTTATCGGTTGTGTCATTATTATGCAAAGGTAATGATAAATCAGCAGAAATGCAAACGATGTTGCGAAATATCTTGGCGCAACTATCTGCCAAATTGTTGCTTGACGGTCATAATCGTCTTCCCGATGGCCAGCATGAGTCGTAGAGAAATGCCCTTGTGCATGGTACCGATGATTTTGGCATCATGCTGCCACGCTTGATAGATATGGATGCTACGGCTAATCTGCCCTTCGTGGTCGTGGGCTGACTCCACGATGAGTGTTGGATAATAGACGATGGCAGACGCGCGAAGCATACGGTAGTACCATTCCACATCGACCAGCCATTGCAACGGCTCATGAAACGCCTGTCGCTTGTCGCATCGAAATGCTACGCAGGCACATGGCCCGATGGCGTTGAGGCCAAATAGCGTGGTGGGGTGGTGCAGCATCCATCGTTTCAATCGTGAAGGAAAGTGTCGCTTCTTTTGTTTCTCTCCTATCATGACGTGCACTTCCGATACGGCAATATCGGCATTGGTCTGTCGCATGACGTGCAGTAACTGGGCGAGATAGTTGTTGCCCACCAAGGCTTCGTCGTGGTGGAGTACAATGCCATATGTGCCCGTAACCTTGCCGAGTCCTTCGTTCCAATTGCCCACCGCCCCCAACTGAGGTCGGTTGTGGTGGTAATTGATTCGATCATCGTGGAGTCCCATGACATACTGTTCGATGCGATTGTCGGTAGAATCGTCGCAGACTATGATTTCCATACTTACCCCTTCTTGGCTGCGCACACTGTCTATAGCACGTTGTGCTAATGCCAGATGGTTGTAGGTTGGGATGATGATAGAGAAGTTGGGAGTCATGATTACGGATGTGATAAGGTTTGATGTTTCTGATTGATGAGATACATGCAAATCAACAATACAGAGAGCGACAATACATTGTCGATACTGCCACCCCAGAAGAGATCGAGTGCCAGTCCGAGAAACAGTCCTAGTTCGGGCGCATAGTGTTTATAGCTACTGTAATGTGAGAAGGTGCGGAATAGTGAAGCGATGAACAAGAACATCAATGGGAGTCCGAAACACAATCCGAAGAGCAGAATGGTCGATTCTGTCACATCGGCTGTTGCCAGCGTTCTGACGCTGAAGCGCGTGTGGCCTGTCACTTGTTGAAACAGAAAACCATTTCCAACCAACGGGCTGTCGTTGAGTCGGTCGATGGTGTGTCCCCATAGTTTATAACGGAAATAATTACTCTCACTACTCATCATTGTCCATCGGGTCAGTACAACCACCATACCTATCGTGGCACATATTCCCGACAGCAGATAGCTTCGATGGCGATAGAGGTGGAAGGTGATGAGCACCAAGACTAACGCCAACGAGATGAAGTAGCGGAGTGACCCTGCCAATAGCAGATTGACCACCATCAGAAAGGCTATAGAATAGCGCAACCTTTTCCGAAGTCCCATCTCGTTGATGAGGAAACATAGTGCCAAAAACGAAATACTACCCGAATAGAGCGAATTACCCTTGATGCCTTGAAAGCGCGGAATCAGTTCTCCGGGACGGATGGTCAGATACACCCATGGCAACTTCACTCCTGCCACCTGCAGTATATTCGCCATGAGATCGGCTGCAAAGATGGCATAAACGGTATATTTCACAGCGGTCAGCAAACGGCTTTTGTCTTTTACTCCCATCAGCATGACGGTGAGAAAATAAAACTGAATCCATCGTGCCAATGGTGCTGTTTCGGTGGGGCGCGCCATCATCATGAAGAGCCCGACAATGAGCGAGGCTGCCGTGAAGCCTGCAAACAAGGGTACACTCTTCACACATGTTGCAAAGGTGTGCTGGGAAAACAACAGCAGTAGCGCCCCTGCTAACAGCGGAACGAAGGCGTAGCCGGCAAACTGGAGCAATACCAGTGCGATGGCAAATAGTGTTATGCCGAGTTCTTCGCGTGTCTTCATAACGGTTGACTGTTGGGAGTGAAACAGATATAAACGCCCATCACGATGGTTTTTAGCAGATAAGCCAATAATACTGCCATCGCCAATGCCGACGATCCCCAATGCAGGGGTAACAGCCATAGGGCCAACAGACATGTGGCAACAGCCCATACGACATTGAACAGGAATCCTGTCCACATCTTGCCGATGCTATAAATTGCCATCTCTATCACGTTTGACACACAGGCAAACACCACCGATACGGCGAGCAGTGACAGTGTGACATGGTTGGTGTAGTCTGTGCCATAGAGAGGCATGATGACAGGGGCTACCACAATGATCAGTAATGCCAACAGCGAGGCAATACCTGCGATGAGTTGGATGTGCAGGCGGAGCGTGTGGCTGAAGGTCTGACTCTCTGTCATGCTCGATAGGATGGGGAGGGCTATCTGACTGATAGCACCTGGAACAAACATGATGATGATTTTCCATTGGTCGGCAGCTTCAAATACTGCCAGTTCTGCGTAGCCGTCGTGCCTCACGAGCATGGCGCGGATAGTCCAGAATACGGGAGTGACCATCAGCGCCGATAGTGCTGCTGGCAGACTGTAGGTCAACAGCAGTTGCCAGTCTTTCTTGCGGATAGCCACACCGTGGGTGGCGATGCCTGCGTGTTGCAGGGTGCGCCTCACGGCAAAATGGTAGGCTATATAGAGCACCGCCACACCGAGTCCGAATCCCACAACAGCACCTTTCAATCCATAGATCCAGGCACCGGTGGTCATCAATGTCGCTTCTGCCACGCTGCCCACAAGGGTGCATAGCGCTATGCTGCGAAAGTCTTCCATTCCTGCAAGAATACCGTTGAGCGACCCGTTAAGGGTTGATCCCAATAGCATCAGTCCGCCCAGCATCAATGCTGTTTGCAACTGTGGCGAGTGGAGAATATTGTTTGCCAATAGTCCCGAACAACCTATCATGACCACCATGATTCCCATTCCAAACCATAGGGCGAAGCGGTTGGACATGGCGCAGATGGAAGCTGCCTGTGCGCTGTCAGTATGGCGGTGTTGGGCTATGAAGCGTGTTGCTGTCACTCCGATGCCTGCTGCACCAAACACAATGAACATGCCGATGGTGGAACGCACCATGCCGAGCTCGCCAAACTGGGTTTTGCCCAACAGTCGGGCACAGCCGATGCCTGCCAGCAATACCAGCAGTTTGCCCACAGCCGTCCCGGTAAAGGTCCATAGCGCGCCATTTGCCATGCGTCGTTTGATGTCAGACTTCAATCGTGTGCGGTTCATGCTGTTTTCTCTTCCTCTGTTTCTTCCGTGTCGTTGAGTTGTCGAATATAGAGTACTATCATGGGCAACAGCAGCGCCAAGAGCCATGCTGCTCCAAAGGTCCATAGCTTACGGGGGAAGATGGGGCGCAACTTTCCCATTGGCGGTGTTACCACGCGTATGTTTTTATTGTTGAATGCTCTGTCGATGCCGTTTTCTTCACGCTTCTGCAACAGATAGACGTATAGCGATTCAATCACCTTCTGTTGGCGTTTGGTGGGAAGCATCTTGCTCTTTTTAGTGGGCAGTTCTGCCGCCTTCCCTGTCAGTTCCTGTTCTTTGGCTACCACCCCTTTGAGTTGAATCTCTATTTGCGACAAGGCATGGCTGATTGAAGCGGCAATGGCATTGTGCATGGGCGCAATCTGCGCATCGAGGTCGCGCACCAAGGGATTGCGCTCACTGCTGTTTGCTGCCAGATTCTGCCGTTTCAGCACTAGCGTGTTGTAATTTGCAATCTGTTTGGCAATATTGTCGTTGTCGGGTAGAATGTTGCCTGGCAATACCTGATGGTTGTCTCCTTCCTTGCTTATCAACTGTTGCATGTGTTTCAACACATACCGTTGGTTGCTCAGTTTGAGCATCATCTCATTGATATCGGCAGCAGATATTGCCATTGCGTTAGGTGTGGCAGCCCCTATTTCCAACAGGTTGTCGTGCTCGTAGTCGGCGAGTTTGCCATCCAGTTGGCTGAGTGCCTCTTCTATCTCTGTGATGCGCTGATTGATGAAGTTGGTTGAGGCCTGTCGCTCTTCGTCCTTGTCGGCTTGCCACGCTTGAAGATACACCCTTGTCAGCTCGTTGAGTATCAGTTCTGCACGACTGCTGAAAGCGTCATCGTAACTGAGTTGCACTATCGACGTGTTGTTGTTGAGCACATCGCCTTTGATTCGCTTCAAACAGCGTTCTGCCATCTCGTAGGGTGGCTGTTTGGTAATGGTGATGGTGAGTGTCTTTGCCTGGCGCATCAGCGTTTGGAAGGCTGGAGTTGATATTAAGGTGACGGGACCGAGGGGCGTGACACAAACGCTGTTGATGTGTCCGCTTACCTCACCTTTCATCTGTTCTTTGTTTTTCTCGAAATCGGTCAATACCACAGCCCCGTCCTCGTGTAGTGTGGCGCGGAGCCGCAGTTTGTCTGCATCTGTTGCTGCACCAAACTGCGCCTTTATGGGCAGTGTCTCGCCGTAGCGTTCTTCGCGTGTAAACCAGTTGTCTGTGGTGTAGGTCACATCGAGATGGTTGTCTTTCACTACCTTCATCATCAAGGCAGGCGAGAGAAATACTTCCAATTCATTATCCACATTCGATGTGATGTTGAATCCCATATTGGCAAACATGTTCATGCCTGTCATGCTCGACAGCATACTGCCTGGCGATGTCTCATCTTTCACCATGATGTCGGTGGTGCGACGATATAGTGGTGTGACAACAAGCTGGAACAACACCCCTGTAATGGTCATGGCAATGGTGCTCACGGCAAACCATCGCCAGTGGCTGATGCACATCTGGAGAAAACTCTTCTGAACTTTTTTCATAGTTGTTTTTGAGGATTATCGGGTAATGAGACCAGCGAGCGAAGCCAATATTGAGGCAATAGAAATCCATAGTGACATGGATCGTGTCTCGTTGCCGTTGGTGGTTGATTGTCGAATCTTGGTTGGGTTCGCCTTCACATATATCAGGTCGTTCTGGTGTACATAGTAGGCTTCCGACTCGTGGAGAGCTTTGCCACGGGTGAGGTCTGCCATGAGGGTGGTGTGGCGCTCGCCATCGTTGCGCACCACCACGACACTGTCTCTTCTGCCATATACGGTCAGGTCACCAGCCTTTCCCAGTGCTTCCAGTAGCGTCACTTCATCTTTTTCTATTGCGTATTCGCCAGCATTTTTCACCTCGCCCATCACGGTGTAGCTGAGGTTGCGGAAACCAACGGTAACAGTGGCGTGTTTCAGCAGTCCTTCTTCCTCCAATCGTGTTTTGATGTAGTTCTCAACCTCGCTGCGTCTCATGCCTGCCAGATGAATGGTGCCTAATTGTGGGAAATCTATGTTGCCGTTGGCATCGAGTCTGTAGCCCTCCACATACTGCGACCCTTGTGCATTTCCATTGCTCATAGTGGTAGTCATGCCCTTGTTGAATAGAGCATCCAGTTCCGCACTGTTACTCTTCACGAGGATAGAAATCTCGTCTTTTGGCTGCAATCGGATATAGCCACTGGCAGGTGTTGTGGTCACACTGCCAGACTGCAAATCTTGCAGATAGTTGTAGTTTTTGGGCGTCACACAGGCGGTCATCACCATTGCCGTTGCCATGGTGCAGATCCATCCGCAAATCATTGTTTTCTGTTGTTTCATATTTATAATAACGACAAATCGCACAAATAATTGTCAAAAGTACAAAGAAAAGTTGAAAATATGAAGATAATGGGGGAGAATTGGAATCAGAAACCACAAAACCACCCTGTTTTTGGTTTTTCAAAACTGTTATATTGTTATATTGTAACGCTTGAAATGCAGAAAAATGGTTTTTCAAAACTGTAACTGTAACTGTAACGCTTATGGTGTGAACATTGACCTGTGCCTATGACGTCGCGGATAGTTTTGAGGATGACATTGATCTGTCTCCATGACATTGGATTTACGGAATCATATACATGCAAAAGCGGGCTGGAAGCTCAATGACTTTCATGATCCAGGGCCATGTCCTGAGAATCCTTTGGTATTTTGCTTTTCAAAAACTGTAATACTGTAACTGTAACGCTCCTTGTATTGTTGTTATGAAGAGTAGTGTTTGTTTGTATGTGTATTAAAAGTTTGCTGTATTTCGTTTCTTATTTCATGACATTATCTTATATGCATCATACCTATTGTGGTGTTAAAATTCTGAAAATAAGTTCGAAATAGGGGAAATATAGGGGAAAATCTGCCTAAAAGCCATCATGAAATTAGCTCAGCAAAAACTGTAATACTGTAACTGTAACGCTGTAACGCAACATTTTTGCGTTTTACTGAAAAATGCCGTTTTCGGCTCTTTTCTTTACAGCACAGAACATCTTACCCATGATCTTACCACAGATTCAAGCCCAATAAACGAATAGTGCTCCACCTATCTGCCTTATATTCAGCAATATACAATAACCGCCAAGATTTATACTCCAAAATTAGGCTTTGTAACGCATTGATACACGGAGAAATGTAACAAGGTGACGGACATTTCCATCACAAGTTGGCGACAAGTGGAACAACCTATTGTTTTTTTTCGTACCTTTGCACCGGAGTCCAAGAGAGAATCACTCATCGCACTGAACATTCCGTCCGCACACAGACGTGGGCAACTTCTAAGTAAGTCACCAGTGAATCCGCATTAAATCCCAGAATTTGGCGGATAACGATGGGACAAAAATGGGAGAAACAGGCTACTGAAAGGGAGAAACCTCACGATGTGGGAATGGGTGCGATATTGCTAATTTATTGATAACAACATACTGGTCGAGAAATGAAACGTTTTCGTTAAGCCAGATGAGCAGAATAAAGCTCGCTTTAATTCTGCCATGGCGAGAAAAGGTGCCATGAAATGGAACGTTTTCGTTAAGCTAAATGAGCAGAATAAAGCTCGCTTTAATTCTGCCATGGCGAGAAAACGAAGGATGAAATCCAAGAATGAAATCCAAGAATGAAATTCAGGGATGAAATCCAAGGATAAGATCCAAGAAAATGATATGGCAATTCGTAATGGGCTTCTCAAGAAGTTGTGTGGATCGGCAGAACTGTTGACTTTCAAAACCGTAAAACGAAGGTGTCGCGGTAAGCGAGAAGATGACGTAGAAGCACACTCGCAATAGTGACAGTCAACAAAACCTGATCAGACGATAACATCGTGACAAGGCGTTACAGTTACAGTATTACAGTTTTGAAAAATAAAAAAAACATCGCTTCCAACTACAATGCTTGGACGTGTTAGTACAAATCAAGAGGTTGCAATTCATGAATGGGGACGCATGCAATGATGACCAATACAAAACAACCTTGGTAGGCTGTCCAATTTTTATGGTTATTTGTTAGGATCATATTTTCATCTACTGCTTAAACTTGTTTCTAAACCATTCAGAATCCTTATCCTCTTCGTTTAATCTGTATCTGGGACAGAAGGGTAGGACGTATTCCTTGTAACCGAGACGATCAATGAGGTACAATCCCATGGTTGTAGCATTATCCATTTCTTCAGGAACGACATATTCGTTGAGCGTATGGTATAAGTAATATCCGGCTCCGAAATTCATACAAGCAAGGCATGTGTCCATGCACAGTATGTAGGCATCGGTATAGGGGTGTGCAACGAACTTTGTCAATCCGAACTTTTCTCCGAGTACCTCAAGATGGGTTTCGTAGAAGGACCTGTCAAAGAGTCTCTCTCCATTACATGACCAAGAGGCACAATTTCCTTCTGGAGAATCGAATGCCATGATATAGCCAGCGTCCTAAACCATGGCAGTTCACAATTGGAGCTGCCTCGGCACCCGATTTCCTCTTCGACAAAGAACACGGCTTTGCATATAGGAGTATTATCCATGATGGACAAGGCAATGACAATACCTGCTTTATCGTCACCGCCCAATCCGAATCCTTCAGTATAGATGATATGTTTACCATCTTCACGGCTTTCAGTAATCAACGGAAGGTGCTCATCTTTGTCAATAAAGACGACCTGAGAGTCTTGAACAGTGTCCATGTAGGCAGTAACACAAGGGTAAAAGCATCCATCTGACAGTTTGCCTTTGGCCATATAGATGTTTCCTTTATCATCAATACTACATTCGTAGTCTTTCTGACTGGCATACTCCATTAGGAATTCTTGCAACCTCAATTCTTTCTCTGAGAATGAAGGAGTTGCGAGTACTTTATAAAGGAGCTCTTTGTTAATATGTGATAACTCTAACATTTATATTATTTCAGATTCTAAAATCTATAAGTTCTACAATAGATGTCTGTTTTCTGTAAACATACATAAAAAATTATTAGGCCTAATAGTATTTAGTCGTCTAATATATCGCAATGCTTTCTCAATCTGCTTTCCTTGTTATTTGTTTTCTAATTTGGGGCAATTATAATACGTGCCCCCACAAATACCTGTTACGCCACTAAGGAATTCTATTTTCTGAAGATTGGTATCTGAGGCAAATGTATCACTTGTAGTTAATTCTACGAATTGTTTTACTGTGATAGTTTCAACATACGGATTACCACTGAAATCTGCAATACGTTTGATACTACCAGGGATTATATAATTCTTTTGGTGTGTCCAGCAACAAAGTAGTTCCTGCCGTTCATCATCAATCAGGGCATCATTCTCTACGTGGAAGCCCTTTGCGTGGCATTCAACACCTTCGAAACCTTCGTGTGCACTTACTATTCCGTATCCAATACATTTTACTGTTTTAGGAATGATAAGTCGCTTCAGGCGAGCACACCCCCAGAAAGCCCAATGTCCTATTTCCGTAATTTGTTCATGTATATCTATTGTTTCTATGCCGCTACAATAAAACAATTCAGAGCTTATATATTCGATTTGAGATGGCAACTTTACATACTTGAGCGATTCTGTATATCGGAAACACCCATCTTCTATAAACTCAATATTTTCTGGCAGATTTATCTCTTCAAGTTGGGTGCAGCAATTGAAAGCACCACCTTTTATTTCCTTTATAGTTGAAGGTAGGACCAATTTCTTCAGTTTTCTGCAACATTCACACATAAACTCAGGCACTTCAGTAATACCTTCAGGCAATTCAAGTTCTTCAATTTCACATCGAATAAATGTATTTACATCCATCTTACGCAGTGTGCTAGGCAATTGGATTCTTTTAAGTTTCGCTTCTGTCAGCCAGAATGAATCCAGCATTTCCTCTACACCTTCTGGGATGGTATATTCCTCACAGTTGAAGAGCAGAGGGTCGATTTTCTTCAATTTGCGTCCATAACTGCTGTATGTCACGCCCCATTCATCTGTTCGTTCCTCATCAAGTAGCATTTTGGCAAAAGGCAGAATGACATCTTGGAGGATAGCTCTATCATCCCTGTCGTTCTTGGGGATGTCAATCACATTAGGGAAGAACTGAGAAATGAAACTTTCCCTCAAACAGTTATAGGGTATCTTACTTCTAATAAAAAAGCCCCAGCACTTTCTACGACTTTCTTCAGAAAGGTTATCAAACAGATGCTTGTCCAGGTTTTCAAGAGCCGTAATGTTTGTAAAACTTCTTAAAACATACCAAGAGCATGGATTGATACAAATACGGTGATAATCGTGCAACATAATTGCATACATTGCCCCCAATTCTACACCAATAATCAAATCAGGATGATGTTCCTGACACAAGAGTCTTATATATGGCAAATCTTTATCAGGATTGCAGTTGATTTGCGGCACTATAATAGTGTCGTGAGGGAAATAGACATTCAAGATGTCCGCCAAATTTTTCATAATTCCATTAACTTGGAGGAGCAGTATGGTCTTGTTCGGTTTGCAAATCTCATCCACAGCCGTAACCATCCGCTGAGTCTTATAATCAAATGAATGGTTTAACTGAGCAAAGGCATTCCTCTCATTGATATATAACAAGATGTTTTCGCCTGTCTGTTCGAAGCCTCGTTTAGCTATTTTGAGACAACCAAAGTTTACTCCCTCTGCTTTTTTCTCGATGGTCTGGACATGATAGTGGTCTGGACGATACAAAAATACGGAATAGTTCGCAAAATCGTTGAATAGCATGAATTCATGGTGATCAGACATCTTGGGATAGCGGTGCTTTTCTTCTGTACCAACTCCCAATATGCTCGTAATGACCATAGTCACTTTTAGTTCATCAGCTAATTCTCTCAAGGAATTCATGCATACAAATAACTCATCTGAAAAATAGTACTTGTGGCAGTTAATAAGTTGAAGGCTGTCGATAATAAAGAGTCTTACTCCATGCTCTGACGATAATTTACGAACGCTGTCCCTGAGTTCATCAATTGTAAGGCTTGGCTTGTCATCAATATATAGAGGTGAACCCGTCAAAGATGAAATATGCTTATCGAGTTTTGCCCATTCGTCATGATTAATTTGCCCATTCATGATTTTGTCTCCATCAATATTACATATATTGGCGATCAGCCGATTCGTCAGTTTTACATAGGTTGTCTCCATGGAGAAGAAGGCACAAGGGATTTTCTTGTCAACGGCAACGTTTTTTGCTATTGATAGTGCCAATGTGGTCTTTCCTGTTCTTCCTCGTCCAGCAATCACCATCACTTCTGAAGGTTTCAGTCCTCCTGTCACCATATCAACCGAGGAAAATCCGGTTCTTATTGTATCTGTTTCCATATTAGGAGTTTTTGTGTTCATTTCATCTTCTAATCAGTTTGCTCTACTGTTGCATTTTGCGTATAATGATGTCGGCAGCATCCGCTTTCTCACCGTCCTCTTCGCACCAATTCTGATTGAGGGAACTGGTATTAAGCACCATACTGTTATAGTTGTATTTGTCGCAAATTTACAAATTCTTTTTTATATCCAGCATAGGCTTTATAGGTATAAATAGACATGTGGTTACTTTTTATGTTCTTTTGTGTTGTTTACCGCCGGTAACCGATAATTATAGACATTCTTTCATTTATACTTATAGATCAAAAGCTTATTTGAAAGAAAATTCCTAATTTTGCTTCGTGAAACATAAATCAGAGAAGTATGAAATCAAAACAGGCAAGCAAGATCACACCGAAAGCTAGGGGCAGCAAGCGACTCATGAGCGAGTTGCTTACAGACACTCGTCAGTATATTGAACAGGCAGAACATGCGGACGTAGAGACTCTGCGTCAGTTCCTGCTCGCCAACCCGGAACGGCCCCTCATCGCGATGGGACATGGCGGTGCCCACTCTTCGGCTTCGTATGCATCGTTGCTTTATGGCACTAACTGTGGTTTGGGCCGGGTTGTGACACCGTATGAGGCCAACTCTTTCTCAGACGAAACCATCCGTAACTCGAAACTCCTGCTTGTCAGCACATCGTTGAAGAATCAGGATGCAGTGTACATTGCGGACCGTATGATTCGCGTGAATCCACAGCACAGCTGCGTCCTCACCATGTCACAAGACGAGAATACCATGATGAAGCGTATGATGAAAAACAATCCCAACAGTGTCATCCGTCATTCTTTCGATTGTGCTGACGGATTCATCAGCGTTAATGGTACCTTTATATACTTCTCCTTATTATATAAGGCCTTCACAGGTGATGCCGACTTTTCGCGTAGGTTGGTTCTCTCGTCAGAGTCAGCCGACAATTATACATACCGTTGCGTTGATGGCATCACTACACCGCCAGACCTTGGTTCTATCTCTCAATTCACCGTGCTGTACGGATCATACGGTGAACCTGTAGCCTACAAAATGGAGAGCAACATGACGGAAGCCGGGTTGGCCTCTTGTGTTATCTCAGACTTCCGCGACGAATGTCACGGACGTTTCCTTGCACTCTCCAACTTCATCAGTAGTCCGAAACACCCACAGACCGACTGCGCACTAGTGTTGTTAGTCACTCCTCGCGAAGAAACCGTGTGCCGTAATCTGCTGGATCGACTGCCAGGTCATCTGCCCGTCATTATCATCCGCACTGACATTGACTCATCATTGGGTTCCATCGATTTGTTGTATAAAATGAGCATGTTCACCAGTGACTTCGGAGAGAAGTATCGTCATTCAAATCCCAACGACCCAAACAATCTGGGTGGTTTCAGTAAAGGAGCTTTTCGCGACTTCGTCACCTTCCAGGAAGATTTTAGCCTGTATGGTCCTCTCAGCTTCTCGTCAGCCCCAGTACCATATACGGACAGACTTCAGTTGCAAGCTAAAAACTGCGCTGTTGATATTCTCGGTTATCAATTTTTCAATATTGAAGTGCCGTACTTGTTAGCAGCCTTTGATGACAGTCGCGATGCGTTGAAGACGCAGCAGACCATTCTTAACCCCGAAAAAGGTTACTTGAACAATCCTCAACGCATCCGCCGCGACTTCCTTGAAGACCGTTTTCACGTGAAATGTCGCAGGGTTTTGGAATTCGAGAAATCAGACTGTCTCTGGTGTGCTGAATGGAAGAAGTATCTTCAGGGAGAGCCTGCTGATATCGACATACTGAATGGTGCGTATATCAATTGGCTAGGTGGAAATCGGCTTTTTGCCCGCTGTACTGACGGTTCGATAAATGTCACATCTATCAAACCTGCAACCCCCTCGCAGTTGCCAACTCAAGGCCTCATTGGTGGTATTGTTGGAGATATTCTCGGTTCGAAATATGAGTTGGAAAAAGACAAGCAGAAGGTGAAATCGCTCGCTGGCAAACATCATCTAAAATCATCTGTAGCAATGACATATACCGACGATTCTGTGCTCTCGCTGGCAGTCGCCAAGTGGCTCGCTGATGATCCCACCCATGACAAACAGACGCTTATTGACCTCTTTAAATATTTCGGTCGTCGTTACATGCCATACTCTTTCGAAAAGGATTTCCGCGCTTGGGTTCGCTCTGACAGCCGTGAACCTTATGGTGCCAATACTAACTGCAGTGCCATGCGTGTTGCTCCTGTAGCTTGGTATGCCCAGTCGCTTGACGAGTGTCTTGCTTTGGCGAAGACCACAGCCGAAGTTACCCATAACTCTGACGAGGGCATCCGTGGAGCCCAGGCCATTGCTGCCGCAATCTTCCTGAATAAGACAAGGCATTCGAAGTCTGACATCAAATCGTATATCGAACAGACCTTCGGTTATGACCTCAGTCGTACCACTGACGAAATCCGACCTTCGTATGCTTTCGAAATCGCCTGTGATAAGACAGTGGCAGAGTCCATTATCTGTTTCCTAGAAGCAGAGTCCTTCGAAGATGCTGTTATAGGCGCTATCTCCCTCGGTGGCGATACAGATACCATGGGGTGTATGGCAGGCAACATAGCTGCCGCATCGATGGATGTACCATTAGAATTGGCCATTTTCGCATGGGAGAGACTTCCTTTGGAATTACGGGCAATTCTAGAGGAATTTAACTGGTAGCTACAGGTGTAGTTTTCAAAATCAGTCTTTCCTTTTTTTAATTACAGATTATTAACAATAGTTTTGCTTTTGGTTTAATAAAAAGGTGTATTTTTGTACAAAATAACTAAAAAAGCGTGAGAAGATGAAAATAGTATATAGTCCTTTCTATAGCAATGGTTACTATATTGACCTAAAGAAACGCAAAGATTGTCTGTTGGGCCTAAAAGTGTGCGGTTCCAATGAGTTGTTGTCTGAACTTGAACTAAGATCAGGTATAGTATCACAAGAGCTTTCAGAGCCAGAACGATTGATTGATTTTCACGAAGCGCTGAGTGGGAACATCTCAGACACCATATTTGAGAGATCATTCAAAAGGGATGAAGTCGGCGTGTCTAGACAATTGATGGCTTGGTGTGACAGCCTGCTTATAGAAGGATGGACACCTGACGCAAATCATTGTTCAGATAAGCTTAAAGACCTTGCGAAGTTAGTTAAAGGCGTCAAAAGCAAACATATATCGGCACGCTGGAAAGAACTAGCCAAACATCTGGAGAACCATCGCATATTCCAAGAATATGATAGCATAGAAGTTCATGACACTGAGCAAATTCCAGCAGTTGTAAGAAATACATTGGACGTGTTGGAAAAACAGATGACAGTAAACTATATTGTCAGAGAAGGATGTCTTCCCGAAACTTTCAGCCTCTATCAGTTCAAAACACGTTCTGATGCATATCAATGGTATCTTTCTAAACCAAAAGCCTTGCAGGATGTAGATGTTACTATCAGTAGTGACAACTGCATACTCAATGACATGGCAATCGCTATGGGACAACCAGTTGTCAACTCGACAGCCACGAAAAGCAATCCGCAACTTCTTCAGTTGTTCAAGTTAGGAATGTCGCTTTTTATCCGACCAGTTAATGTATATAACCTCCTTTCATATCTTCAGATACCAGGTAATCCTTTGGGAGGGGGTTCTTACAAGCTTGCACGTGTACTTTCAGACGAAGGTGGCGTCAATAAAACTTGGGAAGACATTATCGAGGAGTATGACTTTACTGATGACGAAGGTAAAGATAAAAGAGCTGAAAAGCTTGCTTTCATTGAAATGCTCAACAAGGACTATCTCTTTGATAAGATCCTTGTAGAGGATGTCAAATCATTCGCTAACAAACTGGCACGTTGGTGTGATCAGTTATTACGGGTGGACGGTGTAGAAGATGAACGCAAAGAACAACTCGTCGTATTGGCTTCTTTCTGCAGATCGCTTCATGAAATCCTTCCTGCTGACGGTTATATTACCTCAGAAACTTTGAAGGCTCACGTTGATGGTATATATCAGCCCCAGTCGTTTACTCACATGCGGGCACAGAAGGATTCACCTGATACGGTTTCTTCTATCAGCCAATTAGCAGATGATGTCAACAAGGTCTGCTGGCTGGGGTGCGTCGGAGGAGATTTCCCTGCCTATCCCTTTGATTTCCTCAATACATCGGAACTTGCCTCGTTTGAAGAATCTGGTATATTGATTCCAAGCAAATCCACATTTTATGCGCAGCATCACAATTTGGAATTGGATGGCTTAAAGCATGTCAAGGAGCTTATTCTCGTTACCTGGGAATATGACAGCAATGCCCGTCAGGAGGAGCATCCGCTGATTACCGAACTGAAGCACAGATACAAAGACAAATGGGAAACACGTGTGATAGTTGATGCTGTTCCCAATCTGGAGGAAGAAACAGGGCAGATTACAGTATTGGAACCACACGGCAACTATCAACTCTCAAAGGAACTGAAAGAAATTAGGCGCGAGAAGGAGAGTTACACCAGTATCGGTACACTCATCCAGCATCCGTTTGACTACACGATGGTTCATCTGCTCAAACTCCGTGAGCCACAAGTAGGTCAGCTGCCTGACCTTGACACGACAAAGGGTTTGGTAGCCCACCTATTTGTTGAGAAGTTATTTGAGACTTATGGTGGAAATATGGCAGATGAATATATGAAAATGGACCAAGATGACATCAAGAAGATGATGGGCGAAGCAATCCAACAGAAAGGAGCGGTTCTTCTGCTGCCAGAATACAAGTTAGAACGTCAGCAATTTGAGGGTATTCTGCAAAAGAGCGTTACTGTATTAGCGGGGATTATTCAGAATCTAGGTCTAGAGCCAATAGGTAGCGAAGTTGAGATAAATGTTGACCTCGATACCATTGGGGCATTCTACGGAAGTGTCGATATGGTACTGAAGGACTCCAATGGCAATCTTGTTATCTTTGATTTTAAATGGTCTGAATCTAAAGGCTTTAGAAAGAAGTTGGAAGAGAATAAGTCCATACAGCTGGAGTTGTATCGGAAAGCGGCTCAAAAGCACTATGGCTCACAAATAGCTGGGGTAGCTTATTATCTCTTTCCGATGATGACTATGTTTACCTCTGACTTTTCAGAGTCCAGCCATATCCGGCGGGTTAAAGTGAAAACAGAAGCAGCATCAAACGACCTGTTTGAGGAAATTCAGAACTCTTACAGATATCGCCGTGATGAACTGGATCATGGATTTATTGAGGATGGCGAGATGGAAGAAATAGCGGAATTGGGCTATACGAAAGCCGGCAACGACACCCCATTCTATCCGCTTGACAACGAGAAGGGTATCAAAAGCTGTCCGTACGTGAAAGAAGATAAACCTCCATTTGTTAAGAAAAAAGCAACATGGAATATGCAAACAAATAATCCAAAGGAAAAGAAGACAACTCACCCCATATTAAAAGGAAGACTCTTATGAAGAATATCCAGTATATCAATGCCGGAGCAGGCTCTGGTAAGACCACAAAACTGACCCAGATTCTTTCTGAAGAACTGGGCAAATCTGATGCCAAAATTAGACCTTCGGAGGTTATCCTCACCACATTCACAGAGCTGGCTGCCTCAGAATTTAGGGAGAGGTCACGACAGCAGCTCTTTCAAGACGGTCATCCAGACATAGCGGCAGAATTGGATTCTGCGACTATTGGCACTGTCCATTCTGTGGCATTAAGTTTTATTCAGAGATACTGGTATCTCATAGGAGTATCACCTGACATGAAAGTCATGTCAGAGGAAGACCTGCAAGTATATATCAGCGAGTCTTTGGGTGAATATGTATCTGATAGCAACCTCCTGTTTTTCAATGACTATCGTGCTTATTTTGACCTCAATGACCAAGGAAAAGCTGATTTTGAATTCTGGAAAGAGCATCTGCGCACCATCATCGACAAAGCCAACAATTATTCTGTTGACATTGAACGCAGTAAAATGGACAGTTGTGCCATCGTAGAACAGATTTTCAGCGGCCGCACTTTGCTTGACCGTTTACTGTTGGATGATTTTATCCGCGTCCTGGCTTCTGAGATCAAAGACTATTCTGATAATCAGAAGAAAAACGTACAACCTCTTTTGGACGATTTGAAAAACAAATTGACCTATGCCGTCATTGTAAAGATTTACAAGGAGCTGACAGAGGACAAACCAAAGATGGGAAAGAAAAATAGAACTAAACTGATAAACCTTATCGGTCAGGACAAATATGATGCTCTTGTTGCAAACCTAAAAGATTTCCAGACATCTTCTGAAGGTGACGAAAGTCCTGGGGGAATGATGAAGAAGATGATAGATATCCTTTTTGACATCGCCAAACAATGGAAAGATGGCTTTAACGAATTCAAAACGCGTCGCCACATCATAGATTATAACGACATGGAACGCTTGTTCCTTGAACTTCTCAGTATGCCACAAGTTGCCGATGAAATTAAGGGTACTTACAAACTGATGATGGTTGATGAGTTCCAGGATTCAAGTCCTATTCAGTTGGAAATATTCAAACATCTCTCAGACATGATGGAACAGAGTTACTGGGTTGGAGATCCAAAGCAGAGTATTTACGGATTTCGTGGAGCAGATGTTGAATTGGTGAGTGAAATTACAAGAAAGTTTCTTGATACAGAGAATGCTTTAGATCTTAATCTTACTCATAGTAATCTGCCTAACTCTTGGCGTACTCGAGAGCCTTTAGTGGAACTTACGAATGATTGCTTTACCAAAGCATTTGATGGTATTATCAGTAAGGAGAATGTTGTTCTAAAAGCGGTACGTCATGAATTGCCACAATTCTCCAATTCCTTATCCCATTGGAACTGTTCTGCATCAAAGAAAGAAATATATGTTGGCAAAGTCGCTGATCGTATCAAGATTTTAAAAGATAGTAACATCAAGATACAAGTTAAAGGTAAGGCAGAATGCCGTCCAATAAGGTATGGTGACATAGCAGTTCTTTGCCGCACAAATCAACAATGCAAAGATTTTGCCAATGCACTTGTTGGGAAAGGTATTCCTGTATCGTTTGTAAACAACGACCTCTTTCAGCAAACAGAGGTTCAGCTGGTATTTACCTTGTTGAAATTTATGGTAGATTCAAACAATAAACATGTTAGGGCAGACCTCATGCGACTGTTGGAGGGCATTACGACACAGGAGATTCTTCAGCAACGTTTAGACTATCTGACAAATCTGAAATGTAATGAAGGTGAGGAGGACAAAACAGACCTTTGGCTCGAAGAAAACAGCCTGATGAGCAAACTAATTGCCTTTAAGCGGACTGTTAAGAACCTATCTGTAAGAGACCTTATCGAAAGCATCATCTATGGTCTTGCCCTTCCTGTAATGGTGGCAAAATGGGGTGATGAAAATAACCGCAGACAGAACCTTCAGACGCTCTGCATACTGGCAAAGAAATACGATGAGCATTGCCTTCAAATGGGAATCGGAGCCTCGGTGGGTGGACTGCTCACGTACCTGTCATCTGCGGAGATTGACAGCAAGATAGACAATGCTTCTGATGCCGTCAAGGTTCTTACATATCATGGATCAAAAGGCCTTGAATGGTATTATGTCATCCTGTCTTCATTGGAAGAAGATAGTCTTGAAGAGAAAATATTTGTAAGGAAAAGTTTTTGGGGCGTCCGAGAAATGCGCCACCCAGAACCAAGTGACCGTTATTCATACATCGTACAGTTCTTGCCGAGGATTGTCAGTACAAAAAACACAAATTTACCACAACAAATTATCGATAAGTGCAAGGAACTGCCATCATATAATCTGTTGGTGAATAAGGAATGTAATGAGTTACGACATCTATTATATGTTGGAATGACTAGAGCTAGGGATTATCTGACAACACTAAGTCATCAGTCCTCTCCTTCAATGTTGCCAATTCTTTCTTGGATAAGAAATACCGGTATTTCTGACGGTAATCTGAATGGAGAAGCTGTTAACTTATGGTATCATAACCCACTAAAACCAGTCTTTGAAGATATTACAGACTGTCCAGAGGCTGTTGCTCCTGAAATCACAGAATACAAGCGTTATAAGTATCCTGAAAATCCCCATTTGAATGAGGGGGACAAATTTCTCTCTCCAAGCAAGTTGCCCATTTTGGAAGATTTTGCCTTAGAGAATATTGAGATTCAGGAAGACCTGGACAGTAGGATTGCCCCATATAAAACCAATAGTACCAATCAGGCAGATGCAGGAACTTGTATTCATAACATTTTTGCCGTCTATGACCCGAAAATGTCTCATGAACAGAATGTAGCTGTGGCAGAACGTATTCGTAACGGGCACAACATGTATGAAGTGATTCCTGATATTGATAAGGTCATTATTTCTATTGAAAAATTGTATTCTTATTTGGAGGTTACTTATGGCAAAGCATACAAAATTGGACATGAGACACCATTCATGCATGCGCTTTCTGGTCAAATTGTTCATGGAGAGATAGATCTCTTATGGTATCTTAACGAACATGAGTGTGTGCTGATCGATTACAAAAATTTTCCAGGTGGCAAAGCAATGATTACAAATCCAGATCCGCAAAATGATCACTATGCAGGCAAATATGCCCCACAGCTTAAAGCCTATCGCGAAATGTTACAGGCATCAGGACTAACGGTTAAGGATTCCTTAATCTATTATTCTGTCATGGGGTGTGTGGTTCGTCTTAAAATGTAATTGTAATAATAAAAAATGTGATAATAAAAATGTAATAAAAAACAAGATTGAAACATTTTATTCAAACAGCCATTTCGATGGTCTATATCTAGAGGGTATAACTTTTAATGAGATTGAAGCTAATCTGAAAGATTACATAAATCAAGCAGATCATGGAGATAAGGATGCTCAATACAATTTATCTGTTGTAATTCGAGAAGAGAAATTTCCTTCTCGTACCATCAACCTTGATATGAATCTCAGGGATAGTATGAATGACGAGTTCTCTGTATGCCCTTCTTGAAGTGGGTCATAAGAGTTCATACATTTTTTTGTTATGTCGTGATAACTTCCTTATTGCTAGTGATATTGTACTTTATTACCCTATCGTGTTTTTGGCAAATTGCACGGATCTCTTCTCTCATCCACTCAAGATGAAAGTACTGCAAACTCTTATGGAATGCTTTGAAATCTTTCTCTTGATCTACCCCCAAGTGGAGTGTAGTCTCTGTCTGCCATAAGAATTTGGCCTATCAGATTTACTGCTATTTCTGAGTTTATATTAGTAGGCTTATTGTGATTGATAGTTAGGTAAACCTCTCCATCTCAACAAGTATGAATATTGATAGAGGGCTGTGGCGATAGGCTGCAGGTAATGTCCTTCAAAATGGCCGTTACTCTTGACCCCACTTCTGATGACCCTTTCAAAAACCTCTCGTGTCATACCTCGGAAACTAATCTGGAAATCATGTTTCTCAACCTTCATATTGACGAGTATTGCTGGTAGAGCACTGACGGAGATTGTTACGTTGGGGTTACGTTCCTCAGCCAATCTAATCAGACATTTGAATATCTGCTGTTTGGCCTGAAACATACGATTTACCTGTTTCATTGAGAAATGGATGTTGTGATTACAATGGTTGACATAGACATTGACCATGTTGGCAGCACAGAGAAAATGAAAAATGTCAGCATGTGATTTCGGCTCATCTCCCAGCACATTGAGTGCATCTTCAAGAAGTGTTCTTGTTATCTTCTGATACCAAGGGCGTCCTTGCTTGACGTTGATGTTTTTCTTTTTGTTTTTCTCTTTGAGTGCTTTCTTCTGCTCTTTCATGTGGGAACCGTAGAGTGGAGGATAGCTGGCTACGTGCTCAATTCTGTTAAAATGCCACTCGATGTGTTCATTGTATAGCAAACTGACAAGTGTAAGCATGCGTTTTTCTATGAGTATTCTCTCCATAGTTTCCATCGGTAAACTCATCATCCAGGCTCTCGCAGACAGAATGCGTGTACACCCTGAGTCGTAGCCTATGATATTACCATCCTTCTCAAAGTCTTGATTGAAGAAGTATATAACAGTCAGACTTTTGCAGCATCCATCCAGTCGGCTAGCCATTTCCATGGCTTCCCGCTTACTGAAAGCATACATCAACCATTCATTTCGATTAGCATCTGCAGCAAGAACAGAGATGGTTCCTTCTTCTTTCGTTTTGATGCTTACCAATAGTTGCAGATCAGGTCGATGTAACTCCAAAAGTCTCAGAAGAATGTAACGTGCCAATAGATTGTTGATGTATGCAGAGCGATTTGCATACAAGGCTGCATAGTCATCTCTCTCAAAAATATCAATTATCTGTTGGAAATAGTTCTCATGGTCAGAATAGATGGTCTTGATGTTTTGATGATTCATCACAACTTTGAATTTGTTGTAACCCATTAGCAGATTCTTCCATTTGTCTTTCAGCGAAACGACAGTTAGCGAGACATTGTATACATCATGCCCAATACAATTGTGGTCGTATGCTATTTCATAGTGGTAAGTGTTTTCACCAACAACAACTTCTCCTGACCGAGGCAGTTTGTCGTTCACCATACCTATAGTTTCAAATATGTCAAACGGAACCAAACTTCGTTCCAGTTTTTCCATCATGGTCTTGCGTTTAGCATGTCCGCTCAACCACTCATCATAATTATAAATGTATTTGTCCATATCATTTTGTTTTGTCTTTCAGGAGTATATGGCTCCCTCAAAATTATACATTGTTGAACGATTTGGAGAAAAAAAACGTTGGATTTCATCCTTCGTTTTCTCGCCATGGCAGAGTTTAAGTGAACTTAACTCTGCTCATCTGGCTTAACGAAAATGTGTTCTGTCCATAACCAGAAAATCGACGGAGTGGTTAGGATTTTTTAGTGTCTATTTAGTAAAAACAATCGGTGCAACAATTGCATAGACTCAGCCCTACCTGCATTTCTGTTCGGCTCCCGGTGTAAGCCTGGGATATGAAAGGGTTTTCTTATGGCTCCACCAGCCGCGTGCAGCTTGGCTGTACGATTGCTTCTGTACATATATGGAGCCTGCATATTGCCATTTGCACCATGCGCCTTCGAAGTATGACTATGCTACGGCAACCGATTGAATTTAAAATGGCAGTGCAACAATCGCGATGGGTGTGAGCTGGTATCTAAACATTCCGAAGTAACCCATTGCTACGGCAACTGCTAAATTTTGTTACAGTTCTATATTTTTAATCTTTTCAATGGCATTTGAACCATTTTCAACAGCCTCGAGCAAATCAAAAATTCGGTCACTCCAGCCTGCGATAAGAGTAACATCATCGCATACAAAGTTTAAAGGCGTAGTACCATAGCCGTTGAGGTCGAAGAGGTAGAGTTTTGCATTTGGTGCAATCTGCTTATACTTGTCCCATTCTTTGCGAATGGTCTGTTCTGTACCAAAACTATTCCATATCTGACAGTCTGTAAACATCATGACTTTATCCATGACTATGCCTTCGTTGTTTAGATATTCTATGACCTTATAGCCATTGGTTGAATAACCAACTGTACCTTCAAGTTTGTACATCAGTTCAACGTTGCTCAGAATGCCTGCTGAAGACATGTTAACCACTTTCCAGTCTTCTCCAAATATACCACTGATAACATTTTTACAGCGATTTTTAAGTAGCATCGCCAGTACAAGACCTATGTCGAAGTTTTTTACAGAACTCCTTGGACTTATAGGAGTGTACATTGACCCAGACACGTCGCATGCCAACAACACTCTTGTGTGCTCATCGAATCCTGCAATATTCTGACTTGTAACAAGAACAGCCTTTTCCAAAGCATCAAGTAGGATATGTGTGTTACCATTCCCCACATTAACTAACTCGCGATATGCTGAAAGGAATCGGAAGGGGAATTGCTTAGACCGAATGATTTCATACTCGTCGCAGAGCCGTTTGGCAACATCGGTAAGTGCATCTCTCGATACGCCATTTTCAAGGAAATTGCGAAGGTTGCGAAGTAAGGCCATATAGCCTAACTTTCCACTGTCAATAAGCTCTTCCCACTTCTTTGCAAAAGCCGTCTGCTTATCTTCTGCTGTTTCAAATTCCTGCTGCCCAAGCGCTGACAGCTCTGTTTCCCATGTGTATGGTATCTCCAGAGATTTATTCGTGATTTTGTCGAACACCTTTTGTTGAGCATCATCTTTCGCTCTCGGATGCACAATGAAGAGTGCATCACGAAGTTTTACTTCAAGGTTTCTCTTGTCATACTTGGCAAACTGATATTCATCGAAGTTGTTGAATGCCTTCTGTAATCCTACCTGAATCTGATGAGATAATTTCGCAAGTTTTTTAGACGGAGTGCTACCGTCTATGCCAGACACATTCTGACTATTGCGCCACTGATAGCAATGTAGTAGTTCCATAATCTCATCAGCGCGGAGTACAACTTTTTCTATTGCCTTGCTTACTAGATTGTCTCCGCTATGGTGCTTAGCCAACTCCACTATGAGCAGAAGAGAAACTGATCGCAAATTCATCACCGTACGTGCATATACTGCCAATTGGGCGACGAAATGAGCATCACACTTGCCAACAAGGTCGGCAATTCGCTCTATACGTTTATCTGCCGTCTCATAGAACTTGTTGCTTAAGGATGTTGTAACGACGGCGGTATACAACTCCATCTCTGCAGACATACTGAAGGCTTCTGCACCTTCGTGGTTTAGGGTCGCAGATTTTTCCTTGATGATAGTGTTAAATTTACTCATTTTATACTCTATTATTATTGTTGTTCATTTTAAAACCAGCGCAACAGGCGTGAAGGAGAGCAACTTTGCTCGCTATGGCACTTAAGCCGAAAGCCAAAATGGTCGCGAGCTATCTAGAACTTTAGATATTCCCGAAGTATTCCGTCACTACGGCAGCTGATTTTACGGTAGGTGGCGCAACAAACGTAACGGCTCTGTTATTATGCCTATTGAAAGCTCTGGATCGAAGGAATCCGTCACTACGGCAGCCACTTATTTCTATTTCAAAGAACTCTTTTGTCGAGTTG